>ERZ827516.1085-NODE-1085-length-26039-cov-5.524784_pt1 | contig 26039 bp, 20 predicted proteins | sample MGYA00519703_ERZ827516 | MGnify/ENA primary metagenome ERZ827516 (study PRJEB31778, sample SAMEA3449337) | human gut metagenome | biome: human gut; feature: human-associated habitat; material: faeces | place: United Kingdom | collected 2010/2012 ...
CAAGCATCAATCGGCATGTAAACTCCTTTCTTTATCTGGGTTTCGAGAGATGACAGGAGGTTCAAATCTGGTTGTCGCCTCTCTTATGAGAGTCTCAGAATCCTTTGTTTATAAGGACTCTGGGGTTTTTGTTTTACCAGAAAAAGTATGCAAAATATATGCGGGCAAGCGGGACGCAAACAGATTGAGGAAGGAGCATCGAAAAAAAGAAATATAGAGACATAAGTACTTGAAGTCCTAAAAAAATTGTACTATAATAATAAATGTCCCGCACTGACATATGTGTAGCGCGGGACATTTTTAGAAATGGACACATCAGCAGTTAAAAGCGATAAAGTGCTTAAAAATAAAATACGTGCTTAAAAGGTGATGATTTGGTTTTGCCAGCATTTGGATATTGAATGATGCAGTCTGGAACAGTTGGTTTGCGGTTCATATTCGATATAGAAAGGCAGGGCTGAATCTACATGAAAATAATATTTTGGGGGAGAAAATTATGTCATTCAATTACAAAAGTTTACTTCCGACACCGGCGCAGATCAAGGCGGAATTTCCGCTGACACCGGAGTGCGTGGAGTTAAAAGCGGCAAGAGATAAAGAGGTTGCGGATGTTATCACGGGAAAGAGCAAAAAGTTCCTCGTGATCATTGGACCGTGCTCCGCGGACCGCGAGGACGCTGTATGTGAGTACATGAGCCGTCTCGCCAAGGTAAATGAGCAGGTTAAGGATAAGCTGGTTATCGTACCGCGTGTATACACAAATAAGCCGCGTACCACAGGCGGCGGATACAAGGGAATGCTTCATCAGCCGGATCCGGATAAAGCTCCGGATCTGTATGCTGGAATTATGGCAATCCGTAAGATGCATATTCGTGCAATGAAAGAAAGCGGACTGACAGCAGCGGATGAAATGTTATATCCGGAAAACAGAAGTTATCTGGATGATATCCTTTCCTATGAGGCAGTGGGTGCAAGATCGGTGGAGAATCAGCAGCACCGGCTGACGGCAAGTGGTATGGATATTCCGGTTGGAATGAAAAATCCGACCAGTGGAGATCTTTCTGTAATGCTCAACTCGATCGTAGCAGCACAGATGGGACACCGGTTCATTTACAGAACGATGGATGTAACGACGTCTGGTAATCCGCTTGCACACACGATCCTTCGTGGCGGAGTTGACAAGTACGGACAGTGCATACCAAATTACCATTATGAAGAATGTGTAAGACTCTGGGAATTATATCAGAAAAAAGATCTTAAGAATCCGGCAGCAGTGATTGATGTGAATCATTCGAATTCAAACAAGAAATATAAAGAACAGATCCGTATTGTAAGTGAGGTACTGCATTCGCGCAGATATAACCCGGATCTTAAGAAGATGATTAAAGGAGTTATGGTAGAAAGTTACCTGGAAGAAGGCAGACAGGATATATCGGCTGATATGATCTATGGAAAATCGATCACAGATCCATGTATTGGATGGGAAGATACAGAAAAGCTGATCTATAAAATTGCTGAAGAATGTTAAAATAAAAACAGAAGAATTATCTACAGAACCTGCCAGTGGCAAGTTCTGTAGACAATAAATGAAGAAAGTCACATGAAAAGTTTTGGCGGAAACTTCTCATGTGACTTTCTTACAAAACGCTATCAAGAGAGGGTTCGTGGGAGGGGTAGTACCATCCAAACACGAACAATTTGCGAAATCGTCGTTTCACATAATAAAATAATACATCAGGTAACTGTATTATTTGTTATTATTTTATCAATCATTTTCGAATTCGTAAATAGGCAAAATGACAAAAAAATAACGAAATTTTTGTAAGAATTGGCAAATATGCACTTTAAGAGCCTGTGCCTTTAAAAATGTAAAATTCTATGATAAAATAAAATATGAAACAAGTGTAAGATTTAGGATAAGGAGATTTCAGGATGGAAAAGATATATGACGTAACAGCACTTGGAGAAATGCTGATCGACTTTGCGGTGAATGGGGAAAGTGAGCAGGGAAATCAGTTGTTTGAAGCCTGCCCGGGTGGTGCGCCGTGTAATGTGCTTGCAATGTTGAACAAACTTGGAAGAAAAACCGCATTCATTGGAAAAGTTGGGGATGACCAGTTTGGTAAACTGTTAAGAGATACGATTACAAATATCGGAATAGAAGCAAAAGGACTTGTGATGGATCAGGATATCCACACGACACTGGCTTTTGTACATACTTTCCCGGATGGTGACAGAGAATTTTCTTTTTACCGCAAACCGGGAGCTGATATGATGCTGAAGGAAGAGGAAGTAGATTATGATCTGATCCGCCAGTCAAAGGTATTTCACTTTGGAACACTTTCTATGACAGATGAGCCGGTGAAGAGTGCAACAAAGAAGGCACTTGCAGTCGCTAAAGAAGCAGGCTGCATGATCACATTTGATCCGAACTTACGTCCGCCGCTGTGGAAGACTCTGGATGAAGCGAAAGCACAGATGGAATATGGCTTCGAAAATTGTGACGTACTGAAGATCTCTGACAATGAGATCCAGTTTGTATCAGGAAAAGAAGATTATGATGAAGGAATTAAGTATCTTCAGGAAAAGTATCAGATTCCTCTTATCTTCCTGACGATGGGAAAAGAAGGAAGCAGAGCCTACTATAAAAACTTTCGTGTAGAGCAGCCGGGATTTACTGTGAAAGCAATTGAGACAACAGGAGCAGGAGATACATTCTGCGGATGTTCGATCAACGGTGTATTAAAGTACGGTCTGGATAATCTGGATGAGGCAAAATTAAAAGAGATTCTGACATATGCGAATGCAGGTGCAGCACTGATCACAATGAAAAAAGGTGCGATCCGTTCGATGCCGGAACCGGAAAATATCAAAGAACTGATCGGGAAATAGGTAATTATGGGAGTACGCAGAATGCTGGCCGTATGGGCAGCGAAGATAAGTGAAAAAGCAAGTGTACATATCTTTCACCGCCAGGGCGTGACCTGGGCGGGAAAGATTGCACTGAAGATTGATCCAAGCATCCTGCATGATCTTGCGGGACAAGTCAGAAAAGACATTTTTATTGTATGTGGAACCAATGGAAAGACGACAACCAACAATATGCTCTGTGCAGCAATCGAGAAGGAAGGTTATAAAGTAATCTGTAACCATACCGGTTCCAACATGTTGAATGGTGTTGTGGCAGCCTTTGTATTAGGTGCGGGTTTAAGTGGTAATCTGGATGCGGATTATGCATGTATCGAGATTGATGAAGCTTCGACAAGAAGGGTATTTCCACACTTTAAGCCGGATTATATGGTACTGACGAATCTGTTCCGTGACCAGCTTGACCGTTACGGTGAGATCGACATTACAATGAATATCTTAAAAGAAGTGATGCAGAGTGCACCAAAGATGAAGGTGATCGTGAACGGGGATGATGCATTGTCTGCTTACCTTGCAATGGAAAGCGGTAATCCGTATGTAACTTACGGAATCAGTGAAAAGGTAGTGGATGATAAGGATTCCCATGAGATCAGAGAGGGACGTTTCTGTAAGAAATGCGGAGCACCGTTAAAATATAATTTCTATCACTACAGCCAGCTTGGCGATTATGCATGTACAGGCTGTGATTTTAAGCGTCCGGCAATTGAATATGATGCATCGGATGTGGCAGTCAGCGACCATCTTGCGTTTACGGTAGATGGCAGACGCCTGGAGGCCAATTATAAAGGCTTCTATAATGTATATAATATTCTGGCAGCCTACGCGGCTGGAAGAACCGGAGGGCTTGGGCTGGAGCATTTTCAGGATATGCTTACAGATTTCAACCCGGAAAACGGACGTATGGAGCAGTTTGAGGTAAAAGGCACAAAGATCGTGCTGAATCTTGCGAAGAATCCGGCTGGATTCAATCAGAATATCTCAGCGGTTATGCAGGATGATTCCATGAAGGATGTGATCATTGTGATCAATGACAATGCACAGGATGGAACGGATGTTTCGTGGCTTTGGGATGTGGACTTTGACAGATTTAAGGGTGCTAATGTGAATTCGATTACAGTAAGCGGTATCCGTTGTCAGGATATGAGACTTCGTATGAAATATGTGGACATCCCATCTATGCTGGAAGCAGATGTTGAAAAGGCAATCCGGGAAAGGGTTGAAGATGGCTGTGGCAACCTGTATGTACTGGTGAATTATACGGCTCTGTTCAGTACCAGAAATGTATTGAAAAAGATGGAGGAAGAAAGATAATGGATACAAAAGATATGAAAATTACGATAGGGCATCTGTATCCAGATCTTTTGAATCTGTACGGCGACAGAGGGAATATCGCATGTCTGATGAAACGATGTATCTGGCGTGGAATTGAAGCAGAGACGATAGAGTTTAATACAGGGGATCAGATTGATTTTTCAAAATTGGATATTGTACTGTTAGGCGGAGGTTCAGACCGTGAACAGGCAATCGTATGTAAAAGTCTTCTTGAGATTCAAAGTGAATTCAAGGATTATGTGGAAGACGGAGGAGTTGTTATTGCAGTATGCGGAGGATATCAGCTTCTTGGAAAATATTATAAGACAGATGCCGGAATGATCGAGGGACTGAATCTGGTTGACATTTATACGGAACAGGAAGAGGGACGTCTCATAGATAATATTGTACTGGACAGTGATCTTGTAGATATGCCGGTGGTTGGATTTGAAAATCATGGGGGAAGAACATACCTCAATGGAAATAAACCATTTGGAAAAGTATTATACGGAGCGGGAAATGACGGGAAAAGCGGCTATGAAGGCGTAGTTTACAAAAATGTAATCGGTACCTATCTGCATGGTCCGTTGCTTCCAAAGAATCCACAGGTGAGTGACTATCTGATCCAGAAAGCGCTCGAAAGAAAGTACGGGGAAGTTCAGTTAATGCCTCTGGATGACAGTCAGGAAAAAGAAGCAAATGATTATATTTATCACCGTTTTGTGAAATAATGCAGGATTAAAGAGCTGATTTGCTGCGTGCGGATTCATCCCGCTGTTCCAGGTATTGAAGAAAGTTTAACAATTCTTTTTTAGAAGAATTAGATAAGCGGTGAAAATGGGTGAGAAGATAGTGCTCTGATTTTTGAGCCGTTGATTTATCGGAAAGTGTGATTTCACTGATATCATCGTCCAGCAGATAATCAACTGAAACATGAAAAAGCTCAGCAAGAATCGTCAGTTTTTCGTGAGAAGGCTGACGATTCTTTGTTTCATACCCGGCAATGGTAGAACGTGCAACATTGAGATGTTTTGCAACATATTTCTGGGTATAATGATTTTCTTCACGTAATTTTTTTAGTTTTTCAGAAAATGGCATGTCGGATACCTCCTAAATTGATTGGTATATTTTACCAAGGGTTGCACTTCGGAACACGGAAAGTGTCGATTCTCAACGAAATGTGTCGCAGATGTGCCGAAATGGAACAAAAAGAGGCGAAAGTGCATAAGTGGAGAATAAACAGATTGAAGTGAATATTAAGAGAAGGGAGCAGATAAAGTGAGAGTAGAACGTTTTAAAATGGAAAGAGAAGGACTGGTAACGGAAGGACAGGAAGTTGAGATCAGTGAAAGAAGTGCTGTGACAGGTCAGTACACTTATCTTGTAGAGCCATCCATTGCGATGTCAGGAATTTATCGTACAAGACAGAGAATAAAGTCAAGAAAGGGAAAAATACAGAAAATCGAACAGACAGACAGAGGATTTTATCTGTTAGTAGAGATTGATGAGTAATGAAAGAAGAAACAAACGATCACCCCGTCGTTGACATGAAAGTAAAAACCACATATAATTTAATATGATGGTAATACTAAAAAATAGAATTATTAAAGAAAGGAAATGGATAGATGATAGCAAACAATGATGAGGCAAAAAGAAGTAAGATATGGACAGTCGTTACGGCTGTTACATCTGTCCTGATCGTAATTATAGCAATCTTTCTTTTAATGAAGATGTTTACAGGAAACCCACTGGAGGGATCATGGACAGATGAAGACGGTAATATGGATCTTAAGATCGGTCGGAACGGACAGATGACAGTTATACTTCCGGCATCCGGGGATGGAGAAGAAACGCAAGTCCCGATGACATATACGCTCAGTAAGGAATCCAAGACGATATCCATTCAGGAGGATGATAATAAGATTCAGGAAATTGCAGAAAAATCAAATGGTCAGTATACAGAAGAGACGTTAAAGAATGCAGTGCAGTCGATAGGAACGACATTTGAATACAGTATTGATGGCGGAACAATGACATTGACAGAACGTGAATATGGTGAGCAGATGATGTTCAATAAAAAATAGATGAGGGCCCCTCTATGCAGTGTATAGAGGGGTGTTTGTTATACATACCAAAGTATGAAATAGAAGCTGCCAGTGGCAGGTTATGTAGATACCAAAGTATGCAAGAGAAGTTGCCAGTGGCAAGTTCTCTGCATGGATATGGAAAAAGGAGGAAAATAAATGGATAACTACAGGAATAAAACCAGAAAAGTACAAATTGGGGATGTATGCATCGGTGGTGGAGAAAAAATTGCGATCCAGTCTATGACAAATACAAAGACGGAAGATGTAGAAGCATGTGTGGCACAGATTTTAAGACTTGAAAAAGCAGGATGTGATATCATTCGTGTGGCAGTGCCAACGATGGAAGCGGCAGAAAGTATCAGCAAGATTAAAAAGCATATCCATATTCCACTGGTGGCGGATATACATTTTGATTATCGCCTGGCAATTGCAGCAATCGAAAACGGAGCGGATAAGATCCGTATCAATCCGGGAAATATCGGAGATGAAAAAAGAGTCAGAGCAGTGGTAGAAAAAGCAAAAGAATATCATATACCGATACGTGTCGGAGTGAACAGTGGATCGCTTGAAAAACATCTGGTAGAGAAATACCATGGAGTGACAGCAGAAGGACTGGTAGAAAGTGCACTGGATAAAGTGCATCTGATCGAAAATATGGGATATGATAATCTTGTAGTAAGTATCAAATCTTCAGATGTGATGATGTGTGTAAAAGCGCATGAATTGCTTGCACCGCAATGTCCATACCCGCTGCATGTCGGTATTACAGAGTCAGGAACATTACTTGCAGGAAATATAAAATCATCGATCGGACTCGGACTGATCTTAAGTCAGGGGATTGGAGATACGATTCGTGTATCTCTTACCGGAGACCCGGTAGAAGAGATCAAATCGGCCAAGCTGATCTTAAAGACACTGGGACTTAGAAAGGGTGGAATAGAAGTAGTATCCTGCCCGACCTGTGGAAGAACCAAGATTGATCTGATCGGACTCGCAAATCAGGTGCAGGATATGGTGGCGGATATTCCACTGGATATTAAAGTTGCTGTTATGGGATGTGTGGTAAACGGACCTGGAGAAGCAAAAGAAGCAGATATCGGAATTGCCGGAGGATGCGGAGAAGGTCTTTTGATCAAGAAAGGTGAAATTGTCAAAAAAGTAAAAGAAGAAGAATTATTGGAAACGTTAAGACAGGAGTTGTTACACTGGAATGAGTAAACCGTTTTTTGAGGTATTTCCGACATTAAAAGTAAAAGATGATATACAGATGATGCTTCAGGGTGTGGAAGTGACGAAAGTTTCTACCAATTCAACAAGGGATTTTATCCGTGTCAGCCTTTACAGCAGACATCTGATCCAGAAAAAACATATTTACGAAGTAGAACGCCTGCTAAAACAGCAGCTGTTTGCCAGAAGTCATATCCAGGTGTCGGTAAAAGAGCAGTATGATCTTTCAGAACAGTATACACCGGAAAATCTGATGAATGAATATTATGACAGCTTCCTGATGGAACTGGATCAAAGAAGCGTAGTAGAGCGGAATATGCTGCAGAATGCAAGTTATGAATTTGAAAACGGAAATATCCTCTGTCTGACACTGACTGATACCATTGTTGCACAGGGAAAAAAGGATTCGCTATCTACATATCTTTCAGATGTGTTTGAAGAACGGTTTCACAGGCCTGTGGAGATCCGTGTTCTTTATGAAAAAGCAAAAGACAGCAAGCTGAAATACAACGAGGCGAAATTAGAGCAGGAAATCGAAGCAATCAGAGAACAGTCGCAGGCCGTAAAAGCAAAGAAAGCACAGGAACTGGAACAAAAAGAAGAGAAGAAAGACGAAAAGACCAAAGCAAAAAGCAACTCAGCAGGAGAAAGCGGGAACAATACCAAAAGTGGCGGAAGAAGTTCAGGTGGATTTAAGAAGGGCGGCTCATTCGGAAAAGGTGGATATTCCTTTGTACGTAAAGCTACCGATGATCCAAACCTTATCTACGGACGTGATTTTGACGATGAGACGATAGAACTTAAGAATGTCCTGGGAGAGATGGGAGAGATTACCATCCGCGGAAAAGTCATCAGCATGGAGACCAGAGAGATACGTAACGAGAAGACGATCATTATGTTTGCAGTTACGGATTTTACGGATTCTATTATGGTGAAAATGTTTGTGCGGAATGATCAGCTGGCAGATATCCTGGGGGATATTAAGAATGGCGCATTTCTGAAATTAAAAGGTGTGACAACGGTTGACCGTTTTGATTCGGAACTGAATATCCAGTCGGTAGTCGGAATCAAAAAGATCAGTGATTTTACAGAATCCAGAGTGGATACGGCACCGGAAAAGCGTGTGGAGCTTCACTGCCATACAAAGATGAGCGATATGGATGCGGTAACTGATGTAACAACATTGCTGAAACAGGCGCATGACTGGGGGCATCCGGCGATGGCGATTACAGATCACGGTGTCGTTCAGGCGTTTACAGATGCGAACCATTATATTGAGTCGCTGGATAAGGATGATCCGTTTAAAGTGATTTACGGTGTGGAAGGCTACCTGGTGGACGACCTGACTGATGTGGCAGTGAATGAAAAGGGACAGCCACTGGATGATACTTATGTAGTATTTGACCTTGAGACGACAGGGTTCAGTCCAATTAAGGATAAGATTATTGAGATTGGTGCGGTGAAGGTAGAACATGGAGAGATTACTGATAAGTTCAGCACATTCGTTAATCCGAAAGTACCGATTCCATTTCAGATCACACAGCTTACCAGTATTACAGATCAGATGGTTATAGGAGCACCGGATATCGAGACAGTTCTTCCACAATTCCTGGAATTTATCGGTGATGCGGCACTGGTCGCACACAATGCATCCTTTGATGTAAGCTTTATTGAACAAAATTGCAGATATCAGGATATCCAGCCGGATTTCACATCGGTGGACACCGTGGCGATGGCGCGTATTCTTCTGCCAACACTTTCAAAGTACAAGCTGAATGTAGTAGCGAATGCACTGCATATTTCGCTGGAAAATCATCACAGGGCTGTTGATGATGCCGGGGCAACAGCAGAGATATTTGTGAAATTTATAGAAATGTTAAAAGACAGGGGGATTTATGACCTGGCAAAACTGAACCAGTTCGGCGAAAATAATGCGGATGCTGTCCGCAAGCTTCCATCATACCATGTGATCATTCTGGCGCTGAATGAAGTGGGACGCGTGAATCTGTATACGCTGATCTCAATGTCACATCTGAAATATTATGCGAGAAGACCGAGAATTCCAAAGAGTGAACTGTCGAAATACAGAGAAGGACTTCTGGTGGGAAGTGCCTGTGAGGCAGGAGAACTTTATCAGGCAATACTGAATGACAAATCAGAAGAACGCATTGCAAAGATCGCCAACTTTTATGATTATCTGGAGATTCAGCCGCTTGGAAACAACCAGTTTATGATTGAAAGCCAGAAGATCACGAAGGTACAGAATGAGGAAGACTTAAAAGAAATCAACAGGAAGATCGTCGCACTTGGTGAACGGTTCAATAAGCCGGTTGTCGGAACTTGTGATGTGCATTTCATGAATCCGGAAGATGAGGTATACAGAAGAATCATCATGGCAGGAAAGGGCTTTGGTGATGCGGACAATCAGCCGCCGCTGTATCTTAGGACCACGGATGAGATGCTGGAAGAATTCGAATATCTGGGGTCTGCAAAGGCAAGAGAGATTGTCATCGAGAATCCGGTGAAGATCGCGGAGATGGTCGAAAAGATCACGCCGGTGCGTCCGGACAAGTGTCCGCCGGTTATCCCGGATTCGGACAAGATGCTCCGTGATATCTGTTATAATAAAGCACATTCCATGTACGGAGAGAATCTTCCGGAGATTGTTACCGAGCGTCTGGAGCGAGAACTGAATTCAATCATATCCAATGGTTTTGCCGTTATGTATATTATTGCACAGAAACTGGTATGGAAATCAGTGGAAGACGGATATCTGGTAGGTTCACGTGGTTCCGTAGGATCTTCTTTTGTAGCGACCATGGCGGGGATCACAGAGGTTAACCCATTAAGTCCGCACTATTACTGTAAGAAATGTCATTACAGTGATTTTGATTCGGAAGAAGTCAGGAAATTTGCCGGAGGCTGCGGATGGGATATGCCGGACCGTGTATGTCCGGTATGTGGAGAGAAGCTTATAAAAGATGGATTTGATATTCCGTTCGAGACTTTCCTTGGATTCAAGGGAAATAAAGAGCCGGATATTGACCTAAACTTCTCGGGAGATTATCAGAGTAATGCGCATAAGTATACAGAGGTTATCTTTGGTGCGGGTCAGACATTCCGTGCCGGAACGGTAGGTACACTGGCGGACAAGACCGCATTCGGTTATGTAAAGAATTATTACGAAGAACATGGACAGGGTAAAAGAAAATGTGAGATTGACCGTATCGTACAGGGGTGTACGGGAATCCGCCGAAGTACCGGACAGCATCCGGGAGGAATCATTGTACTTCCGCTTGGCGAAGAGATCAACTCTTTTACACCGGTACAGCATCCGGCGAATGATATGACGACGGATATCGTCACCACACATTTCGATTACCATTCGATAGACCACAACCTGTTAAAGCTTGATATTCTCGGACATGATGATCCGACTATGATCAAGACACTGGAGGAATATATCAGTTCCCCGGCGATGGACAACGAATACAATGAGACGGATAACCGTTTTGATGCTACGAAGATTCCACTGGATGATCCGGGGGTAATTTCTTTGTTTCATGATACATCGGCACTTGGTATCAAGCCGGATGATATCGGCGGATGTCCGGTCGGATGCCTTGGAATCCCGGAATTTGGAACTGATTTCGTTATCCAGATGGTAGTGGATACAAAGCCGAATACAATTTCGGATCTGATCCGTATCTCCGGTCTGTCACATGGAACGGACGTGTGGCTGAATAATGCACAGGAACTGATCCGGAGCGGAAAGGCAACCATTTCCACGGCAATCTGTACCCGTGATGATATCATGACCTATCTGATCAACAAAGGGATGGACAGTGAGGAATCATTTACCATTATGGAGCGTGTCCGTAAGGGAACCGTTGCAAAAGGAAAATGTAAAGAATGGCCGGAGTTCAAAAAAGACATGGCAGAACACAATGTACCCGACTGGTATGTCTGGTCCTGTGAACAGATCAAATACATGTTCCCGAAAGCGCATGCGGCAGCATACGTTATGATGGCATACCGTATCGCATACTGTAAGATCAACTATCCACTGGCATATTATGGGGCGTATTTTGGAATCCGTGCAGATGCATTTTCTTACGAGATCATGTGCCAGGGGAAGGAAAAGCTTCAGTACTATATTGATGATTACAACCGCCGTTCTGCGACACTCAGTAAAAAAGAACAGGATACGATGAAGGATATGAAGATTGTGCAGGAGATGTATGCAAGAGGATTCGAATTTGAGCCGCTTGATATCTACAAAGCACAGGCGACAAAGTTCCTGATCGTAAACGGCAAGCTGATGCCGCCACTTTCGAGTATCGACGGTATGGGAGAAAAAGCTGCCGAGGCAGTTGCAGAAGCATCTAAAGACGGAACTTATCTGTCACTGGATGACTTCAGACAGAGAACAAAAGCAAGTAAGACCGTTATTGACACGATGGTAGAGCTTGGGATCCTTGCAGATCTTCCGGCATCGAACCAGCTGTCATTGTTTGATTTTTAGAGTGCCAGATAGCAAAAAAGCAGGAGAAAGATAACAGATGGGAAGAATGAAACAGTCACAGATCACATACTGGTGTCACGAGATCATCCGCTCGCAGGCAGAAGAAGGCGGATATTATATCGATGCGACTATGGGAAAGGGGAATGATACCCTGTTCCTGTGTGAGCTTGCCGGAGAAAAAGGAAAGGTACTTGCATTTGATATTCAACAGGAAGCTCTGGATGTGACGAAAGAATTACTGAAAACGCATGGAAAAGAAATGCAGGCAGAATTAATTCTGGATGGTCATGAACATATGGACCGGTATGCCGGAAAAGAGAGTGCAGACGTGATCTGCTTTAATTTCGGATATCTTCCGGGAGGCAATCATAATCTTGCAACCACATACAGGACCAGTATTGAGGCAATCGGAAAAGGCCTTGGCATATTGAAACACGGTGGTATGATGAGCCTGTGCATTTACAGCGGCGGAGATACCGGGTTTGAAGAGAAAGAAAAAATCCTGGAATATGTGAAAGCACTTCCGGGAAAAGAGTATACCGTGATCGTCAATGAATACTATAACCGGAAGAACTGTCCGCCGATGCCGGTATTTATCTTCAAGGAATAAGTCGGATGATGACAGGAATCGGAAAAGAATAAATCAGAAATGAGGGTATGCGGATGAGAAGAAAAGACAGAGAAGTAACAGAGATGGAAGAAATCCAACAGATTTTTGATGAATGCAAGGTGTGCAGAATCGGGATCATGGATGAGAACGGGCCGTATATTGTGCCGGTGAACTATGGATACGTAAGGGAAGAAGGAAAAGTGATCCTTTATATCCATGGTGCAAGAGAAGGAAAAAAGATCGATCTGATCAGAAAAAATGCAAATGTCGGAGTTGAAATTGATTACAGACATGAACTGGTGGAAGGAGATACCGCATGTCAGTACAGTTATTACTATGCAAGTATCATCGGAAAAGGAGCTGCAAGTATTATCGATAATCCAAGAGAAAAGCTAAAGGCCCTGAATGTTATCATGAAGCACCAGACCGGCAGAACATTTGATGAATTCCAGAAAAATCCAAATCTTGAAAAAGTGGTAGCAATCATTCGTATAGACCTGAATGAGTATAGCTGCAAGAAACATATATAAAAAACCATGTTTCTGCCAAATTAATGCTTTAACTCGCGAAAGTATTGTGTTATACTATTACAAGGTGGCGTAAATGGAATGCCGCTTACACGAAAGGATGGAAAAGAAGTATGTCAGAAAAAGTAATTATGCTTGGAAACGAGGCGATTGCCAGAGGTGCATATGAGGCCGGAGTAAAGGTTTCGGCAGCATATCCAGGTACGCCTAGTACAGAGATCAGTGAGAACCTGGTCAAATATAAAGACAGTTTATACTGCGAGTGGTCACCGAATGAAAAAGTTGCGACAGAAGTAGCGATCGGTGCATCTGTAGCGGGGGTACGTGCGATGTCCTGTATGAAGCACGTTGGATTTAATGTGGCAGCAGACCCTACATATACAGTTTCTTATATGGGTGTAAACGGAGGACTTGTCATTGTTGTTGCGGATGATCCGGGACTTTACAGTTCTCAGAATGAGCAGGATACAAGAATGGTAGCACGTGCGGCACAGCTCCCTGTTATCGAGCCTTCAGACAGTTCAGAAGCAAAAGAATTTATCAAAGTAGCATTTGATCTGAGTGAGAAATTTGACCGTCCGTTTGTTTACCGTACAACAACAAGACTGGCACATTCCCAGGGACTTGTAGAATTAAACGAACGCAAAGAAATAGAAGATAAACCATATGAGAAGAATATCCGCAAGAATGTTATGATGCCGGGAAATGCAAAACTCCGCCACGTAGAGATTGAAAAGCGTAATCTCGAACTTGCGGAAGCTGCTAATACACTTCCAATCAACAAAGTAGAGATGAATGACACAAAGATCGGTGTAATCACCAGCGGTATTCCATACCAGTATGTAAAGGAAGCACTTCCGGAAGCATCTGTATTAAAACTTGGTATGGTAAATCCGCTTCCAAGAAAGCTGATCGAAGAATTTGCTTCAAAAGTAGATACCTTATATGTTGTAGAAGAACTGGACCCGGTGATTGAGACACAGGTTAAATCCTGGGGCATCAAAGCAATCGGAAAAGAAATCTTCACGGTACAGGGGGAATACAGTGCCAATATGCTCCGTGAGGCAATTCTGAAAGAAGAACTTGATATCAGTAAGCCTGCGCAGGCACCGGGAAGACCACCAATCTTATGTCCGGGATGTCCACACAGAGGTGTGTACTATGTACTGAATAAGTTAAAGATTCATGCGGCAGGTGACATTGGCTGTTATACACTGGGCGCAGTAGCACCACTTAGTGTTGTGGATACAACCATCTGTATGGGAGCAAGTATTTCAAGCCTTCATGGTATGGAAAAGGCAAAAGGAAAAGAATATATTAAGAACTGGGTTGCTGTGATCGGCGATTCTACATTCTTACATACGGGTGTCAATTCTCTGATGAATATGATGTATAACAAAGCAACAGGAACCGTCATCATCTTGGATAACTCTACAACCGGTATGACCGGACATCAGGATCATGCGGCAACAGGAAAGACACTGCAGGGAGATCCGACATATGCAATTGATATTCCGGCATTATGTCGTGCAATAGGTGTTAAGAATGTGGTAGAAGTCAATGCAAGAGATATTCAGGCTGTGGAAAAGGCTGTAAAAGAAGAGATTGCCAAAGATGAAGTATCTGTGATCATTACGAAGACACCATGTGTACTTCTGGACAAATCAAAGAAACCGTTATATCAGACGCATACAGATAAATGTAAGAAGTGTGGTATGTGCATGAAACCTGGATGTCCTGCAATGACAAAAAATGCTGACGGAACAGTGTCCATCGATGATACGATGTGTACTGGATGCGGACTTTGTGCAAGCCTGTGTAAATTCGATGCGATTGAGTTAGTAAAGGAAGGTGACAGATAATGGCAACAAAGAATATTATGATTGTCGGAGTCGGCGGACAGGGAACACTGCTTACCAGCAGAATCTTAGGAGGACTTGCCATTACCGGCGGATATGACGTAAAACTTTCCGAAGTACATGGAATGGCTCAGCGTGGAGGAAGCGTTGTAACATTTGTAAGGTACGGAGACCAGGTGGCAGAACCAATCGTAGAAGAAGGGCAGGCAGATGTGATTATCGCATTTGAACGTCTGGAAGCACTGAGATATGCACATTTCCTGAAAAAAGACGGAGCATTGATCATCAATGACTGGAGAATTGATCCGATGCCGGTTGTGATCGGGGCAGCAGAATACCCGGAAGACATTATTGAAACACTGGGGAAAGATCACAAAGTATATACAGTAAATGCAACAGAAGAAGCAAAAAAAATCGGTAATTCCAGAGTATTCAATCTGATTGTGCTTGGAGTTGCAGCACAGCACATGGACTTTACAAAAGAACAATGGTATGAGGTGATTGAAAAGACAGTTCCTCCGAAAACTATTGAGATAAATAAAAAGGCATTTGATGTTGGTTATTATTTATAAGGAGGTACATAAGAGGTTATGGCAAAGGTAGCATTAAAGGACTGGAAAGAACAGATCAGAGATCCTAAGATTGAATGCATGAGCAGGGATGAGATGACTGCACTTCAGAGTGAACGTCTGGTAAAACAGGTTAAGAATGTATATGATCACGTAGAATTTTATCGCAAGAAAATGGATGATATAGGAATCGAACCGGGAGATATCAAGGGGATTGAAGATATCGGTAAACTTCCATTTACGACAAAAGAAGATTTAAGAGCGAATTATCCATTCGGACTTCTGGCTGTTCCACAGGAAAAGATCGTCAGAGTGCAGGGAACATCAGGAACAACCGGTAAGCTGACTCTTGCTTCTTATACACAGAAAGATGTAGATGTATGGGGAGAATGTGTGGCAAGAGGACTTACGATGGCAGGACTTACTGCAGAGGATCGTCTGCATATCTGCTATGGATATGGCTTGTTTACAGGAGGAATGGGACTGGATTTCGGAGCAAGAAAGCTTGGAGCAATGGCTATTCCGATGTCAGCAGGTAATACAAAAAGACAGTTGATGTGTATGGAAGATTTTGGTGCGACTGCATTTGCATGTACTCCATCTTATGCTTTATATCTGGCAGAAGCTGCCAACGAGGCAGGCATCGTAGATAAGCTTCGGTTAAAAGTAGGAATCAATGGCGCAGAGCCATGGACAGAAGAGATGCGTCTGAAGATTGAAGAACTGTTAAATGTTAACTGTTTTGATATCTATGGATTGTGTGAGATTACAGGTCCGGGTGTTGCACTGGAATGTATCCATCATAAAGGAATGCATATATATGAAGATTATTTCTATCCGGAAGTATTGAATCCGGCAGATCATACACCATGTGCAGACGGGGAGACAGGAGAACTTGTATTTACCACACTTGTAAAAGAAGGTATGCCGTTACTTCGTTACAGAACAAAGGATCTTACAAGTATTGATCATTCTACGTGTGAGTGTGGAAGAACGCTTCCTAGAATTTCCAAGTTCAAAGGCCGTACAGATGATATGAAGGTTATCCGCGGAGTCAACGTATTCCCGACACAGGTAGAGACAGCCCTGCTTTCTATCGGAGGCGGTGTTGCACCACATTATATGATGATCGTAGATCGTGAAAATAACCTGGATGTACTGACTGTAATGGTAGAAGTAGATGAAAAATATTTTTCAGATGAGATCCGTAAGCTAGATGAACTGAAGAACAAAGTGGCTGCAGTACTGAAACAGGCACTTGGTGTTGCAGTAAGAGTAAAACTTGTAGAGCCTAAGACAATCGAAAGAAGCGAAGGCAAGGCAAAACGTGTCATTGATAACAGAGGTTTATAAACAGGAGGGAATAACATGGGCGTAAGTAATACTGTACAACAGTTATCAGTTTTTTTGGAAAACAGAGAAGGACGTCTGGAAGAAGTATTGGATGTACTGGCAAAAAAAGGTGTGAATATTGTTGCACTGAGTCTTGCGGATACATCAGATTATGGAATGCTTCGTCTGATCGTCTCTGACCCGCACAAAGGACGTGCAGCATTAAAAGAAGCTGGAATTACAGCAATGCTGACAGATGTTGTAGCACTTCGTGTACCACATGCAACCGGTTCATTGAATAAAGCAATGCATCAGATTGTAGATGGAGAAGTGAATATTGAATATATGTATGCATTTGCAAATGGAGCAGATGCAGCAGCTGTATTAAAGAGTGATGATCCTGGAAGGGTGATCGATATTCTTAAAGGTAGTGGTTTCGACGTGTATAGCGCGGACGAGGCATATCGTGCTAATCAATAGAAGTGAAAGAGGAACAGTATGAGTGTAGACAAAAGCAGCGTTTTAAAAAAGTTACGGGAATCGGATGCCATCTATGTATTGATGTCTGATTGTACAAGAATGCCTTTCGTGGTATGTGATCCGGAGACGTATGATGATGAAGTGTTTATATTCTTTTCAGAAGAAGATGCAATGCGCGGAGGACAGGAATTCCTGAAGGCGAATAATCCGTTAAAAATTTTTAATATTGAAAAAAAATACCTGCTTCCTTTCTATAGCAGTTTATTCCCAATCGGGGTGAACTGTATGGTAATCGGTAAAGGAACAGAAGAAGAGATTGCGATTCAGTTAGGGGAACTGGTTAGAAGACCGGAACAGAAGCCGGGCGAAGAACCGATTGAGAATCCGGAACTTCAGATTACTGCAATGTATTTTATGCAGAAGGTAAGAAGCCAGAAAGAATTAAAACTCACGGATGAAACAAAGGAACTGCAGGAAGAACTGATGGCACATTATCAGAGGGGCAGATATATCACGGCAATCAGTGAAGATAAAAAAATGCCGATTTTGAATAAAGATGACGGACAGGTACTGATGCCGATCTTTACAGATGTTCAGGAATTCCTGAAATTCCAGAATGAGAACAGAGATATGAAGTATACAATGGGAGTTGTCGAAGCAGCCAGAATTCCGGAAGCAATGGGCCCGGAAGTTACGGGAGTTGTGGTTAATCCATTTGGAATTGATCTTCAGCTGAATGTTTCAAGACCACAGAAATAATACTGAATAATACAGAAGAACCGGTCATCTGTGTATCTTCAGATGACCGGTTTGGCAGATATGATAAAAGCCAGATAACTGCAGTTATCTGGCTTTTTCTCATAATCCTCTCTCGTTAAGTCATGTATTACTTTTAAATATTTAAATCCGAAATAGATATATTTTAATATATAAAAGGTACATTAAAAACTTAGATTGTTGCGATTAGAGTGGTGTTACGTTAACAGCCTGTGGGCCCTTAGCACCTTCTGTAACTTCGTATTCCACTTCCTGACCTTCTTCAAGTGTCTTGAATCCTTCCATATTCAGTCCTGAATAATGAACGAATACATCATGACCCTCAGCGTCAGAAATGAAACCGTAGCCTTTTTGGTTGTTAAACCATTTTACAGTACCTTTCATGATTATACCTCCATAAAAATTATTAAATCGTGCAATTTATAAAAGTATTCTATGAATTACACTGTTGTCAGATTAGCATATATTGATAAAGACGTCAATGAATTTAAGGAATGTTTTTGTGTTTTTATACAAAAAAGTAATCTACTTGACGAATGAACGGCAAACGTGTAAAGTATTATTGTTCATACTAATAAAGGTTTAAAAGGGTTGGAAAACTATGATTACATTGACTGGGAAAAAAATATCAGAAGGAATTGCAATCGGAAAACTTTCCTTTTATAAGCGGGATACAAAAGAGATTCGCAGAATCTATGTAAAAGATGTAGAAAAAGAGGTTATGCGTTTTCAGAAAGCAAGGCAGAAAGCGTTGCAGGAACTGAGGGATCTGTATGATTCGGCTTCTAAGGAAGTAGGTGAAGCGAATGCAGCTATATTTGAGATGCAGCAGATGATCCTTGAAGATCAGGAAATCATCAGGCAGATTACAAATATTATCGTAGAGCATAAGTTGAATGCAGAGTATGCTGTAAAAAATGCGGTGGAAAATGTACTGGCAAGTGCGGCAAAAAGTAATAAAAGTTATGTACAGGGACACGAAGCAGATATTAAAGATGTGTCGACAAGGGTACTTCGGATTCTTGCAAGGGCATGGAAAGATAAGATGCTGACAGATGAACCGTTTATACTGGCAGCCGGTGAATTATATCCAAGTGAGGCAGTAAAGCTTGATAAGAGCAAGATTCTTGGGTTTGTTACCAGATACGGAACAATTAATTCTCATACGGCAGTGCTTGCAAGAACAAAAGGAATTCCATCTGTGATCGGACTGGGAGAGTCTTTAAAGAAAGAATACGAAGGCAAGACCATTATTATCGATGGTTTTGAGGGAAAAGTATATATCGAACCTGATTATACAACGATTTCAAAGATGAAACAGAGACAAGATGAGAATCATACGCAGGTACAGAGTCTGGAACGTCTGAAGGGAAAAGAAAATATTACGCAGAGCGGACAAAAAATTGATGTGTGCGCGAATATCGGAAGCAGGGAAGACATTGAAAGCGTTCTGCGCAGTGATGCGGGTGGAATCGGATTATTCAGAAGTGAATTTATTTATATGGAAAATGGTCCGAAACTTCCGACAGAAGAACAGCAGTTTCAGGTATATCGTTTGGCAGCAGAAGCGATGGGAATGAAAAAGGTTGTGATCCGTACAGCAGATCTGGGCGGTGAAAAGACAGCAGAGTGTCTGGATCTGGGAGAAGAGAATAATCCTGAGATGGGATACAGGGGAATCCGTGTGTCACTGGATAAAGACGAGATATTCAAGACGCAGTTACGTGCAATTTTACGTGCATCTGCTTATGGAAAGATGTCTATTATGTTCCCGATGGTTACAGATGTAAAAGAAGTACAGCAGGCAAAACTGCTTCTGGAAAAGATAAAAAAAGAGTTAAAAGATGAGAAGATTCCGTTTAATGAAGAAATACAGATCGGAGTTATGATTGAAACACCGGCAGCGGTTATGATAAGCGGTGAACTGGCACGGGAGGCTGATTTTTTCAGTATAGGAACGAATGATCTGACGCAGCTTACACTGGGAATGGACAGAACAAATTCTAAACTGGATCATTTTTATAATCCGCATCATCCGGCATTGCTTAAAATGATACGTATTATTGCGAATAATGTACATCTGGAGGGAAAAACAATCAGCATATGTGGTGATCTGGCAGCAGATCTGGACATGACAGAACAATTCCTGCAGATGGGAATCGATGAGTTATCCGTAGCACCAAATCAGGTACTTGCTTTAAGAAAAAAAATAAGAGAGATACAGTAATTTTGTTGCCGTTATCTTATTTTTTGAGAGTATAAGGAGGAAAAGAGAAACATGTTGGAAAAATTATTTAAGCTCCGTGAGAACGGAACCGATGCCAAAACAGAGGTTATGGCAGGTATCACTACGTTCATGACTATGGCGTACATACTTGCAGTCAATCCGAGTATCCTGTCTGCAACAGGGATGGATTCTGGTGCAATCTTTACATCGACAGCGCTGGCTGCAATGATCGGTACATTCTTGATGGCGTTCTTTGCCAATTACCCGTTCGCACTGGCACCTGGAATGGGACTGAATGCATACTTTGCCTATACTGTTGTTCTTGGAATGGGTTATAAGTGGGAAGTTGCATTAACGGCAGTATTTGTAGAAGGTATCGTTTTCATCGTACTTTCACTTACGAATATCCGTGAGGCAATCTTCAATGCAATTCCGAAGAATCTGAAGTCGGCAGTAAGTGTCGGTATCGGATTATTCATTGCATTTATCGGACTTCAGAATGCGAATATCGTAGTAGGAGGTTCTACACTTCTGCAGTTATTCTCCATTGATGGATATAACAGTGCCAAAGGTGTGGAAGCTTCTATGAGTAACGTAGGAATCACGGTCATTCTTGCACTGATCGGTGTGGGAATTACAGGAATTCTGGTAATAAAGAATGTAAAGGGAAATATCTTATGGGGAATCCTGATTACATGGATTCTTGGAATCATCTGCGAACTTACAAAGATTTACGTTCCTGATGGAAAGGACTTTTTCTCAGTTATCCCTACTAAGTTTGTAAGTTTTGACTTCTCAGCTATAGGTGATACATTTGGACAGTGTTTCAATCTTGACTTTAAGGCAGTAGGTATTGTAAACTTCATCATCGTTGTATTTGCATTCCTTTTCGTTGACTTATTTGATACATTGGGAACAATCATTGGTGTAAGTACAAAAGCAGGAATGCTTGATGAAAATGGTAAATTACCAAAAATCAAACCTGCACTTATGTCAGATGCTATTGCTACATCAGTAGGTGCTGTCCTTGGTACATCAACAACAACAACATTCGTTGAATCATCAGCCGGTGTTGCTGAAGGTGGACGTACAGGTCTTACATCAGTAATAACAGGTGTTTTATTCCTTATAGCAATGATTTTCTCACCATTATTCATTACAATTCCATCATTCGCTACAGCTCCTGCACTTATTATGGTAGGATTCCTTATGTTTGGTGCTGTTACAGATATTAAGTTTACAGATGATAACTTAACAGAAGCAATTCCTGCATACCTTTGCATTATTGCAATGCCATTATTCTACAGCATTTCAGAAGGTATCTCAGTAGGAATCATTTCATACGTATTACTTAACTTAGTAACAGGTAAAGGAAAGAAAGTTAAACCTTTATTATACGTATTAGCAGTATTATTCGTATTGAAGTATATATTCTTATAAGATTATAGTGTTAAAAGGTTTTGTTCCATCTGCGCATGTATAAAGGTAGGATAATAACCTTGGAACACGCTTATAATATGAACATAAAAAAGTCCGAGATCAATTTGAATATTGAGGTGACCCCAAAAAGTTAGACTTTTTACGAGACGACTTCGGTTGTCTCGTTTTTCTTTTATGCAGTAAGGAGATGGAGCCTGTATTGAACACAAATCTTGGAAAATAATATAGATTTACTAATTCCGGATTAGACAAAACTACCATCGTTTTATTTAAAAGACAGTAAAATAAAAAAACATGTTCGTAAAAAAGAAAATAAAAGTAAAAAATTTAAATGGGGAGATGAAGAGTAAATGAATACAACAGCAGATAATAATTATTATTTGCTCTAGAACATTTATAAAAAACGTGGTACAATAACACCGATTTTAACACAACGATTCTAAGTTCTCTAAAGTCTGTCTTTAGAGCTAAGAGGGAAACAGGTGAGAGACCTGTACAGTCGTGCTACTGTAAATGTGTAGTTTTTTCAGTGACTTTTATATAGAAATCAACCATTGTGCCAAGGCATGAGAAGGTAGAAAAAACGTTACTGCATAAGTCAGGAGACCTGCTTAGAATTTCTTCCATTTACACACGTAATTGCAAATGGCAAGTTATAAGCTTTTTAAAAACAGGCTTTCAGATTGAATCTGAAGGTTTGTTACGCGAGTTTTGATTTTGCCGGGACACAATAATGTTGTGTCCCGATTTTTTTACTTAATAAGTGATAGGAAACAGTGGTGTTAAAAAAGGAAAAATGAAAGGAGAGATGATGTAAAGTTACATCATAAGGAACAGAATGAAAAAACTTTGGAAAAGTGGCGTTGCCTTAGTTTTAGTATGTGCACTTATGTTTGCTCAGTTTAATACTGTAAATGTTTTTGCAAATACAAGTGTTCAGACAGAAGAGTCTGAAACTAAGGAACAGATAACTGTATCTGTAACAGTAGTAGGCGACAGCGTTCACGGAACAGAAGCACATACCCGTTTCGAGAACTGGCTTGTAAACTACAAAGTTACAGTTGACAAAGGGGCAACTGCTGATGATGCTTTTAAGAAAGCATTGGAAAGCAATGGATATAGTTATGAAAAAAATAGTTGGAATGGATTAAACAGCATTACAAAGCCTGACGGAACAGTTCTTGGAAGTGGTTCTAACGGTGATGCATGTAGTTGGATGTTTGCCATAAATGGTGCAGATCCTGATCCTAATGTAGTTATGCCTCAGTATACTCTTAAAGATGGGGAAAAAATAACTGCATACTTTATTGATGATTGGAATGCATACCCTTATACAATTCCAACAGTAGGTGTTAATGGAAAGGGTACTGCAGATGATCCTTACACAATCAAGGATGCATCAGAATTACCTGAAGTAATTGAAGAGGGAGATGTTTATGCATTAACTGATGATATTACTTTAGAATCAGGTCAGTATATTAAAGACATTAAAGGAACTTTAGACGGAAAAGGTCACACAATCACATTAGCAGATACATATTTGGCAGATAAGGTTGAGGGAACAATCGAAAACCTTGGAGTAACAAGTACTTCTGAAATTACATTACCTGATGAATCAGGAAGTATGGCAAATACTGTTTCAGGTACAATTGTAAATAGTTATTCAACTGCAAAAATAAAAGCAACAACAGATTGGGGAGAAGTAGGTGGATTAGTAGGAACAATGTCAGGTTCTACGATTTCAAACTGCTATTTTGCAGGAAGTTTTGGTGACTATTCTATGGGGGGAATAGCATATACAAGTTCATCAGCCCAGTCTACAATTTCTAACTGCTATTTTACGGTAGGATTCTCACCTGTATCTATGGGAAGTGCAACAAAAGTCAACTGTGAGAAGAAGACAGAAGAAAAGTTAAAGGCTTCTGAAGGAATAGAGGCATTAAACAAAGACATTTCTGACACAGGCTTTGAATGGTCATTACCAACTGATGGAAGCAACAATGGATTGCCTGTTTTAACAGTACCATCTGATATTGTTGACAAAACTCAGTTAGTAGCACAGATTGAAGTTGCTCAGAAGATAACAAAGGCTGACTATACTGATAAGTCATGGAATGCATTGCAGGAAGCTTTAGCAGAAGCAATTAAAGTTAATAAAGATGATGAGGCAACAAAGGCTCAGATTACAACAGCTACAAATAATTTAGTATCTGCAATTAGTAATTTAAAGAATAATAAACCGACTAAGCCTGTAGCATTGCCAACAGATGACAGTAAGATTACGCACATAAAAACATTAAAAGATTTAAATGCGATTACAGCTTCAAGTGGAAAATATTATGTTTTAGACAATGATATTACAGTTAAAAACACAGAAGATGATTTTTATTTTAGCATGGAAAACTTTAATGGTGTTCTTGATGGAAAAGGACATTCTATTAAAATTGAAAACATTGCAGATGGAATTTTTTCAAATGTAAGTGAAGATGGTATAATTCAGAATGTTTATTTTACAGGAACAATGAATGTTGGTCAGGGATATAAGGGACCTCTTGGAAGCAACATGTCAGGTGCAATTATTAACTGTTATACAGATATTTCAGGAACAGGAACTTGCGGTTTTGCCAGAAGATTAACAGATGCAGGTATTGTATCTAACAGCTATTCAGTAAGTGAAGGCAAGGCAGGTGCTTTCTTTAATCAGTACGGAACTAACGATACTGCAGGAGAAGGACAGTTAATTAATACATATTGGTTAGAAACATTAGACAACAGTGTTATTCCTGAAAGAGCTCTTGTTAATTCATATTCAGAAACTAAGGATTATATGAAATCTTTAGATTTCGTAAGTGCTTTAAATGAAAATAAGGGCGAAAACGGTGTGAGCTGGGGAAGAAACGGAAATACAGGTTATCCATATTTTGGTGAAAGCCAGAATTACAATCCGGGAAGTACTTTACCTGCAAACAAATACACAGTTAAGTTTACTAAGTTTGACAACACGGTAGTTACAGTAGAAAATCAAAATTTAGAAATTTCATGCAATGACGTTGACGGCTCTAATATTGCCGGTTCATTAAGCTTAGAAGGAGTACCTTCAACAAGCACAATTGAATGGTCATATGAAAGTGTAGAACCTAGCGGAGCTATTATGGTTGGTTCTGATGGTGGAGTAATAAGAGTTGACAAAGCAGGCACAGCAGTTGTTAAGGCAACTGAAACTAAGGAAGATGGTAGTTCAGAAGTAGTAGCTACATTTAATCTTAAAGCATATAACAAAGATGTTGAAGAAATAAAAGTATACATTGACGGACAGGATGTTACAAATGGAAAATTTACAGTTCAGGGTTCAGAAATAAAAACTGTAAAGATGGAAGTTAAATACAAAAATGAGAACAAGTTTGTAGCAATTTCTCCAAGAAGATTTTCATTAAAAGTTGATGATGAAAGTTTTATTGAGAATATTCCGGGTTCAAACAGTTTTAGCTTTAAAAAAGCAGGGACTTCAAAAATTACTGCAATTTATAGCGACAACACAGACTTAAAGGCAGACGTAACATTAACATCAGAATACGTGGCAGTAAAATCAGTTACACCTGCAATTAATGATAGCGTAACAATTCACGGCAGAAATGCCAACAGCACTAACGGCCAGGATTTTGTACCTGATTATTCATCAGTAATAGTTGATCCGGCAAACGCAACTAATGCAGCTAATTACACAATTGAAAGCAGCGATAAAACTATTGGTGAATATGTTCCAAGTATGGTTATTGGTTATGTACCATACAAGGCAGGAACAGTTACATATATAGCAACTATTAAGGACACAGATCCAAATGGAACTGAAAATGTTGTTTCAGGTTCAAAAGATGTAACATACAAATATTTAAATCCTTTAACATCTGTAACAACAGATGAAAAAGAAATTACAATTAAGGCTAATGAAGAATCAGCAGTTAACTTAACTTTCACAGGTGAAAAATCTGAAGAAGGTTATAGTGTTACTGAACCGGAACTTAATTGGACATATTCTACAGATGGAATTGCAAAAATTGAGAGAAAAACAGCTTATCAGTGGAAGAGGGACGAAAGTGCACCTGACAATAATAACTGGCTTCCAGGCACAGATTATTACGT
>ERZ827516.1101-NODE-1101-length-25749-cov-5.909084_pt1 | contig 25749 bp, 21 predicted proteins | sample MGYA00519703_ERZ827516 | MGnify/ENA primary metagenome ERZ827516 (study PRJEB31778, sample SAMEA3449337) | human gut metagenome | biome: human gut; feature: human-associated habitat; material: faeces | place: United Kingdom | collected 2010/2012 ...
CGCACGGCCCTTGCGCATATGGCTCCCATGAATCGGCGGGCATGACCTTTTACGCAGGGTGCGCCCGCTGTGGCTTTTCATGGATTCCCCGAATCAATGGCGAAAAATCCATTGCGGGGACTACTCATGCGGTTCCGTAGGCGGTTTGGGTGTTCCGTAGGTGGTTGGGTCTGAATACCCGGCATGAAAACGGCCAGAATAAAGCCTTTCTCCAACCCCGATACTCTGACCAACCACCTACGGAAGCGAAAAACCACCTACGGAACTAGTCCAAGCCGTAACGGTGACTGGCTATCGCTCGGGCGACCATGCCGAACAGCTCGTTCAGCTTCTGCTTGGAAGCCAGATGCTCGCGGGTGGCGACAAAAGGAGTGAAACCGAGATCCCTCAGCCGGTTCCGCTTATCGAGGTCATACATCCAGCGGTCATGGGTGTAGTGGTAATTTCCGTCGTATTCTATGCAGACGCGGTCATCCGGGTAGGCGATATCCACCTTCATCGTGCCCGAGCCGCGTATGTGGTCAATGATCTCATAATTGACATGTGCCTCAGGCAGCCCGTAGGCATCGCTCTCCAAACGAAGCACCGTTTCCTGCGGAGAATCGGTACCTGGTTTGGACAGGCGCAAGGCCTTTCTGCATTTGGCGCTCCCAATGAATCGCGGCGCACTCCGGATGTAGTCGGAGAGCTCATCGTGAGTGCAGACGCGTAAATCGGGATTGGCGCAAGTGAGCCAATCCATGGCGATCACCAGACTCCGTTCGTCGACATAGGGCGCAATCTGGCAGACCGCCTGCATCGCGGAGACGCTTGACACCAATTCGTCGGCGTGCACCACGTCTACGCCATGCCTTGCGTAATGGAATTTCATCCCCTGGATTTTCCGCAGGTCACGTTGCCGGCACACTGAAACGTGAACGAGCTCCGAACCATATCCGGGTAAATAATTCATGGTGGCAATCATGCCATGCAGCTCCAGCGCTGTGCCGTGGCTTACATAGAGTGGAAGCGAGGAGCGTGACCTTATCCGCGACAACACCTGCCTGCATTCAAGATGCCGTCTCGCCGCCTCCTCCCGTGCCTGCTCTAATGTGAAAAATGTATTGTGTCCAAAGCTTTCCATGCGCTGACGGTATATGGAAAGCCGGCAGCCCCGCAACCGTCTCCGTGAAAAATGTGGATATGTGTATGGTTCCATCCGCAGCATCACCGGGGAGAGGCCTGATGTATACGCGTCCGGTAGAACCGATGCGGAGCGTGGCGTCATCGAGGGGTGGCTCACATGGCAAGTCGGCCACGCAGAAGGGCGGGCGCTTCCAGCCGCAGGCCCGTGGGGCTGACGGTGACCGCGTTTCTCCACGGTGTCAGCCGCGTTTGGAACCCTGCCGACTGATGCCACCTTTATGACCGGTCGCTTTGAAAGGCAGACCGGCGTTGCCGAGTCCTTTGCTCCGCATGTTCTGCAGGGCAAAGGATTTTTGTTGTGCACGCAGTTCGTTCATCCGTTCCGTGGACTGATGCGCGATTCGCGGTTTCCGTGATTGCTCTGGCTGTGTCATGGCTATAAGAATACGTTCGGTAATGTAATATGATGGATTTAGTAATGCTTTTACTAAAATCTGATGAGGCATCCATGGGAGGGCGAGGGAGCGATGGCGACCATCAAGGAGATTGCGAAACGCACGGGATATTCGCAGGCCACGGTGTCGCGTCTGTTGAATGGCGATCCGACGCTGTCCGTGCGTGAGGAGACGCGTCGCGCGATCATCCGCGCCAGCGAGGATTTGGGATACAGCGCCCAGGCCAAGCGTATCGTCATTCCGCACGAAGTAGCCTTGTTGGACAACGAGGAGTCCGACGAAACGCTGCGTGATTCGTATTTTGCCGATTTGCGTTCGGCGCTGGAATATAACGCCAAACAGCAGCGTATGGAGCTCACTGTTTTCCACAGTCTTGACGAGATGTTGAATCAGAAGGGGAAATTCGATGGTTTCATGGCTATCGGCGCCAATGTTATAGTCGAAAGCGACCTTGAGAAGTTGTATGAGGTCATGCCATACGGTGTGTTCATCGATGTGAATCCCGCACCGAACCTGTTTGATTCCGTGCAGCCCGACCTACAGCAGACCATGCATGACGCGGTCGAAGCATGTGCGAAGGCTGGCATGAAGCGTGTCGGATTCATCGGCGGCAAGGGGAGGCTGACGAATTTTTATGAGGTGGACGAAGAGGGGCGTGCCACATATTTTCGGCGTGAAATGGGCCGTTATGGTCTCGACCTGCGTGGACTGGTGTATTCTGACGGCTTGTTCACCGTGGAGAATGGTCGCAAGCTGGGGGAGCAGTTTATCCGTGACCACAACGGCGCACTGCCTGACGCAGTTATTGTTTCGGCGGACATCATCGCGGTCGGCGTGCTGCAGGCGTTCAACGCGGTTGGTGTGATTGTGCCCCGCGACATCAGCGTCATCAGCATCAACAACCAGACGATTGCCCAGCTGACGTCGCCGCCGTTGAGCACTTTCGCAATCGATCAGAACGAGCTTGCGCGCGTTGCGATTCTCACCTTGGCTGATGCGATCGCCAGCAAGCGGACGTCCCGTCAGCACGTGTATCTGTCGACGAGGCTGGAAGTGCGAGATAGTTTCGTGCCGGCGCAGCCGAAACGTGAATCGCGGCCAAAATTGCAGACCCGATCGAAGCGATCTGCCCGGTCGAAACGGGCTGTTTAGCGTACGTATGTGCGGAAAAATATGAAAGGCGATTGATGATGCTACGTCATCAATCGCCTTTTGTTTGTCTACTGTCGGCGAAATACCGCGAATCGCACACAATATGACATGTATATGTGCAGAATCGCACAAAATGCGACACGCCCAACAGTGCACAACGCAGATGTTAAATTTTACTAAACAGGGGTAAAGGGATATACTTAACTCATGTGAAATCAAATGATGATTTCCGATTACAGCTTCAATCACAACTTCTAAGGAGAAGTACGATGGCAGAATCCAATGTCGCAGCCGCACCGAAGGAGACGCAGCAGTCTGCGAAGCCAACCAGGAAAGGCAGTCTGCTGTCCCGCGTGGCCTATTCATTCGGCAACGTCGGCCAATCCGCCTTCTACAACGCGCTGAGCACCTACTTCATCGTCTACGTCACCAGCTCGCTGTTCTCCGGGGTCGACAAGGCGCTCGCCACCAAGCTCATCGGCGTCATCACCGGCCTTGTGGTTGTCATCCGCATCGCGGAGATCTTCATCGATCCGCTGCTGGGCAACATCATCGATAACACCAAGACCAAGTGGGGTCGTTTCAAGCCATGGCAGCTCATCGGCGGCACCGTTTCCGCCGTTCTACTTGTGCTCGTCTATACCGGTCTGTTCGGTCTGGTAAACGTCAACACCACACTGTTCATCGTGTTGTTCGTCATCACGTTCATCGTGCTTGACGTGTTCTATTCCCTGCGTGACATTTCCTACTGGGGCATGATTCCGGCGCTGTCCTCCGACTCCCACGAGCGCTCCACTTACACTGCTCTCGGCTCCTTCGGCGGCTCCATCGGTTACAACGGTTTGACTATCGTCGTCATCCCGATCGTCACCTACTTCAGCTATGTCTTCACCGGCAAGCACCAGGAAAGCCAAAGTGGCTGGACCTGCTTCGCCATCATCGTGGCTATTCTCGGCGTCCTCACCGTGTGCTCCGTCGCGTTCGGCACCAAGGAAAGCACCAGCACCCTGCGCGCCAAGGCCGAAGATAACGGTGGTCCACTCGCCGCGTTCAAGGCTCTCGCCCAGAACGACCAGCTGCTGTGGGTCGCCCTGTCCTACCTGCTGTACGCCATCGCCAACGTGGCCACCACCGGCGTGCTCATGTACATGTTCAAGTTCATCCTGAACAACTCCGCCGCCTACTCCATCGTCGGCGTTGTCTCGGTCATCGCCGGCATCATCATGGCGCCGCTGTACCCGATTCTGAACAAGCGCATACCGCGTCGCTACCTGTACCTCGGCGGTATGGTGCTCATGGTCCTCGGCTACCTGCTGTTCATCGTCGGCACCAACAACCTCGCTGTCGTCACCGTCGGCCTGGTGTTCTTCTACCTGCCGCAGACCTTCATCCAGATGACTGCCATCCTCTCCCTGACCGACTCCATCGAATACGGCCAGCTGAAGAACGGCAAACGTAACGAGGCCGTCACCCTGTCCGTGCGTCCGATGCTCGATAAGATCGCAGGCGCCTGCTCCAACGGTATCGTCGGTGCTGTCGCCATCGCCGCCGGCATGATTGGTGACGCCACCGCCGCCGACATGACTGCCGCGAACATCCACACTTTCAAGGTCTGCGCCTTCTATGTGCCGCTGGCTGTCATCATCCTGAGCGGTGTTGTGTTCCTGCTCAAGGTGAAGATCAGCGAGAAGATGCATGCTGACATTGTCGAGCAGCTGGAAACTCAGCTCAACGAAGGCTGATTCGCTTTTGATTGCGATTGAATTTCAATCGTCGCGCTGAAGGAGCCGCATGGTGGACGCCATGCGGCTTTTCGCGTTTCCTACGTTCGTGGTAAGTGCTAGGCTGACGATTTGAAACGTATAGCAATGATCCGTTATCAGCGGGGAGCTTCCGGAAGAACGGTCGGCGCTTTTGGGTGCGGCCTAGTAGAACCGGCGGGATCGGCCCGAACAGCCGAACGTCAAGCGGTCGTATGAAACCTGTGCAGGGAAGCCTGCGTAAGAAAACAGGGGAGTGCGGCAAGCGAGGTGGTACCGCGGTGTCGGACGTGCGCAATCGCACGAAAATCATCGTCCTCGTAAAGTAAGTAATGAAACCGCCAAACGAGGAGCATACGGTGAGCGAATCCACCAATCATGTGTATCCGAAGGCTGCTGCCGGTGAGCAGAGCGCCAATGTCGCGCCGAACCCCAGCTTCCCCAAGCTTGAGGAGTCCGTGCTTGACTACTGGGACAAGGACGGCACCTTCCAGAAGTCCATCGAACGCCGTCCTTCCGGCGATCACAGCCAGAACGAATTCGTCTTCTTCGACGGTCCGCCGTTCGCCAACGGCCTGCCGCACTATGGCCACCTGCTGACCGGTTACGCGAAGGACGTCATCCCGCGTTACCAGACCATGAAGGGCCACCGCGTCAACCGCGTGTTCGGCTGGGACACGCACGGTCTGCCGGCCGAGCTTGAAGCCCAGAAGGAACTGGGCATCGACTCCGTCGACCAGATCAAGGAACTGGGCATCGACAAGTTCAACGACGCCTGCCGCGCGTCCGTGCTCAAGTACACGAACGAGTGGAAGGACTACGTGCACCGTCAGGCCCGTTGGGTCGATTTCGAGCACGGCTACAAGACCCTGAACATCACGTACATGGAGTCCGTGATGTGGGCCTTCAAGCAGCTGTACGACAAGGGTCTGGCCTACCAGGGCTACCGCGTGCTGCCGTACTGCCCGAAGGACCAGACGCCGCTGTCCGCGCACGAGCTGCGCATGGACGCCGACGTGTATCAGGACCGTCAGGACACCACCGTGTCCGTGGCCGTGAAGCTGCGCGACGAGGAGGATGCCTACGCCGTCTTCTGGACCACCACTCCGTGGACCGTTCCGACCAACTTCGCCATCGTGGTCGGCGCTGACATCGACTACGTCGAGGTGCGTCCGACCGAAGGCAAGTTCGCTGGCAAGAAGTTCTACCTCGGCAAGCCGCTGCTTGGCTCCTACGAGAAGGAACTTGGCGAGAACTACGAGATCGTGCGCGAGCTTAAGGGCGCCGAAATGGAAGGCTGGCGTTACTACCCGGTCTTCCCGTACTTCGCAGGCGACGAGAACGCCGCCGAGGGCAAGGTGCCGGGGCCGGAAGGCTACCAGATCTTCACCGCCGACTACGTCGACACCGTTGAAGGTACCGGCCTGGTCCATCAGGCCCCCTACGGCGAGGACGATATGAACACGCTCAACGCCAAGGGCATCAAGAGCGTGGACGTGCTCGACGCGGGCTGCAAGTTCACGTCGCTGTGCCCGGATTACGAGGGCATGTACGTGTTCGACGCCAACAAGCCGATCCTGCGCAACCTGCGCGCCGGTGACGGCCCGCTGGCCCGCATCCCCGAAGAGCAGCGCGCCATCCTCTTCCAGGAGAAGAGCTACGTGCACTCCTACCCGCACTGCTGGCGTTGCGCCACCCCGCTGATCTACAAGCCGGTGAGCTCCTGGTTCGTGGCCGTCACCAAGATCAAGGACCGCCTGCTCGAACTCAACCAGCAGATCAACTGGATTCCGAACAACGTGAAGGACGGCCAGTTCGGCAAGTGGCTGGCGAACGCACGCGATTGGTCGATCTCCCGCAACCGTTTCTGGGGCTCTCCGATCCCGGTATGGGTTTCGGACGATCCGAAGTACCCGCGTGTGGACGTGTACGGTTCACTCGATGAGCTCAAGGCCGACTTCGGCGATTATCCGCGCGATCATGAGGGCAACATCAACATGCACCGTCCGTACATCGACGAGCTGACCCGCGTCAACCCGGACGATCCGACCGGCAAGAGCCACATGCACCGCATCAGCGACGTGATGGACTGCTGGTTCGAATCCGGTTCGATGAGCTTCGCCCAGTACCACTATCCGTTCGAAAACAAGGAAACCTTCGAACAGCACTTCCCGTGCGACTACATCGTGGAATACATCGGCCAGACCCGTGGCTGGTTCTACGTGCAGCACGTCATGGCGACCGCCCTGTTCGACAGGCCGGCGTTCAAGAACGTGATCTGCCACGGCATAGTGCTCGGCTCCGACGGACAGAAGATGTCGAAGCATCTGCGCAACTATCCGGACGTGAACGGCGTGTTCAACGACTTCGGCTCCGACGCCATGCGCTGGTTCCTCATGAGCTCGCCGATCCTGCGCGGCGGCAACCTTATCGTCACCGCCGATGGCATCCGCGACACCGTCCGCCAGGTCATGCTGCCGGTGTGGAGTTCCTACTACTTCTTCACGCTGTACGCGAACGCGGCCGGGTACGACGCGCGCAAGCTTCGCGCCGACGAAGTTGCATCGCTGCCGGAAATGGACCGTTACCTGCTGGCCCGTCTGCGCCGCCTAGTGGAGAAGACCCAGCATGCGCTGGACAACTTCTACATTTCCGACGCGTGCGATGCGGCGAGCGACTTCATCGACGTGCTGACCAACTGGTACATCCGCAACAACCGCGAACGTTTCGGTGCCGGTGACGAGAACGCGTTCAACACGCTGTACACCGTGCTGGAAACCTTCATGCGCGTGCTGGCTCCGCTGGCTCCGATGGAGGCTGAAGCCGTGTGGCGCGGCCTGACTGGCGGCGAATCCGTGCATCTGGCCGACTGGCCGTTCCTTGCCGACGAGAAGACCGGCGAGACCACCGAGCTGGGTGCCGTGCTGCAGGACGATGCCAAGCTAGTGGACGCGATGGAGAAGGTGCGTGAGGTTGTTTCCGGCACGCTTTCCATGCGTAAGGCCAAGCAGATTCGCGTGCGCCAGCCGCTCGCCAAGCTGACCGTGGTGGTCGAGAACCCGGATGCGGTCGCCGCCTATAGCGACGTGTTGAAGGGCGAGCTCAACGTGAAGGATATCGAGTTCTGCACGCTGGAGGACGCCGGCTCCCAGGGTCTGAAGATCGTGAACGAGCTGCGCGTGAACGCGCGTGTGGCCGGCAAGCGCCTGCGTAAGGACGTGCAGTTCGCCATCAAGGCGTCCAAGAGCGGTGCCTGGCATGTGGACGCCGCCGGCGTGCCTGTGTGTGAGACTCCGAACGGCGAGATTGCGCTTGAGGAAGGCGAATACGAGCTGATCAACCGTGTGGAGGAGGAGAACGCGCAGGAGGCTGCGAACTCCGTGTCCGCCGCGCTGCCGACCGGCGGCTTCGTGATCCTCGACACCGAGCTGAACGACGATCTGGTTGCCGAAGGCTACGCCCGCGACGTGATCCGCGCCGTGCAGGAGGCCCGTAAGGCCGCTGGCCTGGAAATTTCCGACCGCATCACGCTGAAGGTGACCGTGCCCGCGGACGATGTGGCCAAGGTCGAACAGTTCAAGGACCTCGTGGCGCATGACACCTCGTCCGACAGTGTAAGCGTCGAAGCCGGCGCCGAGCTGGGCGTGGAGGTTGCTAAGGTCTGAGGTGGTTGGCTGGGTGGCTGACTGACGATAGTATGTGGGGGTGTGTTTCTCCTGTCGAGTTTGGCAGGAGAAACACACCCCCTACTGCTATTTGTGTTGGGGCGTACTACGTATGCACAGGTATTTGGCGACGGTAATCTTCGAATCAATCATACGGTAATCTTCGAATCAATCATTTCGTTTTTATCTTTTGCTGGAATGCGGTAGAGTAAAGACTATTCAGGGGGTATCTGTAAAGGAGCAGGTTATGGTCCTATTAGCTCGTAAAGATGAGGAAGGCAATACTCAGACTTTGTATGACCATCTTCATGGTGCAGGAAGATTGGCTAGTGGTTTCGAGGATGAATTCGCTGATATTTCACGTACGGCAGCCGTCTTGCATGATGTCGGGAAGGTTGCTCAGCAGTTTCAAACATATCTGTTATCGGATGATGGGCATAGGGGAGATGTGCAGCATGCCCGTCAAGGGGCGTTTGTCGTCAATGATTTTTTCGAGTCGAAAGGGGAAATTGAAGAGATAGCAAAGGAAATTCTTGAGCTTGCCATTTCTAAACATCACGGAGGTCTTCCTGATTGCATTGACGAGTCCGGGAATAGAGCTTTTCTTCTTGGGTTCACGGAGTCGGACAAAAGCAACGAGAAGTATGCGTATCAAGAAATCAAGCGGGGGCTTAACGGTTTGGCGCTCGATCTGCAATCGAATTTCCGAGGTTCAGCGGAAGATATCGCTTGTTCCCTGAAGAAAATTAAATCGCTGGGGCTGTCGAAAGATAGCATATACTTCTATCTAGGTTTGCTCGTTAAACTAATTTATTCGCGACTGGTGGATGCGGATAGGACGGATGCTGCTTATTCGAGACCCGAAAACAGTATCGGCCTAATACGGTTGATTGGCAGAATCTGATTAGTCGACTCGATAAAAGCATGAGATCTTTTGATTCGAGTTCGGAAATAAACAGGATAAGATATCAGATTAATGAACAGTGTTGTTTGGCGGGGGCGCGGGAAATCGGGATTTATCGTTTGTCGATTCCGACTGGCGGCGGTAAAACGTTGGCGTCGCTAAATTTTGCGTTGCATCATGCGCTGAAGACAGGAAAGTGCCGGATTATTTACGTGATTCCGTATTTGTCTATCACAACTCAGACGGCAAAGACTTTCCGAGATGTACTTGGTCTGAACGCCGATAGCGATGTTCTATTGGAGCATTACTCCACTGCGGGTATGCAACGTTCCGCTGATGTAGCGGATAATGCGTCGAGTGAGTTTGAGGATGCCGGGGAGCATCAGCGCAAGTTGGCGGCAGAGCGTTGGGACAATCCGATAATTGTTACCACTATGGTGGAATTCCTTGAGACTGTCATGTCTGCTCGCGGAACCAAACTCCGGAAATTCCATAATATGGCCGACAGTGTCATCATTTTTGATGAAATACAGTCGTTGCCGAGGGACACAATCAATCTGTTCAATGAGATCGTCAGCTTCCTATCGAAGATTACCAATTCAACGATTCTTTTGTGCTCTGCAACGCAGCCGTTACTTGAAAAACCAAACGAGAGAATCTGCTTCTTTCGGAAAAGCCTGATCTTATTGCTGAAATGGAAAGCTATGAAGACAAGCTTCGACGTACAAGAATTGTTGCTTCAACTGAAAATAAAAGCTGCGATGAACTAGGGCAGATTATTTATCAGCAGGCGCGGAAGAACGGCAATTGCTTGGCAATCGTCAACCTGAAAAAGGAAGCGCGTGAGATTTTCCAATGCTTGGAACGACTTGATGTGAATCATGAGTTTGAGCTGATTCGTCTCAGTACTGCCATGTGTGGAAGGCATAGAACGGATTGTCTGAACAGAATCGGTGCGCTACTTGATCCAGGTAATCCGAAACCTGTGATTTGTGTGAGCACACAGCTTATTGAGGCAGGTGTTGACATTTCGTTTGCTTGCGTGGTCAGGGCAGTATTATGCAGGCCGCTGGGTGCTGTAATAGGAATGGTGAATCGGTAGAACCAAAGAATGTGTATGTCTATCCATTGAAAGATGAAGACAGCATGGAAAGGTATCTGCCGGATATCGCAATGGGTAAGCAGCTCACTTTACAGATTATGGAGAACTACCCAGGAAAGGATTTGCTGTCTTCGAATATTCTGGAACAGTACTATGACATGCTTCTCCGTAAGAAGGACGGTAATGGTAAAGGAGGCTATACGGATTGCCCAATTCGGGGAAGGGCGGAGGGAGCGACGACTGCTTATGATCTGTTATCCTTCAACGAATGTGATCGATCTCAATTCACGAATACTACGGGAGGAAAGTACGGTTTGTGCTTTGCTCAGGCTTTTCAGACGGTTAGCGATAACTTCCATGTAATTCCGGATGTCACGCACAATGTTGTGGTCCCGTATGGTCAGGCGACTGAGTTACTTGATATGCTCCACAGGGGAGAATTGTCCGAGAAAATCTCAGTGCTAAGGCGGTTGCAGGAATATACGGTTTCTCTGTTCGATGATGACTATCGTGATTTGGCTAGGAAGCATGCAATTTCGTTAGCAAATGAGGATTTTGGAGTTTTCTTGCTGAATGAGGAATACTACAACGACAAGTACGGCGTAGTACGGGAGGCGGAGATGCCTCTCCTGCTGATGTAGGAAGGATGAGTGCTCTCTCGCAAGCTCCAAGGAGTATGCGAGAGAGCTGTAGTTGGGAAGGCAACACATATGCCAAATATATTTTCAATCCACATCGCTCTTGGCGCGATGGTAGTGGGAGTCCCACAGGCACAAGGATAGTCGATAAAGCGTATGCCGCGAAACGCCTATTAGATTCTATATATGGCATAAGAAATTTTTTGTGGTACGCTATTAACCAATAGCTTTGGAAGACCGTTTACAAAGGAGTTATATGGAACGGCATCGGAATTCAATCGAATATGAAGTTTGGGGTAGATACGCATTGTTCTCGGAAGTCGCCACGCGTGTTGGTGGAGAGAAGTACTCGTATCAGGTGCCAACGTATCAAGCATTGAAGGGGATTACGGAGAGCATCTATTGGAAGCCCACGTTTAAGTGGGTCATTGATGCTGTGCGAGTCATGAATAAGATTCAGACGGAGAGCAGAGGTGTTCGCACTATTGTGTACCAGCCCAAGAAAAAAAATGTTAAAAATGATCTTTCATACTACACATATTTAAAGGATGTGAGGTATCAAGTTCTTGCGCATTTTGAATGGAACGACCTGAGGGAGGAACTTGCTGATGATCGTGATGAAAACAAACATCACAACATTGCGATGAGGTCCGTGCGTCAAGGAGGCCGTCGCGATATTTTTCTGGGTGCTAGGGAATGCCAAGCTTATGTCGAACCGTGTGAATTCGGAGGGGGAGAAGGGTTCTACGACTCTTATGGAGAATGGAACATGGGATATATGTTTCATGGATTCTCGTATCCGGATGAGAATCCTGACCATAATCTGATTTCGCGCTTCTGGATGCCGATTATGAAGGATGGCGTTATCAGATTCGAATCACCGGATTCGCCGCTTCTCGATCGGCACATCGTTAGGCATGGTTTGAACGTTAAAGAATTCAACTTAGGCAAGAACGTTACATCAGTAGAGGAGGAGTGAACGATGAGTTTGTTTGGTAATTTGCTTACTACCTACGAAATGATACAGGGGGCGTCTGGTCAGACTCCTCATAGTGCAGAGAAAGATGGTGACGCTGACGCTGCGAAGAGGGCGCTGATTCCGTACGGGCATACGACTCTTCCGGTTTCGCTGACAGTGCTTGTGGACGCGAATGGTTGTATCAGAGGTGTTGCCAAGAGAAAGAGCACCATCATCATTCCTTGTACAGAGGAATCGATGGGAAGGACCATTAAGCCAGTACCGCATCCGCTGTTTGATCAGTTACAGTACGTCGATAGTGGGCGCAGTCCTGAGAAGACGAGCATGTACTTGCAGCAGCTTGCAAAATGGAAAGGTGATGACGCCAAGCTTGAAGCTGTTTTCAAGTGTGTGTCGGAGCATAGCATCAGCGAGGCTGCTGCGCATTATGGCGTGGAGCTAACGGATAAGGACGATAAAGCCGGTGTTTGTTTCGAGGTTCAAATCGGACTCGAAGATTCTGATTTATCGAATGACGTTGATATTCGGAATCGTTGGATTGCGTATCTGCAGCGTTCTCAACACAGGCTGGGGAAGGATGTTTTTGGCGAGGATCTTTATACGCCAACCACTAATTTCCCTAAAAAGGTAGTTAGCTCCGATGCCAATGCCAAGCTATTGTCTGCTAATGATTCTACGAATTTTACTTTTCGTGGACGTTTTTCCAGTAAGGAACAAGCTTTGCTGGTTGATAGTGCGTCCTCTCAGAAAATCAACTCCACTTTGCGGTGGTTGGTGAATAATCATGGAACATTGACAGGCAATCAGGCTATCGTTGTCTGGGCAATAAAAAGACCTGAGGAAAAGCCCGTATTGAATCCGCAGTCAGGATCTTTTGATTTTGATGATTCCTTCTCGTCAATAGCTGACGAATCCAAAGCGCTTCATGACGACATCAGCGATGCGCTAAATGCGACAAATGTTCAGTATGCAAAAATTTTCTCAAGGGTTCTGAGAGGATATGAGGGTGCGGAGGATCTGAAGAAGCACAATGATCCGATGGTTGTCGTCATCTTGGATGCTGCTACAACGGGGCGTTTAGGCGTAACGTTCTACTGCGAGCTTCAGAAGGACGAATACATTAAGCGCATACTGCAATGGCATGTCGATGCAGCTTGGCCTCTTACATCTTTCAAAAAAAGCATCGTGGAGGGAGCTGAGCGGGTTAATGTCGTTCAGTATGAAGGGGCCCCATCGTTCACTGACATTATCAACTGTGCTTGTGACACGTCTGATAGGAGCAGCAAGAGCTATAAACGCTTCGCGAAAGATGTGAAGGAACGGCTTATTGAATGTATGTTTGGCGGAGCGCAATTTCCCATGTCGATTTTGAATGCCGCATGCCATAAGGTCACCAGGCCTATGGGATACGACAATATCAGGGTCTGGCGTCGTGATTTTGAAATCGCTTGCAGCCTATGGAAAAAACACTATATCGATGAAACAAGAAAACAGCATAGACAGGAGGATGTAATAACCATGTATCTTGAACCGAATCGAGATGATCGTGATTACCTGTATGGAAGGTTGTTGGCGCTTGCCGACAATTTCGAGGAAAGCGTCTTGCGTAAGCAGGGAGTCAAGGACCGTCCAACCAATGCAATCAAATTGATGAGCAATTTCACGGCGAAGCCCTATACGACGTGGGGCACATTGTGGAAGCAGCTTACGCCATACCTTAAATCGGCAAACGGTGGTTCCTGGTTCCGTAATGAGGTCGATGATGTTATGGCTTTGTTTAAGGAAGGTGATTTTGAAGATAATAAGGCGCTTTCGCCAATGTTTCTTCTGGGATATTCATGTCAGCGGAGAGCATCTAGGCGTAAAGCGCAAGAGATTTCTCAAAAGAATAATAGCAACAACTGACTTTTGTAATTATCAGAGTCGATTCATCGCCTATAAGTAAGGAGTATGTGATTATGGCAGCTTTGGAAAATAAGATTGATTTTGCGATTGCCTTTGAGGTGAATAACGCAAATCCCAATGGTGATCCGTTGAATGGTAATCGCCCGAGAACGACGTCAGAAGGGCTGGGTGAGGTTTCCGACGTCGCCTTGAAGAGGAAGATCCGCAACCGTCTGCAGGATGCAGGAGAATCAGTCTTTGTACAGTCTGATGATCGTTCCGATGATGGTGCCAAATCGCTGTCGGACAGGTTCAATACATATCTGAAGACCTTGCCGAAGGATGAGCAGAAGCAGAAGAATGTAGTCTTCGGTAAGGTGTGCGAGCGTTGGCTTGATGTGCGGTCCTTTGGTCAGGTTTTCGCCTTTAAGAAGGCCAAGGATACCGATGAGGTTTCGATTGGCGTACGCGGACCGGTCTCGATTCAGCCGGCATTCTCCATTAATCCCATTGCAATTGACGATGTGCAAATCACTAAATCGGTCAACAGCGAGACTACGGATTCCGGTAAAAAATCATCCGACACCATGGGCATGAAGTATCGCGTCTCTGGACGCGCCGTATATGTAACTTATGGAAGCATTAGCCCCCAGCTGGCGGAAAGAACAGGTTTCAGCGCAGAAGATGCAGAGAAAATCAAGGAAGCTCTGGTCACGCTTTTCGAGAATGATGAGAGTTCGGCACGTCCGTCGGGATCGATGGAAGTGCTGGATGTCGTCTGGTTTGCACATAACTGCAAGGGGGGGCAGTATTCTTCGGCCAAAGTTCATCGTTCCGTTTCCGTTGACGCGGATGGAACCGTGAATGTAGATGACGCTTCCATTCCAGGCCTTCGCTACGAAGTAATCGAAGGCCGCTGATTACAACGTCCAAGCCTAGATGAGAGGTGCTTATATGAAAGGGCCAGATGGTTATTCAGAAGAAGATTGGCTGGCCCTTTCGGGTATTCAGCATTTCTCATTCTGCAAGCGTCAATGGGCGCTTATTCATATCGAGCAGCTGTGGTCAGAAAATTATCTGACCACAGCGGGGCATCTGGAACATGAACGCGCCCACGATTATGCGGCTTCTGAATCTCGCGGCGATATGCTGATCATGCGGGATTTGAGAGTTTATTCGCGAGCGCTCGGCATAACTGGAGCCTGTGATGTTGTGGAATTCCATAAGTCTAATGATGGTGTTCCGCTTCACGGAAGAGATGAATTGTGGTTGCCATATCCGATTGAATACAAACACGGCAAATCCAAAACGATTGATGCTGATCGTTTACAGCTATGCGCGGAAGCGATGTGCTTGGAAGAAATGCTCGCGTGTGATATTCCTGAAGGTGCTTTGTTCTATCAGCAGACAAAACGTCGTGAGCGGGTAAAATTTGACGAAGATCTTCGCAACATGGTCGAAGCTGACTTCTTGCAAATGCATGATCTTTTCTCCCGTGGATGGACTCCCAAAGTGAAACAGACCAGATCGTGTTCGGCATGTTCTCTACGGGATTTGTGCCTGCCTGAATTACGGAAGATGAAATCGGCAAAAGCATATATCGAAGAACGGCTCAAGGAAAGCGGGGAGTGATGAAGCAGCTGTTAAACACGTTGTTTGTGATGACAGAAGATGCCTATCTTGCCTTGGAGAACGATAATGTTGTGATTTATCAGAATGACCAAACCTTGGCGAAAGTGCCATTACGGTCAATTGAAGGAATCATGTGTTTCTCGTATAAGGGTGCTTCGCCTGCTCTTATGGGGCGCTGCGGCAAACTGGGCGTTTCTATGGCATTCTATTCACCGAGAGGTCATTATTACTGTTCCGTGTTAGGGGAGGAGAATCGTAATGTGCTACTTCGCCGTGAACAATTTCGAGTCGCGGATGACGAACAAAAATCTTTGCGTTATGCGAAATCTTTCATTGTTGGCAAGCTTTACAATGCGAAATGGGTGCTCGAACGCACGAAACGTGATCATGCTTTGCGGGTGAACATCGACCGACTTGCCGAGCAGAGCGGCAAATTGTCGGCGGCATTGTCAAAAGCTCGAAAAAGCTTGACGATTGATGAGTTGAGGGGTGTCGAAGGGCTTGCTGCCAAAGATTATTTCTACGCTTTTGACGATTTGGTTCTGAAGAATAAAGATGATTTCTTTTTCACCAGTAGGTCGAGGAGACCTCCGCTGGACAGGCTGAATGCATTATTGTCTTTTTGCTACTCCATATTGACGAATGATTGCATTGCGGCTTTGCAAGGTGTGGGGTTGGATCCGTATGTTGGTTTTATGCATACGGATCGGCCGGGGAGAGCCTCTCTGGCATTGGATCTGGTTGAAGAGTTTCGCCCGGTGTTGGCTGACCGCTTCGTTCTGACATTGGTTAATACAGGCGCTGTTAAGCCGGGGGATTTTGAAATACGGGAGAATGGCGGGGTGCTGCTGTCTGATTTCGGGCGGAAGAAAGTGCTTACGGCGTGGCAGAAAAAGAAGAGTGATCAGATTCTTCATCCGTTCCTGCAAGAAAAAATTTCGTGGGGATTGGTTCCGTATGTGCAAGCGCTGCTGCTAGCTCGATCGTTGCGGGGTGATCTTGATGATTACCCGCCATTTATGTGGAAGTAAAAGGTGCGTAGCTGTGTGTGGCGGTATGCGATGATTCGTGGTGATGTGTTATTGGAGGTGAAAAACCATGATGGTTGTGGTTGCGTACGATGTGAGTACGGAAACCCCTGAGGGGAAGCGTCGTCTTCGTTTGGTGGCGAAGACATGCATGAAATACGGACAGCGTGTACAGAACAGTGTTTTCGAATGCTCGGTGAGTCCTTCCGATTATCTGGTGTTGGTACACGATTTGTTGAAGATTGCCAATATTGATGAGGACAGTCTGCGCTTTTATAAACTTGGCTCTCGATATGCGGATAGGATTGAGCGTTATGGGCGTGAACGGAGTTTGCCGGTTAATGATGTGATGATGATATAGCACAGGGTAAAATGGCATGGTGTCATAACGATATGGTGTGGGGTATGCCGGGTTGAGTGTTTGAGTGTGACGTGTGACGTCCGGCATCTGGAGCGTGTTCTCTAGCCGGCGGTATTGTGGTTTCGGCAAGGTGGCCGGTCTTGAAATGGTGTTTGTGCGAAGTGGAAGCGCTCATGATGAGGGGTGCCTTTCGCACCTGAAAAACTGTCGAAATCCGAATTGTGATTTTCGTGGGCGTTTGAAAACTAAATAGTGGACATTAAAATGAGACAGAAAGACAGCTGCTCGTTTTAGGCATGTTGTTCGTCGTACCGGTGGTGTTGTTTGATATGCTTAAAGCCAAGCAGCTGGCTTGCGTCTCAGAAAGTGGACAAAAATGTCCAGCTGCACGGTCGCTCTCCTTACGGAGAGCGTGGATTGAAATGCGTATTGGCAATGCGCGGATATATGGATTATCTGGTCGCTCTCCTTACGGAGAGCGTGGATTGAAATGCTTCGAGCAGGCTCAGGATGGCGGCCTCCCGGCCTCCGTCGCTCTCCTTACGGAGAGCGTGGATTGAAATAGCCACGCGTCGTATATGTCTTCGTATCCGCATCGTCGCTCTCCTTACGGAGAGCGTGGATTGAAATACACACGACAATCTATAAAGGTAGGAAAGTATGGGTCGCTCTCCTTACGGAGAGCGTGGATTGAAATAACGTAATCATAATCGTTACTCAATACAAGCTCGTCGCTCTCCTTACGGAGAGCGTGGATTGAAATACCGCTCGTCTGGCCTTGGTGACCGATGGTCATTGTCGCTCTCCTTACGGAGAGCGTGGATTGAAATATGCTAACGGTGGATATTGTTCACCGGTTGTTGGGTCGCTCTCCTTACGGAGAGCGTGGATTGAAATTACAAGTATGCAACCTTTGAGGAACCGCAGAAGGTCGCTCTCCTTACGGAGAGCGTGGATTGAAATCCATTAAGCGGTGATGATGCACCCGACACGCCGTGTCGCTCTCCTTACGGAGAGCGTGGATTGAAATAGCAATGCCCGACAACGTGTCACCCGACGCAACCGTCGCTCTCCTTACGGAGAGCGTGGATTGAAATACACTCGACCATGAAAACAATCTTCGCGCCGTCGTCGCTCTCCTTACGGAGAGCGTGGATTGAAATTAGTTCGGCGTGTCGCACTCAACAATAATGTATTGTCGCTCTCCTTACGGAGAGCGTGGATTGAAATATGATGCTCAACGATTCGGAAACTCCGAATAGTCGTCGCTCTCCTTACGGAGAGCGTGGATTGAAATAAAAGGATTTGGCTGACAATCAGACGGAGTTGAGTCGCTCTCCTTACGGAGAGCGTGGATTGAAATCGTCATGATGACGGCTCCCCTATCGAGCCGGAAGAGTCGCTCTCCTTGCGGAGAGCGTGGATTGAAATTCGTGCAATGGGTGTTAAGCAAAATCGATGCGAAGTCGCTCTCCTTACGGAGAGCGTGGATTGAAATAAATCTCGCCAAAACCGCGGACAAACAACTAGTCGTCGCTCTCCTTACGGAGAGCGTGGATTGAAATCATCATGGAAAGCAAACGGATTGTTCGCGCCACGTCGCTCTCCTTACGGAGAGCGTGGATTGAAATAATATCGATAAAGCGAACGTGCCGTACCGCATCAGTCGCTCTCCTTACGGAGAGCGTGGATTGAAATTCCTTTGTTATTTTGTGGTTGGTTGTTCGACGGGGTCGCTCTCCTTACGGAGAGCGTGGATTGAAATACATAGGACTGCTGGCGAGAGTGATAATCATAGCGTCGCTCTCCTTACGGAGAGCGTGGATTGAAATATACCATTACATATGTCAACAAATAAACTCAATAGAGTCGCTCTCCTTACGGAGAGCGTGGATTGAAATTCGCATGACCTGTTTTGCGAATGCGGTCACTTCGTCGCTCTCCTTACGGAGAGCGTGGATTGAAATAAGGCGTCGTTTCCGCGGGAGTCGGCATGGTCAGTCGCTCTCCTTACGGAGAGCGTGGATTGAAATTAAACGTTTCCCAAGCACAGGACACGCAAGCAGTCGCTCTCCTTACGGAGAGCGTGGATTGAAATAACAATATGTGTTTGACCAATGGCGTGAATCAGGCGTCGCTCTCCTTACGGAGAGCGTGGATTGAAATATCTTATTATTTTCGACGAAATCTTTCCGGATAAGTCGCTCTCCTTACGGAGAGCGTGGATTGAAATTGGACTGGCGAAGGCTCCACCGATACCATCGTTGTCGCTCTCCTTACGGAGAGCGTGGATTGAAATAATTGCGTCGTGTTGGCGTTGATGTAGTCGCATGTCGCTCTCCTTACGGAGAGCGTGGATTGAAATTGTAATTGTATTGCATGATGCTGTCACGAATGCGTCGCTCTCCTTACGGAGAGCGTGGATTGAAATCAGTGGGATGAAATGCTGGAAACCACGAACTCCGTCGCTCTCCTTACGGAGAGCGTGGATTGAAATCTGAAATGGCGTTAACGGACAGTCAGAAGCTTTAGTCGCTCTCCTTACGGAGAGCGTGGATTGAAATTGTAGGGTTTATCGGCAATTGTTGGGAACTCCGCGTCGCTCTCCTTACGGAGAGCGTGGATTGAAATATATCGACTCGAAACACTCATCCGCGAAACAAAAGGTCGCTCTCCTTACGGAGAGCGTGGATTGAAATTCATAGGGGATATGGCCTTGCAGAAGGATGTTGTGTCGCTCTCCTTACGGAGAGCGTGGATTGAAATATGCTGCATTAATATAATTGATGATTCGTTCAGGTCGCTCTCCTTACGGAGAGCGTGGATTGAAATCGCAAGGACATGGGAACCGACCCGGCGACCGGACGGTCGCTCTCCTTACGGAGAGCGTGGATTGAAATCACGTCTCGCTCTCCATCGCCCGACGGCACGCCTGTCGCTCTCCTTACGGAGAGCGTGGATTGAAATAACATCACGTCCACTACCGCCGCCAACAAGATCGTCGCTCTCCTTACGGAGAGCGTGGATTGAAATAGCAAGAGCCAACGCATCGGATGGTCCTTCACGGTCGCTCTCCTTACGGAGAGCGTGGATTGAAATAACCATAAGGCCATTCGTGATCGGATGGCCTTGTCGCTCTCCTTACGGAGAGCGTGGATTGAAATTCGGAGCACCAGCGGAGCCAGAGCGAGATGACGCGTCGCTCTCCTTACGGAGAGCGTGGATTGAAATACCTGGACGATGCAGATTCTCCCGCAGCACCAGCGTCGCTCTCCTTACGGAGAGCGTGGATTGAAATCGTACCGGTATTCCTACCGGTAAAGATAAGAAGTAAGAGTCGCTCTCCTTACGGAGAGCGTGGATTGAAATACGAAGAATATCGTTGATCTTTGCCCCTTGAGCGGTCGCTCTCCTTACGGAGAGCGTGGATTGAAATATTCCAACGGTTTAACCTCACTTGAGGGTCACTGTCGCTCTCCTTACGGAGAGCGTGGATTGAAATTTTTTGCGCCGTCCTGTCAAGTCTTTTTATTTTGTCGCTCTCCTTACGGAGAGCGTGGATTGAAATTATATCCCCAACTACAATGAGGCAGGGGCGGACAGTCGCTCTCCTTACGGAGAGCGTGGATTGAAATATCAAGCCTGAGCCACGCCATAAGCATCAAGCGAGTCGCTCTCCTTACGGAGAGCGTGGATTGAAATATGGATGAAGAGGAAGAATCCCAGCACATGCGAAGTCGCTCTCCTTACGGAGAGCGTGGATTGAAATCTCTTGACTTTTGGCGTTCCAATAGAACGCGGGGTCGCTCTCCTTACGGGAGAGCGTGGATTGAAATTCGTACGCGGTTATGGCGCTTTCCCGTGCCTGTATGTCGCTCTCCTTACGGAGAGCGTGGATTGAAATGTCAAGACCGCAGCGCAGGATACCGTCGTTGTCAAGTCGCTCTCCTTACGGAGAGCGTGGATTGAAATCAGAACGGAGCCATTCCCTGCCAGTCGGCATGCGTCGCTCTCCTTACGGAGAGCGTGGATTGAAATACGAACTGTACGATGGCAAAATACGGACTGCCGGTCGCTCTCCTTACGGAGAGCGTGGATTGAAATCTTTGATGGTGGCTGGCGTGGTGGTTCCAGAGGCGGTCGCTCTCCTTACGGAGAGCGTGGATTGAAATCATGTTGCGGGCGTGGCCTTCTGGATGTTCAGGCGTCGCTCTCCTTACGGAGAGCGTGGATTGAAATATCGAACCCCCGACCGTGGAATGGCCGTCATGAGTCGCTCTCCTTACGGAGAGCGTGGATTGAAATTCCATGGCCAGTCCGGCGTCGAGGATGCGCTGCGTCGCTCTCCTTACGGAGAGCGTGGATTGAAATGCCGAGCATGGCGACATGATTCGCCCGCAATACGCGTCGCTCTCCTTACGGAGAGCGTGGATTGAAATTCGCATACCTGCGAATCAACCTCCCCAAGTCGCGGGTCGCTCTCCTTACGGAGAGCGTGGATTGAAATTGCTTATTGCGTCATGTGCGGCTGCATTTCCCGAAACGTCGCTCTCCTTACGGAGAGCGTGGATTGAAATAGCGCCGACCTGACCAAGGCGCAGCTGAACCCGGTCGCTCTCCTTACGGAGAGCGTGGATTGAAATGTGCTTCCCGGCCACACTCCCCCGGAACCCGAAGTCGCTCTCCTTACGGAGAGCGTGGATTGAAATATCGTGAGTTTCCCGCGACTCCACGCTCTCAATGGTCGCTCTCCTTACGGAGAACGTGGATTGAAATTCCGACCTGGCCGCGGACGATCAGGGAGGATACGGTCGCTCTCCTTACGGAGAGCGTGGATTGAAATGGTTTGACCGGCTACGCGATTCGCGTCACGGGCAGTCGCTCTCCTTACGGAGAGCGTGGATTGAAATCTGCCGCAGCGTGACGAGCTGGTCACGCAGGATATGTCGCTCTCCTTACGGAGAGCGTGGATTGAAATTAAGGACGAATCATGAGTATCACCATAGAGAATCGTCGCTCTCCTTACGGAGAGCGTGGATTGAAATCACAAGTCTCGCCTATAACTTAGGACACTAGAGGTCGCTCTCCTTACGGAGAGCGTGGATTGAAATATCTGAGTTGCGCTTGGCATGCGCCTCTGATATTGTCACTCTCCTTACGGAGAGCGTGGATTGAAATAATAATAGTTTCGCCATTTGCCGACGCTCTCCGGTGTCGCTCTCCTTACGGAGAGCGTGGATTGAAATGTCGGCATGGCGAACTTCGCCGGCCAATTGCAGAGTCGCTCTCCTTACGGAGAGCGTGGATTGAAATATTTTGTGGCCTCCAGATATGGGTTTTCGCTTGTGTCGCTCTCCTTACGGAGAGCGTGGATTGAAATCTTTTCGAGGGCGTCAAGTCGTGCGGAAACGTGTCGCTCTCCTTACGGAGAGCGTGGATTGAAATAGTTTCGCCCGATACGTTTCGTCAAAAATCGGAGTCGCTCTCCTTACGGAGAGCGTGGATTGAAATATCGACACCCACCGGGCCGAGATCAACGACATGAGTCGCTCTCCTTACGGAGAGCGTGGATTGAAATATCGAGGTTTGAGCAACAGACGAACTCTGCTGTTGTCGCTCTCCTTACGGAGAGCGTGGATTGAAATGGCTACATCATCCCGAGCTGGCGTGATCCGCTCAAGTCGCTCTCCTTACGGAGAGCGTGGATTGAAATTTGATGGTGATCTCACCGAGCTTGCCGGTGGTGCCGGTCGCTCTCCTTACGGAGAGCGTGGATTGAAATATCGTAATTATCGGAATTGCGCGGGGTTTCCATGTCGCTCTCCTTACGGAGAGCGTGGATTGAAATTAGGTGTAACAGTGTATGCAGTGGTTTTTGGAGTGTCGCTCTTCTTACGGAGAGCGTGGATTGAAATGAGTTTGGGAAGCTCGTATCTGACGGCCTCGCTATGTCGCTCTCCTTACGGAGAGTGTGGATTGAAATAACGGGGTAGTACTGAAATACTGCATGGCGCGGTGGTCGCTCTCCTTACGGAGAGCGTGGATTGAAATATCGCCATGCAATCATCCGACTACCTCGCGGTCGGGTCGCTTTCCTTACGGAGAGCGTGGATTGAAATATCGACCATAATCAGTCTCCTTACCAGTAGAGGGGTCGCTCTCCTTACGGAGAGCATGGATTGAAATCGACCGGAGCGGGTGCGCGGCGGCGCTCTGGTGTGTTTCTGCAAGTTGGCATCCACAGTATAGGCACTATTTTTCAGCAGCATAGGCAGCTGGTCTCCAACAGAAACTGCGACGTCGGAATCCGCCACCCTTTTCTTCCTAGCTATCTGGTCATGAGGGCGTGCTCGCTACGGTAGGAGCCTCCCTCGAATCTGACGAGCCTTCCGTGGTGCACGGTGCGGTCGATCAACGCGGCGGCCATGTTCTTGTCGCCGAGCACGCGCCCCCAGCCGGAGAACTCGATGTTCATGATATGGGCCATGCTCCGGGTCTCGTAGGAATCCGATATGACCTGGAACAGGAACCTGGAGCCCTCCTTGTCGATCGGCATGTAGCCGAACTCGTCGATGATCAGGAGCCTCGCCCTGGCGATCTGCCGGAGCTCCGTGTCGAGCCGGTCTTCCCGTTTCGCGCGGCGCAGCATCATAAGCAGCCCGGTCGCGGTGAAGAACCTGACAGGTATCGCGCGCATGTACGCGAGCCTGCCCAACGCGACCGCGAGATGCGTCTTGCCGGTGCCGACGGGCTCGTAGAGCACGAGTGGATTGGCAACAGCGTGTTGGACGGTTTCTTAGAGGACGAGTCCCTGTTCGGTGAATTCCTTCGGGCTCCGGTATCCGAGGGTGGAGTGGAGCCGCTGGTTGTCGGACCACCACACGTAGTCGTTGAGGTCATGCCTCAGCTGCTCGATCGTGGTGTAGTGGTTCCGGTACACGAGCTCCTTCTTCAGCGGCCTGTTCGTCGATTCGACCACGGCGTTGTCGTAGGGGTTGCCCTTGTGTGACAGCGATTTTTTGATGTCGAACACGTCGAGCACCGCGGCGGGCGTCACCTCGCCCCTCGCGTTCCTGCGTCCCGCGCCGGTGGCGTTGTCCATGACGATCACTGGCGGGACTCCGCCGATGTGCTCGAACACCTCGACCAGCCCGTGGCACAGGCATTCCGCGTTCTCCCCGGGCAGGCTCGTCACGTACCGCATGTTCGAATGGGGGAACGTGACGACCAGGCAGTGGTCGTCCACGAGCTCGCCGGCGATGCGGGCCTTCGCCACGCCGAAATCGATCTGCGCGACGCCGGGCGCCCAGACGAGCTCGCCGTATCCGTCGGAACCTCTCCGGTTCGCCTCGCGCCAGCGTCTCACGTACCCCGGCGTCGTCGTGTACTCGCCGTCGTACTCGGTCTCCGCGCGGAGCCTGTCGTGCACGCGTTTGGCGGTGTGGCGCTGCTTGCGTGGCGGCCTGCGGTCGGCCTCGAGCCATCCGTCGACCAACGCCGCGTACGGGTCGATCTTGGAGCCCTGGCGCCTGTCCATGGGCGGTTTCGGCGTCATGTCGTCCATATCGGCGTATTTCGCGACAGTGGCGCGGTCCACGTCCGGCCTCCTTGCGATCTCCGACCTGGACACTCCCTGACGGTCCAGTCTCCTGATATCTTGCGGTTTGGCATCGGTATCGCCATCGTCCTTTCCTTCCCGAGCGCCGCCGGCTGCAGCCGGCGGATTTGTTTTTGGGCTGCGTCTCGGGAATATACAGGCACGGCGGGCTGGTGCCTGTTTTCGTCTGGGCGGTCATATGGTGCAGTTTCCGCTGGAAACCAGCAGCCTATGCTGCGGAAAAATAGTGCAGAAATTGCTTAAGAAAAATTGAAGCAAAACAGGTTAAGCAGTTGTCTCATCCCATACGGGATGCGTGGATTGAAATGATGCTGCCGTAGGGCAACCAGAAAAAGGGGAAGTCGCATCCCATACGGGATGCGTGGATTGAAATACGATAAGCGTGTACGACCGGACCTTCACTACCGGTCGTATCCCATATGGGATACGTGTATTGAGATGGTCCGCTTTTGAACTGCCGTTTTTTGATTTATCGCTCACTTCACATGACATATGTCGGTTTGGTCAGTTAATTTGTGAATATTCGACCATACGACTAGAGTGGCCTGTGGCTTTCCGTTCGGCTTCTTTGCTGGCTGGAAGTTTTGCACAGACTTGATTTGTATCTGCCGTGTGCCTGCGTTGTATTTACATCGCGCCAGCATGTGTGCGGAAGCAGATCGCAAGCGAATGGTTCTCAGTACCATCCATGTGAGTCAAGCACACATCTTTTGAGAAGCAGTCGCGATGCCGGGAGTCGGGTTCGTCGTAATTCAAACGTCGCGTCCGTTCCCGGTTTTTTATCTGGCATACGGTGTCACTGCGGGAAGTGAGAATGAGTTCCGCGCCCGCTACGATGAACAGTGCAAACGATTATTACTTGTGTGTGTGGGTCGGCGTTCTAATCTGCGGATGGCGGAATCAATTTACCCGATTGGTGCTCATCTTCGCGTTCTCGCAGGTAATCGCGAAATTGTTCGTATTCCTCGTCGCACCAAGGATTTTCATCATGAACTTGTCCAAACAAGGTGATCATATCCTTCGGAGGAGTGAGGTTGAACTCGATGATGGCGTCAACGCCATTTTCGACTGGCACTCCCGGTCCATCATGGTCAAGGATGTCTTGATCGAGATTGGCGTCGTAGTTGTATCCATGATCTCTTAGAAATGAAATCATCATTTCCGCAAGACGTACATAACGGTCATATTCCGGCCTGTCGAACGCTGCCATTTCAGTCAGCTCCTCGTGCGATTGATAAATCGCCTTTGTACATGGATACTGCTCCGACCAAAAGTGAAACCTGTACGTATCGCAATGCCATCCACTATATTCAATCCGGCTGTGCAAGACGTCGATTTCTTGATTTCATACAACCTGCATCGCCATATCAAAATATACAAAATTGTCCACTGATAACGTCCGAATTCCTGCGCACTTTCGGTTTTGTTCTTCGTTGAGATGTTGAA
>ERZ827516.1102-NODE-1102-length-25744-cov-3.413329_pt1 | contig 25744 bp, 19 predicted proteins | sample MGYA00519703_ERZ827516 | MGnify/ENA primary metagenome ERZ827516 (study PRJEB31778, sample SAMEA3449337) | human gut metagenome | biome: human gut; feature: human-associated habitat; material: faeces | place: United Kingdom | collected 2010/2012 ...
CGGTCGCGTGTGCAACCGCCGCTGCGAGGACGCCTGCACCCGTGGGCGCGTGGACGCCGCCGTGGCCATCGACGAGGTCAAGAAGTTTATCGCCCAGCGCGACCTGGATGCCGCGACCCGCTATATCCCGCCTGTGGTGACGCCGACGCGTGCCGGCGGCTTCGAGCAGAAGGTCGCCATTATCGGCGCCGGCCCGGCTGGTCTGTCCTGTGCCTTCTATCTGGCCGAGAAGGGCTATAAGCCCGTCGTGTTCGAGAAGAACGAGCGCCCGGGCGGTATGCTCACCTACGGCATTCCCAGCTTTAAGCTGCAGAAAGACGTGATCGAGGCCGAGGTCGAGGTCATTCGCCTAATGGGTGCCGAGTTCCGCTATGGCGTGGAGGTCGGCCGTGATGTGACGCTCGACGAGCTGCGCGCGCAGGGCTTTAAGGCCTTCTACGTGGCCATTGGCTGCCAGGGCGGCCGCCTTGCCGGTATTCCGGGCGAGGATGCCGAGGGTGTGACCGTGGCCGTCGACTTTTTGCGCGAGGTCAACAGTGGCAAGATCGACGCGCTGCCCGGCCGCACCATCGTGGTGGGCGGCGGCAACGTGGCCATCGACGTTGCCCGCAACGCCTGCCGTCTGGGTTCCGAGCATGTTGAGATGTTCTGCCTGGAGAGCGAGGCCCAGATGCCCGCCAGCGAGGAAGAGCGTCGCGAGGCCATTGAGGACGGCGCGCACATCAGCTGCGGTTGGGGCCCCAAGGAGGTCCATCTGGACGAGGCCGGCCGTGTGTGCGGCATCACCTTTAAGCGCTGCACGCGCGTCTACGATGACGAGGGCCGGTTTGCGCCCGAGTACGACGAGAACGACCTGCGCCGCGTCGATGCCGACCGTGTGGTCATGTCCATCGGCCAGTCCATCGTGTGGGGCGACCTGCTGGCTGGCTCCAAGGTGGAGCTTGGCCGTGGTCAGGGTGCCCTTGCCGATCCCCAGACCTACCAGACCGCCGAACCCGACATCTTTGTGGGTGGTGACGTCTACACCGGTCCCAGCTTTGCCATCGACGCCATCGCTGCCGGTCACGAGGCCGCGGTGTCCATCCATCGCTTTGTGCAGCCGGGCTCTACGCTCACCATCGGCCGCAACCAGCGCCGCTACACCGCGCTTGACCGCGACGACGTTGTGCTCGAGGGCTACGACAACGCAAGCCGCGAGGTTGCCCACGTGGACCGCGAGCGCGAGAAGGCTGCGCCGTTTAGCGAGTATGTTGAGACCTTTACCGAAGAACAGGTGCGCGCCGAGACCGCCCGCTGTCTGGGCTGCGGCGCCTCGATCGTCGACCCCAACAAGTGCATCGGCTGCGGCCTGTGCACCACCAAGTGCGCGTTTGACGCCATCCATCTGGATCGCGACCGCCCCGAGTGCTCCACGATGGTCAAATACGAGCAAAAGCTCCCCAGCCTGGGCAAGTACGCGCTCAAGCGTGCCATCAAAATTAAGTTCGGGAAGAAGTAAGAAGCGCAGCAAGCAGGAGAACGGCGCAGAGAACGGTTGGACAGCGAGCGAGTCCCAGGCGTGGCGAGGTGCCTTGAAAGAGGAGGGCATAGGGCTTTTGCCCATGCCCGACGATTGAAAGGCAGATCGCCCGTCTGGGACTCGCGCAGCGTCAAGCCGGCCGCCGTTTGTTAGAACGGCGGAAGGAAGATAAAAGTGCACGAGCTCGGAATCGTTTATCACATTATTCGCGATGTCGAGAACGTGGCGCGCGCCAATGGCGTGAGTCGCGTTTCGAGCGTCACGCTGCTGCTGGGCGAGGTCTCGGGCGTCGTTCCCGACTTGCTGCTCGACGCCTGGCGCTGGGCGGCAGATAAAAAGTCCATCGCGCAGGGCGCGGAGCTTCTTGTGGAGCCTGTCGAGGCCGTGACGCATTGCGAGGCGTGCGGCCGCGACTATGCGACCGTCGAGCACGGCAAGACCTGCCCTCATTGCGGCAGCGGCGAAACATACCTGCTGCAGGGCCAGGAGGTCATGATCAAGCAGATCGAGACCCCCGACGAGGACCCGGCAGGCGCTGTCCCCGATGGCCCTTCCGACGCTCCCGACGCCGTCGACGCCGCCAACCCTCTCCACATCGCCTAACATCCAATGACTACATGGGCTAGAGTTCTAAACATATTTGCTTCGGTTAGTCAAGTCATGTCTGTTTAAACAAAATGGTGGCACGCAGACGCATTGGGATCCACCTAAAAGCGGTCTTAACGAACAGTGCACCTTTATATGTCTTTGAAAGCAATCAGCAAATCACGTTTTAGCAGGCAATAAGCTGTAAACCGGCAACGTAATCAATTTGTAACAAACTTAGACGTTTAAACAAATAATCCAACCTTTTGCGAATTTAGCTATAATTCCACAAACCAAACAGGTATACTTCCTTCATGTCGTGTAGGAAATACGTAGACAAAAAGGAGGTTATGTGATGGTAAGTATTGTTCTTGCTAGCCACGGGGACTTGGCAGCTGGAATCAAGCAGACGGGCTCGATGGTCTTTGGCGATCAGCCGTCTGTTGCCGTGGTCTCGCTCGAGCCGAGCATGGGCCCCGACGACTTCCATGCCAAGGTCGAGGAAGCAATCGCTTCCTTCGAGGACCAGGAGCAGGTGCTCTTCCTCGTTGATCTGTGGGGCGGCACGCCGTTCAACCAGATCAGCGGGCTCATCGAGGGCCACGATTCCTGGGCTATCGTCACCGGTGTCAACCTGCCTATGCTCATCGAGGCATATTCGCAGCGCTTTGACGCAAAGAACACTGCACATGCGATCGCAAAACATCTCGTGACTGAGGCTAAGGCTGGCGTGCGCGTCAAGCCCGAGTCTCTGGAGCCCGAGGAGAAGAAGCCGGCTGCGGCCGCCGCTGCTCCTGCAGGCGCCATCCCTCCGGGAACGGTCATCGGCGACGGGCACATCAAGATTGCCCACGTCCGTATCGACACCCGTCTGCTTCATGGTCAGGTGGCCACCACGTGGACCAAGCAGATCAACCCCAACCGCATCATCGTGGTTTCCGACGGCGTTGCTCACGACGAGCTCCGCAAGACCATGATCGAGCAGGCTGCCCCTCCGGGAGTCCATGCCAACGTCGTGCCCATCAAGAAGATGGCCGAGGTCGTCAAGGACACGCGCTTTGGTGACACCAAGGCCATGCTGCTCTTTGAGAACCCGCAGGATCTGCTCAAGGCCATCGAGGCCGGTGTCGACATCAAGGAAGTCAACATCGGTTCCATGGCTCACTCCAAGGGCAAGGTCGTCGTCACCAACGCCGTCGCTATGGGCGATGATGACGTTAAGACTCTCGAGGCCCTCAAGGCCAAGGGCGTCAAGTTCGAGGTCCGCAAGGTTCCTTCGGATTCCTCCGAGGATCTCGACGCCATGTTGAAGAAAGCTAAGGCCGAACTGGCCGCTCAAGCATAGTAAAGGAGGGTCCGATACATGTCTGCAATCACTATTCTGCTTGTTGCGATTGTCGCGTTGCTTGCCGGTATGGAAGGCATTCTGGATGAGTTCCAGTTCCATCAGCCGCTCGTGGCATGCACGCTTATCGGTCTCGTAACCGGTCACCTTCAGGAGGGCATCCTCCTGGGCGGTTCGCTCCAGATGATGGCCCTTGGCTGGGCTAACGTCGGCGCCGCTGTCGCGCCTGACGCCGCTCTGGCCTCGGTCGCTTCTTCGATCATCATGGTGCTCGCCCTCAACGGTGGCGCCACCGATTCGGCCAAGGCCGTTACCACCGCTATCGCCGTCGCCGTCCCGCTGTCGGTCGCTGGTCTGTTCCTGACCATGATCTGCCGTACCATTGCTACCGCTATCGCTCACGCCATGGACGGTTGCGCCGAGAAGGGCGACTTCTCCGGCATCGAGCGCTGGCAGTATGCTGCCATCCTCATGCAGGGCCTTCGTATCGCCATCCCGGCAGTGCTTCTGTGCGTCATCCCGGCCGAGGCCGTTACCAACGCGCTTAACGCTATGCCCGACTGGCTGTCCGGCGGCATGGCTGTCGGCGGCGGCATGGTCGCTTCCGTCGGTTACGCCATGGTCATCAACATGATGGCCACCAAGGAGACCTGGCCGTTCTTCGTCCTCGGCTTTGTCCTTGCTGCCATCCCTCAGCTCACGCTGATCGCCCTTGGTCTCATCGGCATCTCCCTTGCCCTCATCTACCTTGGCCTTAAGGATCTGGCCAAGCAGGGTGGCGGCATGGGCGGTGGCTCCGGCGACCCGCTCGGCGACATTCTGAACGATTACGAGTAGGAGGGGAGTGATACATATGGCAGAGAACAAGATTCAGCTCACCAAGGCTGACCGCAAGAAGGTTTGCTTCCGTCATCAGTTCCTTCAGGGCTCGTGGAACTACGAGCGTATGCAGAACGGCGGCTGGTGCTTCGCAATGATCCCTGCGATCAAGAAGCTCTACACCAGCAAGGATGACCAGATTGCCGCTCTTAAGCGCCACCTGGAGTTCTATAACACCCACCCCTATGTTTCCGCCCCCGTCATTGGCGTTACCCTCGCCCTCGAGGAGGAGCGCGCCAACGGTGCTCCGATCGATGATGTCGCCATCCAGGGCGTCAAGGTCGGTATGATGGGCCCGCTCGCCGGCGTCGGTGACCCCGTCTTCTGGTTCACCCTTCGCCCGATTCTGGGCGCTCTGGGCGCTTCCCTGGCCATGTCCGGCAGCATCGTCGGTCCGCTGCTGTTCTTCTTCGCGTGGAACATCATCCGTTACGCTTTCCTGTGGTACACGCAGGAGTTTGGCTACAAGGTCGGCTCCTCCATCGCCAAGGACCTCTCCGGTGGTCTGATGGGCAAGGTCACCGAGGGCGCTTCCATCCTGGGTATGTTCATCATCGGCGCCCTGGTCGAGCGCTGGGTGTCCATTTCCTTCACCCCGATCGTCTCCACGGTCAAGCAGTCTGCTGGCGCCTTTATCGACTGGGCTAGCCTGCCCTCCGGTTCCGAGGGTATCAAGGAAGCGCTGACGATGTACAACTCCGTCGGTGCTACCGCCCTTGATCAGATGAAGGTCACCACGCTTCAGGCCAACCTCGATCAGCTCATCCCCGGCCTTGCCGCCGTGTGCCTGACCCTGCTGGTCTGCAAGCTCCTCAAGAAGAAGGTCAGCCCGATCGTCATCATCCTGGCTCTCTTCGCCGTCGGCATCATCGGTCGCTTCTGCGGCTTCATGTAAGCACGCTTCGGCTTAAGACCGAGAATTGCTAGGCAAGGGCTTTTGAGCCATTGAAACGGACCGCACCCGGTGGGTACACTGGATGCGGTCCGATTGTTTTTATTGGAGGGCGAGGCGCGTATGGCGCAATCTCAGAACAGCACGGTCGATCTGGCAACGCCGGCAACCTGCCTGATGGGGCTTACCAGCCACGGTAACGTGATGGTGGGCAATAAGGCGTTTGAGTACTATAACGAGCGCAATCCCGAGGATTATATTCAAATCCCGTGGGACGAGGTCGACTATATTGCCGCCGAGGTTTTGCGCGGCACCAAGAAGATTACGCGTTTTGCCATCTTCACCAAGGACAACGGTCACTTTACGTTTTCGACGCGCGACGACAAAGAGACGCTTCGCGCGGTCCGCAAGTACGTCGACGAGGATAAGCTCGTGCGTTCGCCCGACTTTATCGATGTGACGGCCAAGGGCGCCAAGAGCATCCCCTCCGTTATCAAAAACCTCTTCCACAAAGGTAACTAGTCATTAAAGAGCGCCCCCCAAGTGGGACGCAGTTTCCCATGGGGCTCGATCGGGAAAGTGCATCCCAGTTCGAGCGCCGATTCCGGGATGTAGTTTCCGGAACGGGGTCGTTTGGGAAACTGTGTCCCGTTTCGAGCCGAAATTCTGGGACACAGTTTCCAGCGAGGTCCCATTGGGAAAGTTTGACCCAGAATTTGCCTGGATAGTGGGACACACTTTCCGGAGGGCTGTTCCACCGCAACTTCGAAGAGTGGCTATACGCTGTATTACAACGGCGTAAATCTGCTACACTAGTACAACATGCCTCCGTAGCTCAGGGGATAGAGCACCGCTCTCCTAAAGCGGGTGTCGACGGTTCGAATCCGCCCGGGGGCACCAGAAGATTATGACGGCGTCGCGAGAGCGGCGCCGTTTCTGGTTTGTGGGAGCTGCCGGCGGATTCGAACCGTCGACACCCGCGTCACTCATTTCCCCGCGGGGGAGTTTTCGAATCCGCCCGGGGGCACCAGAGGAATATCGAGCCCGGTACCGTTACGGTGCCGGGCTCTTTTGGTTTAAGGCATGCCGTAGTATTCGCTGCTTCAGATAAAGAAAGCGCCCGCTTGCTGGGGGAGCAAGCGGGCGCCTGTGAGCGAATATGTTTGCGGCGAAAGCCGCGATGAGCGGTGGGGTGGCGACTAGTTGGTCGTACCGGAATCGTCGCCCGTGCTCGTGCCCGAGCCCGAGCCCGAACCAGAAAGTGCGACCGTCAGCGTAATCGTGCTGTCGGTGGACTGCTTGCCAGTGGGGGAGACGCCCGTAACGGTGGCATCCTCGTTACCGCTCACGGGATTGCCGTTCTGGTCACAGAAGCCAATGTTATAGAAACCGGCGTTGTTGAGCGCGGTAACGGCGGCGGAAATGCTCTTGCCGTACAGGTTGCCCGGGACGGTGGCCTTGCCGGACTTCTTGGCAATGACGACGGTAATCGTGGCGCCGGGCTTCTGCTTACCGCTGGGGTTCCAGCTGATCACGGTGCCCTCGGTAACAGAGTCGTTCTCCTGGTAGCTCACGTCGACGCCAAAACCTGCCATATCGAGGGCGTTGCGCGCCTGGGCCTCGGTCATGTCGGTCAGGTCGGGGACGGACGTGGTATCCGGGCCGCTCGAGACCTTGTACGAGATGGTCGTGCCCTTCGCGACTTCCTTACCGGCTTCGGTGCCCTGCTCAAAGACCTGGCCCTCATCGGCCTCGTTGGCCTCCTCGGAGGCGTTGCCCTTCAGGCCAACGCTTGCCAGTGCGGCTTCTGCTTGGTCCTTGGTCAGGCCGACAAGTTTGGGAACCTCAACCTTTTCGGAGGGCTTGTGGCCCTTGGAGATTACCAGGTTCACCTTGGTGCCCTTTGTCTTCTTGGTGTTGCCGTTGGGCGTCTGCTCGGCGACCTTGCCCTCGTCGACATCGTCGTTGTAGCTTTGGTCGATGGTGCCGACCTCGAGGCCGGCTTCCTTGATCAGCTCGACGGCAGTCTGCTGGTCCTTGCCCAGCACATCGGGCACGGTGACCTGCTCGCCGCCAAAGAGTCCTGTGGCAAAGGCCACCACGATGCCGATGACGGCAACGGCTGCCACCACGGCGGCGATGATCTTGTTCTTGTTGGATTTGGGCTTTTCGACCTCGTAGGAGCCGGTGGAGCCCGAAACCGAGCTGCGGGCGGTATTTTGGCCGCTCACGCCCGAGACGGGACGCACCATGGCGCGCGTCTGATCGGAAAGCTCGCGAGTCTTGGTGGCGCCCAGCTCACCGGGGGCACCGATGATGCGCGTGGGCTCCGAGACGTTGACGGCACGGCCCGACAGGTAGCTGTTGAGCACCTGACGCAGCTCGTCGGCGGTCTGGAAGCGGTTTGCCGGGTCCTTCTCCATGCACTTGAGGATGATGCGTTCAAGGTCGGCGTCGACACCGGAGTTGATCTGGCTCGGCGGAATAGGCAGCTCGTTGACCTGCTTGAGTGCGACCGAGATAGCGTCGTCACCGTCAAAGGGGACGCGGCCGGTGGCGCACTCGTACATCACGACGCCCAGCGAGTAGATATCCGAGGTGGGGCCGAGGTCCTGACCACGGGTCTGCTCGGGGCTGACGTAGTGGGCGGTTCCCAGCACGTTGTTGTCTTGCGTGAGGTGGCTGTTCTTGGCGCGCGCGATGCCAAAGTCCATCACCTTGATGTTGCCGTCGGGCAGCACCATGATGTTCTGCGGCTTAATGTCGCGGTGGATGATCTCGTGCTTGTGGGCGACCGAAAGCGCGGAGCTGATCTGCGAGCCGATCTGCGCGACCTTCTTGGGGTCGAGGGCGCCGTGGCTCTTGATGCCGCTCTTAAGGTCGGTACCGCGCAGGTACTCCATGACGATGTAATAGGTGTCGCCGTCCTTGCCCCAATCGTAGACGCCCACGATATAGGGGGAGGAGAGACCGGCTGCTGCCTGGGCCTCCTGCTTAAAGCGTGCGGCGAAGGTTGCGTCGCCAGCATACTGCGGCAGCATGATCTTGACGGCTACCGTGCGGTCGAGGACCTGGTCCTGTGCACGGTAGACGGTCGCCATGCCGCCTGTTCCCACCTTATCCTTGAGGAGGTATCTTCCCCCGAGGACCCTCTGTTCCATTCCTGCTCCTAACATAACTATTCGCTCAACGATGTGTGTAGTACCTACGATGTGGCCGCTGGGGCCGTGTGGCGTGTTGCCGCTAACTCTTCGGTCGCGGCGCGCCTCGGGTGTCCGATTCGATCATGGGCATCACGCTCCCTGTGCGGCAAGCGCCGCGGTCAGGACGATACCGGCAATCTTGGCGGCCTTGACGTCATGCTTGTCGAAATCCTCCAAGGCCACCGAGATGGCGACCGTGGGTGAATCGTAAGGTGCAAAGCCAACGAACATCGAGTTGACGTTGGTGCCGCCGGTCTCGGCCGAGCCAGTCTTGCCGGCGACCTTGACGCCGGGGATTTGGGCATCGGTGCCGGAGCCGGACTGGACGACGGCAAGCATGGCCTGCTTGACCTGGTCGGCCGTGGCGGAGCTGACGGCCTGCCCCAGCGAGCGGGACTGCGTGGTCTTGACCACGGTTCCGTCCGGGGCAAGTACCTGGGCTACAAAGTACGGGTCCATGACCACGCCACTGTTGGCGATGGCGGCGGCAATCACGGCGTTTTGCATGACGGTGGTCTGCGGGCCGGGCGTGTGGTCCATGCCGACAGGCTGGCCGGCGCCGGCCCAGGCGGTCTCCCACTCGGTCATGAGCGACGGGTCGGCCATGATGGAGGCCGCGGAGGTCAGGTCTTGGCCGAGCTTTTGGCCGTAGCCAAAGGCGTTGGCAAACTGTACGAGCGTGTTTGCGCCAACTTCGTTTGCCACCTGGCCAAAGACGACGTTGGAGGACACGGCAAAGGCCTGCTGCAGGCTGATGGTGCCGTAGCTCTCGTTGGCATAGTTGGTGACCGGTGCGTTGCCGATGTCCATGGAGCCGGGCGCCTGGTAGGTGCTGGAAAGGCTGGCGGTACCGGTCTCGAGTGCCGCGGAAAGCGTAACGACCTTAAACGTTGAGCCCGGCGTGTACAGCGCGTCCATGGCGCGATTGTACATGGAGCCGTCCTCGCCGCCGCCCGTCTGCAGCAGGGCATCGATGTTGGTGTTGTCGTAGGTGGGCGAGCTGGCACATGCGAGCACCGCGCCGGTACGCGGATCGATGACCACTACAGCGCCCTTAAAGCCCTTGAGTGCCTGCTCGGCCGCCGTCTGGATACGCGAGTCGATGGTGAGCTTGGCGGTGTTGCCCGGCTGGGTCTGGCCCGCGAGCGACGCGATGGCGTTGTTCCAGCTGGAGTAGTCCTTAGAACCGGTGAGCGTGTCGTTCATGACGCTCTCGATGGCGGTGGTGCCATACTGCTGGCTCACGTAGCCAACCACGTGCGCTGCCAGGTTACCGTTGGGGTAGGAGCGTACGTAGGTGCCGTCTTCCTGCTGCAGCGACTCGGCCAGCGTCACGCCGTCGGACGTGATGATGGAACCGCGCTGGATGTACTTGGAGCGGGCGATGGTGTGGTTGTTGGTCGGCATGTCCTGATAATCCTTGGCCTTGATGACCTGGACATAGGTGAGGTTGCCGATAAGGATGGCGAACAGCGCCGTAAAGGCGAGCACCGCACGAGTTAGACGGTTGGCAAGCGCAACGCGGCCGAGCACACCGGATTCAGGCGTGTCGAGCAGGCGACGACGCATGCGCGAGCCGACGGAATGGCTGCCGCTGCCGTAGGAAGACGAGGAGGCAAAGCGCGTGCCCGTCGGGGCGGCGGCAGATGCGACCTGATCATCGGTGATGGCGGCCATGGTGCCGGTGCCGGTAAGCTCGGCCTCGCGTCCGGTCGCCTCGTCACCGGCACGTAGCAGGAGTGCGACGATGATAAAGCTTGCCAGCAGCGAGGAGCCGCCCTGGCTCATAAAGGGCAGGGTGACGCCGGTCAGCGGGATCAGGCGGGTAACGCCGCCAACGATCAAAAAGGCCTGGAAGCTGATGGCTGCCGTAAGACCGGTGGCGCTAAAGGCGGCGAGGTCGGATTTAGCGCGGGCAGCCGTGGTGAGGCCACGCACGGCAAAGAGCATAAACAGGATGAGCACGGCGCCGCCGCCCAAAAGGCCCATCTCCTCGCCGATAGCCGAGAAGATAAAGTCGGACTCGACGACAGGGATGTTGTTGGCCATGCCGTTGCCGATGCCAACACCGACCAGACCGCCATCGGCAAGCGAGAAGAGCGACTGGACGATCTGGTAGCCCTGGCCCTGGGCGTCCTTAAACGGATCGACCCAAACCTGGAAACGCACCTGAACGTGCGACAGGAACTTGTAGGCGCCCACGGCTCCAACGGCTAAGAGCGCAAGGCCGATAACGACATACGAAAAGCGCCCCGTGGCAACGTAGAGCATCAGCAAGAAGATGGTGTAGAACAGCACGGCCGAACCCAGGTCGCGTTCGAAGACGACGACGAGCAGGCACACGCCCCACACGGCAAACAGCGGCAGCAGCAGTCGCAGGCGAGGGATCTTAAAGCCCAAGATCTTGCGGTTGGAGATGGAGAGCAGCTCGCGGTTCTCGGCCAGGTACCCGGCCAGGAACAGCACGATAAAGACCTTGGCGAACTCGCCGGGCTGGATGGTAAAGCCCGCGATGCGAATCCACAGCTTGGAGCCCGAGATCGTGGTGCCGATAAAGATAGGCAGCATCAGCAGGATGATGCCGATGATGCCAAAGGTGTACTTGTAGCGCATGACCACGTCGAGGTTCTTAACCAACGCGAGCGTTCCCACCATGAGCGCCACCGAGACAAACAGGATGATGAGCTGTGAGATGGCGAGAGCGGGGGCGAGACGCGTCACGAACGTGATGCCGATGCCCGAAAGTATAAATACGATGGGTAGGATGGCGGGGTCGGCGCCGGGCGCCAAGATGCGCACGGCAATGTGGGCCGCGGCAAAGGCGGCAAAGAGGCCGATCGGTACGGCGAGCGTCTCAAAGGAGATGGCAGCGCCCGCGGTGAGGACGTACATCGCATACAGCAGGATGACGGGGAACGCCGAGGCGATGAGCAAGAGCAGCTCGGTGTTGCGGCGACTCATAAGCGGCACTCCCTTTCTAATTCTTATCGGAGGCTTCGGCCTCGGCGGACTGTTCAGCGGTTTTCTCGGAATCTGATTCGGAGGTCGATCCCTGATTGGTGTTGTCGCGAATCGTTTGCGCGTCGATCACCTGGCGGGTCTGCTCCTCGTCGATCTGGTGGCGGTACTTGGATATCGTGTCCTGCGCATCGTCGACACTTGTTTGCGGAATGCCCGCCTTGAGGCGGTTTTGCGTGTCTTCGGGCAGGTCGGACAGCTTGATGCTGGTTTCGCTTTCGAGCCAGTGGAGCTTGAGTCCGAGTGGCTTGCCGGGCAGGCCGCGCCAGACGGCGACATTGCCCTGGTAGGTACCCAGGTAGTACGAGCCGGTGACACCCGTGTAGGCCCAGATGCCAGCTGCCAGCACAAAGACGAGGGCCAGGATGGCGGCGATAGTAACATTGCGGCGACGCACGCGTTGCGCCTCGCGCATAACGCCATCGTCAACCAGGTCAACGACTACTACGGTTACGTTGTCGTGGCCGCCGGCGGCAAGCGCCGCGTCCACTAGGTTGTCGACGCAGATTTGCGCGGTTGAGGACTGCGTGGCGATGTTCTCGATATCGCTATCGGGAATCATGCTCGAGAGGCCGTCGGAGCACAGGATCAGGCGGTCGCCTTCCTCGATATGCAGAGTGAAGTGGTCGGCATACATGGCGGGGTCCGAGCCCAGCGCGCGGGTGATGACCGAACGGTTGGGGTGGACGCGAGCCTCGTCTGCCGTGATCTCGCCGGCGTCCACGAGCTCCTCCACGTAGGAGTGGTCGCGGGTCACGCGGATGAGCGTGCCCTCGTGGAGCAGATAGGCGCGAGAGTCGCCCACGTGGGCGATGGCGAGCGTGTCGTTTTCGATGTAGGCGCAGGTGGCTGTGCAGCCCATGCCGGGCTTGCCCAGGCCGTTCAGGGCCGCCTCGATTACGGCGGCGTTGGCTGCCTCGACGGCTGCGGCCAGGCGTGCTGCGTCGGCGGACTGTGGGGCCGTCTTGGCAATAGTCTCGACGGCGATAGAAGAGGCTACCTCGCCGGCAGCGTGACCACCCATGCCGTCGCATACGCAAAAGAGCGGCGACTGCACCAGGTAGGAATCCTCATTGTGCGGGCGCACGCAGCCAACGTCGGAGCGGGCGCCCCACATGAGTTGCGTGGTGGTGCCGGCATCATAGGTCGAGTCGGTCTCGATGCGCTCCTCGGTTAGGGGTTCAAAGCTCATGGTCGAGCCGGGGTCTTTGAGCTTGGCCTCAACGGCAGCAACGTCGATCTCGGCGGTGTCACCGGGAGAGACGGTGTCGGTCTCGGCGTTTGATTCGGAATCACCGGTGTCCGGGGAGTCGGGCTCCTCGGACACGCGGGCGGTCGACTCGTCATCTTGCGGGCTGACGTCTATAGGCTCGGGCGTCGCAAAGTGCGACGGCGCGGGCGTGTTTTGCGACTGGGCGGCGGGCTCGGCCACGGCATCGGACTCGCTTGCGGGCGCAGGCTGCGGGGTCTTTGGTGCAGGGCCGTCCTCGGGGGATGTCCCCGCCTCGGGCGCCGGCGTAGACGCGGGCGCAACCTCGGATGCCGGGGCTATGGGAAACGCCGGCGCGGCGGGCTCGGGGGCCGCAAACACCGCAGCGCTCTCGTTGATTGCCGCGGCGACGGGCTCTGCAAAGTGAGCCGGCGCCGGGGTTGCTTCGGGCGCTGTGGGCTGTTCCGCAGCATGTGCGCCGATGGGCGCCGCTACGGCATCCTCTTCGTCCTCGTTATCGGCGAGATCCGAAATATCATGCGTTACATGCGAAAGAGGCAGGGAGAACACGGTGTCCTCGGGTTCCACGGGTGCGGAGCCCGCCGGAGCGGCGTGGGCCGGCGCAGCTGTGGCGGCGGCCGGTGCCTCGGTCATAGTTGCGGACTTGTTCTCCTCGTCGATCATCGACGGTTCACCTTCATGACCACGTCGCCAATCTGGACTTCGTCGCCCTCACGCAGCGTCGCGGGCTCCACGAGCTGGCGGCCGTTGACGAGCGTGCCGTTAAGCGAGTTGAGGTCCTCGATGATGAGCGCCGGGCCCTGCAGCGAAAAGCGCGCATGCGAGGCCGAGACGAACGGTTCGTTGATGCAGATGTCCGAAGATGGCGAGCGACCGACGATGACGGGGCCGAGCATGTCTACGTGGATGCCGCGGATACCGCGCGGACCCTTGTCCACATCAATCGTCCAGATAGCCGAGTCGCGGCGCTGCCCGCGCACAAGTCCCACGCCGGTCTTCATGACGGCGAACAGGAAGATATAGAGCAGGGCGACCAGGACGATGCGGCCTGCAAAAAGGACGATATCGATGTTCATAAGCGACTATCCCCTAAATTCAAAGGTGCTCAGGCCAAACGTCAGCAGATCGCCGTTGCGCAGCGGGCAGCGCGTAATGCGGCGGTTGTTGACGAGCGTGCCGTTGGTGGAATTGAGGTCCTCGATCGACCAATCCGAGCCCGTAAAGGTGAGCTGGGCGTGGCGGCGCGACACGTTGGGGTCGCGCAGGGCAATGTCGGAAACTGAGCGCTCGCGACCGATGGTCACCTGTGCGGAGGTGATGCTATGGCTCTCGCCGCTCACGACGTCGACGAGCTGGGCGAGCGGGCGCTGCGGGGCGCGAGTGCTCGCCATGTTGGAGGCGATGCCGGCTGCAGCGCCTAGGCCCACGGCGGCACCGGTCGCGGCGGCTCCGCCCATGCCGGCAAGCGCGTCGCGCGAGACGGTCTGCGGCACCGGGATAGGAGCGGCGGGGTCGGGGACGCTAGGCGCGAAGGGGTCTGCCACGGCAAGCGGGTCGGGAGCGGCGGCGCGAGGCGTCGGCTGCTGCTGGGGCATGGCGGCGGGGCGCTGCTGCTGCGGGGCAGCAAACTGCTGCTGGCCGGCGCGCGGGGCGCTGGCGGCACGGCTTGCCGCGGAGTTGTTCTGGCCCAGGCCGTTTTGATAGGCGCGCTCTTCTTCGTACAGGCGGCCGAGCGTGGGGGCATCGACGTTCTCGGCAAAGACCGAGAACTTGCCGGCGCGCAGCTGCGGATCGATCATAAAGCGCACGAGGGGCTCGCCGACAAAGACATAGCGGCGCTTTTCGGCCTGCGCCTTCACGAACTCGCGGACCTCGCGCGAAAGCTCGGGGTAGAACGGGGCGAGCATGGGATCGTCGTCGGCGGCGATCAGGATGGTATAGAGTGCCGGCGCCGTGTTGACGCCGTTGATCACCAGAGTCTGATCCTCCATGTCGCGAGCGGCCTGCTTGGCAAGCTTCTTAAAGGAGAACGGGGCACGGGTGGCACCGAAGATGCCGGCCACGTGGTCCTCGAAGATGTTCAGGAAGTTCACGAAAGATCACTCTCCGTATAGGTTCTTTGGTATCCGAGCAAATATAGGCATATCCCAACGATTATAGAGGATAGGGTTCCCGCAACCGCCGCCTTGGCGACGACCGCGGCTGCAAGGCTGGCAATTTCCATATGGTGTGCAAGACAGGACGCCGCTGAGCAGCCGATGCCGGTGGCAATGATGGCGGCGATTGCGGCAAGGTTTGAGCCCTGATCGGCACGCTTGGCATGGGCATTGAGCAGCGCAGATGACGCCGCGGCAGTTGCCGCGACCAGCACAAAGGCAGCCCAAAGGAGCGGGTCTCCCAGCGCTGCGGCAACGTTACCGAGCCCCAGCACGCCTCCGGCTGAAAGCGCGACCGTGGCCAGACGGGCAAAAAGCGCGCCCATGCCCGTTGCCGCGGCGGCGCTTGCCGGGCCGAGCCAAAATGACGCGACGCCGGCGGCGACCCCAGCTGCCAGGAAGGTATTGCCGGTCAGACAGCCAAGCGCGAGTGCACAGGTGAGCGCGGCGCTCGCGGCAGCCTCGGTGCGACCCCAGGCGATCCACCAACCGGACATGGCGGCGGCAAAGATCACCGCGACGGGCAACATCGACAGGATACCCTGCGCCTGCATGGTGGCGTTTGCCATGAGCACCAAAAAGCCCACAGCCGAGATGGCCGAGCCAATCTGGGGGGCCAGGCCAGCCGCCGCTCCGATCGCGATGGCCGCAATGACCAGGCCGGGAAGCGCCGCGACCCCGGCCGATTGCATCAGCAAAAAGCTAAAGGTGCCGCACGTTAGCGCCGAGATAGCGCGCATGGTGTAGTCGCGCGCATGGCTCCAGCGCGTGCCCGCCCAGCCGAGTGCGGGGTCGACCTCGATGGCGTCGTCCTCGTAGTGCGACGGCTCGATATCGTCGAGCTCCTGCTCGTCATCCGAAAGCTCGCCAACCATTTGCTCCAGGCTGCGACGGCCCTCGCGTACGCTGCCCAGACCGGCAAGGAGCTGGTCGCAAAATGCCTCGATGCTGTTGGGGCGGTCCTGCGGCATGGGGGAGAGCGCGCTCATGAGCGCGCTCTCGGCTCCCGGGGGAAAGTGTGGTATCAGCTCGCTGGGATAGGTGGCGCCGCCGATGATGCGGTCGAGCGAGTCGGCGGGCGTGGCCGCCATAAAGGGAGCGCTGCCGCACAGGCCCTCGTAGATAACGCAGGCAAGGGCAAAGACATCGGCGCGCTCATCGACCGTGCCGGTCTCGATATCGAGCTGCTCGGGCGGCATGTAGCCGATGGTGCCGCCGCGCGAGCCGCCAAAGCCACCGGCGGATGACAGTCGCGCCATGCCAAAGTCGGTGAGCTTTACATTGCCCGAGTGGTCGATGAGCACATTGGCGGGCTTAATGTCCAGGTGGAGTACGCCATTACTATGGGCGAAGGTGAGCGCCTGGCCCAGGGCATCGGCAATGGCCGCGGCCTCGTCAAAGGTAAGTGAGTGGCCGTCCGCGCGGTGCAAAAACTCGGCCAGCGACATGCCATCGACATATTCCATAACCAGGTAGGCATAGGCTGTGTCGTGCGTAAAGTCGATGACCTGCACGATATTGGGATGTTGAAGCATGGCGGCAGTGTGCGCCTCGCGCAGGACATCCATGATGTCGCTGGCGGGCATACCGGCACCGTTGATAAGGGGGATGCGCTTAATGGCGACGCGGCGGCGCAGGTGCGTGTCGCGGCAGATCTCGATGGAGCCAAAACCGCCGGTCGCAAGTGTCTCGAGCGGCTGGTACCGCTTGAGCAGCTCGCGAGAGCTGGTGCCCTCCAAAGGAACGTCCGGCGAGAACCGGGCGGTATGTTGCGAGAAAAGCGGCATGGCCAACCCTCGTGCGTTTAAAGTTCGTCTGCGAGCGGCGGGCGCGGGGCCGAGCCATTCGCGGTGGCATAGATGCTGCTAGTGTAGCACGCTCGGGTGCATGGGGAGGATAGCGGGATGCGAAGCTGCCTGTCTGACTTGGCCTTAGCGCTTCTTCTTGTTCTTCTTCTGCTTGCGTTGCTTGCCCTTGGTCTCCTGGGGCTGGTCGCCCTGTTTGGCCTCGGCGGCGGCCTTTTCTGCCTTCATCTTCTTGCGTTTGGTCTCGATGCGGAGTTTTTTGTTGATGCGCGCCTTGAGGAAGGGACCGAACTGCTCGGCATCGCCGCGGACAAAGGTGTCCTTAGGGATCGTCACGCCCTGGTCGGCGAACATGGCCACAAAGATGCGCTCGCCGTCGAGCACGTGGTCGAGCTTTTCAAACGGGAAGAACTGCGACTTGCCGCTCTTGCCCCAAACCATCAGGCCGTCCTCGTTGGCGGCGACGCGGCGATAGCGGCCGCCCATGGACTCGTCGGCCTCGACGGCGTCGATAAAGTCGCGGGCGAGGGTGTGGTGCAGGTTCTTGCTCCACCAGGCCAAAAAGGCGCCGAATACGATCAGCACGACGCCAAACTTGATCCAGTTGCCGCCGGCCACCAACATGCCGATGCCGATGAGCGCGGCAATTGCCGCGGCGACATACAGCGAGCCGCGACGCCTGGGCGAGGCGACCAGGCGGGCGAAGTCGGTGACCAGGTCGTTTTCGTACTGGTACTCGTTGAGGTACAGGATACCGTCGTCGGCTGCGGCCTGCTTCTCGAGCGCGACCTCGACCTGGTCGGCTGCTTCGGAGGGAACGAGGTTGCTCTCTGCATCTGCCATGCTCTTTGGACTCCTATCGCGGCGGGCTCGCCGTACGGGTTATTATGAATGCAGTATGCCGTGCGACCGCATGGCCGTCGCGGCAACAAGACTCAGTATACCCGGGGGAGCACCCATGGAATCGTTGTACCGAAAGTATCGCCCGCTCACCTTCGACTCCGTGGTGGGCCAGCATCATATCGTCTCGACGCTCGAGCACGCTATCACCGAGGGACGCCTGTCCCATGCGTACCTGTTCTGCGGACCGCGCGGTACGGGCAAGACCACTATGGCGCGCATTCTGGCCAAGGCACTGCTCTGCCGCAATGCCGAGGCGGCGCGCGCCGATGGTGCAAGCGGCTGCATGCCCGACGGTACTTGTGAGGAGTGCGAGCTCATTGCCGAGGGCAACCACCCGGATGTCTACGAGCTCGATGCCGCAAGCCGCACGGGCGTGGACAATGTGCGCGAGGAAATCATCAACTCCGTCAACTTTGCCCCGGTGCGCGGCAAGTACAAGATCTATATCATCGACGAGGTCCACATGCTCACGACGGCGGCGTTCAACGCGCTGCTCAAGACGCTTGAGGAGCCGCCGGCGCACGTGATCTTTGTGCTGTGCACCACCGACCCGCAAAAGATTCTGGAGACCATCCTCTCGCGCTGCCAGCGTTTCGATTTCCATCGCATCGGCAACGAGGATATTGAGCATCGCCTGGCATACGTGTGCGAGCAGGAGGGCTTCGATTACGACGACGAGGCGCTGGCCATCGTGGCGCGCCATGCCAAGGGTGGCATGCGCGACGCGTTGTCCACGCTGGAGCAGCTGAGCGTTTTTGGCAACGGTTCTGTGCATGCGGACGATGCCCGCTCGCTTTTAGGCGAGGTTTCGGACCAGATTCTGGGCGAGTTTTCCCGCGCCATTGCCGATCGCGATGTTGCCGAGCTCTATGGACTGATCCGTGCGCAGGTCGAGGAAGGAAACGACCTGCTGGAGCTGACGCGCGACCTGGTGGCGCATGTGCGTGACGTGTACGTTGCCTGCGTTGCCGGTGCCCGTGCCGAGCTGTTTGAGGGTGGCTCCGAGCAGGCCGAGGCGCTTGCTGCCGAGGCCGCTGCCTTTGGCGAGCATCCTGCCGACCGCCTGGCCCGTGTGCTGACAGTGCTCGATGATGCCGCACTGGAGATGAGGGGCGCGAGCGATGTGCGCCTGGTGCTCGAGATCGCCTGCACGCGCCTGGCACGTCCCGAGGCTGATATAACGATTGAGGCATTGGCCGAGCGCGTGGCACGCCTGGAGGCCATGGTTGCCAATGCCGCGGTGCCGGCGAGCGTGGCTGCTGCTCAGGCCGCCGCGCCTGCAGCATCCGTACCCGCTGCCGCCCAGCAGCCGACGCTTATCTCGGGTGCCCGAGCTGCCGCTCCGGCGGCGACCGCCGCCCCCGCTGCTACGTCCGCGCATCAGGGCGGCATGCCTTGGGACCACGGCGCTGCTGTTCCGGCTGCCCAGCCTGCGCCCAAGTCTGCGGCTCCGGCTCCCGCGCCTGCTGCATCGACCGCGCCGGTGTCCAAGCCCAACAATGCCGCCCAGGTTGCCGCCGCCGGTGCTGCCGAGACCCCCGCGGTCGAGGACGCCGGCGAGCTCCAGCGCAAATGGGCCGAGGTCGTCGAGCGCGTCAAGGCTCGTCAGGCTTCCTATGCAGGCCTTTTGCTCAACGCCCGCGCCACGGCCGACGATGGATCCAAGCTCACGGTCTCGTTCCCCGCGGGTTCTACCTTTGCCATCAAGATGCTCGGCCGCGCCGACACGCAGTCGGTAGTCCTGCCGACGGTCTGCGCGGTCTTCGGTCGTCGCACCGTCGACTACGTCCTGGATGGAGGTGGCACGCCGGCTCCTCAACATGAGGAGCATTCTCCATCTGCACGGGCTGCGGTATCTGCGGACCCGCAACCCGTGTCCTCGGCGGCCCCTGTATTCTCGAACGCCAGCGCTCCGCAGCGGCAAGCGACGCCGGTGATGGCACCGGCCCCGTCGGCGCCTAAGCCCGCTGCGCCCAAACCGGCTGCTCCGACACCAGCGCCCAAGCCCGCCTCGCCCGCGCCCAAGTCGTCTGACCTGGGCAAAGCCCCCTGGCTACGCTCCGACAACCCTGCCGGCGCTCCCGCTACGGGCAAGCTCCCGACCGAGCCCGCGCCCCGTGCGCCCGAGCGCGCGTCCGCTCCCAAGGCTCACCCGTCTGCGCAGTCCGCTCCGTGGGAATCCGAGCAGGTTCCCTACGACGATGCTATGGTCGGCGGTTTTGCTGCCGATGCCGGCGGGGACGATCTGCCCCCGTTCGACGTGCCGGGTGCGGCGTCCGCGCCCAAGCCCGCTGCAACTGCCCCCAAAGAGGAGGACGCTCCTGCAGCTCCCTGGGAGTCTAACCCCGGCGCCGGCAGCCCCTTCGGCCACCAGGGCGCAGCCCCGAGCATCCCGCAGACCGAGGACGAGGCCAAGGCTCTCATCCGCAGCGTCTTCGGCCAAGCCACCATCTTCAAACCGGTGGAGTAACCGAGTTGGCGGGCATACTGCTCAAGAAGAGATCTCTTTGTCCGGGCGCATCTGTATTTCGGACATGTGTAGTGTGGTGCCGCGTATGTCGCATTCGAGTAGACAGGTACGTGACGGTCGGCCTAGGATGTTGAGGTCGATACGATACGTCGCATGGCTGTCCGTGTACTCGACTCGCTCGGCGTTGATGGTTGCTCCGATTGTCAATAAAGAGCCCGGTTCGGCATCGACGATCTTGAAGTCCTTTATCTTGACCTTGAACTCTTGGTAGAGGGACGGGCTGTTGTAGTAAACGGTTCGGGCTCCGTCGGTGCACTCATCGGTCGTCTCCCATTTGACGACGGGCTGGCCCGAGCTGGCTATCAGCAGTTCTGCTCCAAAGGCTATAGCATGGGTGATGACAACCAGCAATGCCCAGCCGACAAAGAGATAGAGAACAAAATATGCAACGGGGTGTTTTGAGCGGATGTTTTGGAGCACGTCGGGGGCATTCATGGGGGCACCTCCAAATTGCTATCTATGGCAATCAAATTATCCCCCGCCGTTATGAGCGCCGCCTCGAGTAGTGGCTCGGCATTTAGCCATTTTGTGGTACGCATTACATGTCGGATTCCGGCTCTACAAGATTTAGCTTTCAATATTATGCAGATGCGAATTATTCAACTTTGCATAATTTTTGGGCGCGGCTTGCACTTCAGGACATGTATATCGACTGAGGTAGCGTGACCGCCCCGCTCGCTGGCCTCGTACCGTGGTACGATTTTTGAGTTTGAAAGTCCCGCCGCGCTCCGGCTGCCCTTGCAGCTTGGCGTGCGGCCGCACGTAAAGGAGCCATTATGGCCGGTATGAACATGCAGCAGATGATGAAGCAGGCTCGCAAGATGCAGGAGCAGCTTGCCGCCGCGCAGGAGAACCTCAAGTCCCAGACCGTCGACGCCTCTGCCGGCGGCGGTATGGTCAAGGTGACCGTTAACGGCGAGATGGAGCTCGTCAACCTCACCATCGATCCCGATGCCCTCGATCCCGAGGACGTCGATATGCTGCAGGACATGATCATGGCTGCCGTCAACGAGGCCGTCCGCGGCGTCAACGAGCTCGCCAACAAGCAGATGGGCGCCATCACCGGCGGCCTCAACATCCCGGGCATGCCGTTCTAAGACACGCATATATATGAGTGCGAATCACAGTCTGCAAAAACTGCTCGATGAGCTGGGTCGTCTGCCGGGCATTGGTCCCAAGTCGGCCCAGCGCATCGCCTATTACCTGCTCGAGGCCGATGCCGAGGAGGCCCGCCGCCTGGCCGAGGCCATCCTGGAGGTCAAGCAGGAGGTCCACTTTTGCAGCCGTTGCTTTAACTACGCCACGGCCGACGAGTGCTCCATCTGCCAGGATCCGATGCGCGATACCACTCGCATTTGCGTGGTGGGCGAGCCGCGCGACGTCCAGGCAATCGAGCGCACGGGCAGCTACCATGGCCTGTACCATGTGCTGGGCGGCGTGATCAGCCCCATGGACAAGATCGGTCCCGAGCAGCTGCATATCCGCGAGCTGCTGGCGCGCCTGGGCCACGAGGACATCCATGAGGTCATCATTGCCACCAACCCCAACATTGAAGGCGAGACCACGGCGAGCTACCTTGCTCGCACCATCAAGCCATTGGGCGTTGAGGTATCGCGTCTTGCGAGCGGCCTTCCCGTGGGCGGCGACTTGGAGTATGCCGACGAGCTTACGCTTGGCCGCGCTATCGAGGCCCGCCGCGCGATCTAGGCGGCGTCAGCTCCATGGCATGTCCCGTCGGCCTGCCGCACGGGGCACTCATAATTGGGCACGCGTTCATTCATTTGTTGTGCAACAAACCTGCTTTTCATCCGCTTATCGCGTGGATGGGTCCGCTCGCACCTCGTATTTGCCCATTCGTTGCGCAACCTTTTGGGTTCGCTGATACACTCAAATGTGAATATGAAAGAATGCGCCGCTTTTAAGCGGCGTGTTTTTGTTGGAGGAGAACGCATGCGGCCCGGGGGCACTCAGACAAAGCGTGGCGCCGCGGTGCGCATGCGACGCCGGCTGGGCCTGGCGCCTCGGGCGTGCGTGCTGCTGTCTTGCTCGCTCGTGCTGGTCATAGCCGGTGTTTCGGCTTATGGCATGACGGTGCCGTCCATGGTGCAGGCGCATGCTGCGCGTGAGCTGCATATTGGGCGCAAGGCCAAGAGCGATCTGGGAACGACAACCGGATATACGTGGGCGAGCGTGGTCTCGCACGTTGTGTTTGGTGGCGACGATGCGGACGGTCCCGAAACAGCGGACAACGAGGTTACGCTGGCAAACGGCAAGACCATCGTGCTCACCAACACCAAGGTCATTACGAAGCTTTCCAATAACAGCGTGGCTTCTGTCGTTAACAAGGCGGAGCAGCAGAAAGAGCAGGATACGCAGCAGACGGGTAAGCCCGGCGGCTCGGACGGGTCCGGTTCTGGCACCGGTTCGTCGAGCTCGGGCGGCGGTTCCGGTTCGGGCTCCGCCTCTGGCGGTGGATCTTCGAGTGGTGGCTCGACGGACGGCGGTACCGGCGGGGACGCGGGCTCGGGTGGCCTCTCGGCTGCCGAGGAGGAGAGTATTCACAGCTGGCTCGTGACCAAATACAACATGCTCGATGGCTATGTCGCCCGCGCCAACAGCGTGGTTTCGACCTATAACGCTACGGGCGATACCGGACCGTGCGACACCCTGGCCAACGATATGTTTGTCATCCGTGCCGAGTTCGGTCGACAAAGGTTCTCGACCAAATCTAAGTGGTATCGGCAGTATGCCAATCTGTGGGGCTGCTATACCAACCTGTGTCAATGGGTTGGGCACTATGGCGACGACGTCGCGCTCAACAGCTTCAACACCAATGTGGCGGCGATCGCCCTATGACGAACGACCTCGCTTCTACGGCAGCCCAGTCGCTCAACCGCGATCCCATGGTGGGCCTGCGCCTGGCGCGCGTCGACGGGTTTGAGCCGGCCGTCGCCCTGGGCACGGACGAGCTTCCTGCCTACCTGCGCCGGTTTACGATGCTGTTTGCCGATGACGCCACCATGCGCCGCGGCGGTATCGGCCGTGTGACGCGTGCCGTCAACGCGCAGAGCGAGGCCGTGGCGCTCAAGCAGCTCATCTTGCCAACGCGCGACGAATTTGATGACGATGTCGCCCACGAGGCGCTGGTCACCAAGTTCAAGGCGGCGTTTCGCGAGGAATATGAATGCCATCGTGCCCTTTCGGGCCTTAAGGGCTTTCCCCGCTTATACGGGTGGGGCGAGGTTGACGGCGTGCCCGTGATCGTCATGGAGTGGGTCGAGGGCGAGACGCTCGCTCGCCTGCGCCCGCGCCTTGCCGTGGACGACGACGGCCGCCTGTCACCGCTCGTGGCGGCGCGCCTGGGTCGCGACCTGTTCGATCTGCTCTGCCGCATGAGCTTGGTGGGCGAGGGTTTTGTCCACCGCGATATCTCGCCCGCTAATATCATGGTGCGCACGGCGCGTCTGCCGCTCGATCGACAGCTTGCCGAGGGCACCTTCGACCTGTGCTTGATCGATTTTGGCTCGTCGCTGGCGCTCGAGCCCGCCTCTGCGGTGGCCGGTACCGGCGGCAAGGCGTCGTTTACGGAGCGCTATGCCACGCTGCGCCGTGCGACGGTTGCCTACGCCCCGCCCGAGATGCTCACCGATGACATTCCCGACTTACGCACGCTCCGCATGTCGCCGGCAATCGATGTATATGCTGCAGCGAGCACGGTCTACGAGCTCATTGCCGGTGTCGCGCCGTACGAAGTAGCGACGGGTGCATCGGGTACTTCGGGCTCGCGCAAAAAGACGCGCGATATCGCCAGCCCTTATCGCCTCAAGATGGATACGCTGCCCGACTATCCCGTCGGCGCCCACGCGCCCGGCTGCGACTTGAGCCCGATGTGGCACTTGCCGCGGCCGAACAGGCTCAGCAGCTGGGGCTCGATCCAAATTCCGAGGATTTGCGCGATGCGCTGGCGTTTGTTGACGCTCAGCTGTTCGATGTGGTGATGACCTGCCTGTCCTGCCATCAGGAAGATCGTCCCGAGCCGGCTGCGGTGGAGGCGGCGCTCTCGGCATTTTGCGACCACTATGCGCAAAATGTCGCCCGCTCGCTTCGCGCCGAGCCGCTCATGCCGTGCCCGATGGAGGTATCGGGGCACACAGTCCGGCGTGCGGCGATGGTTGGTGCGACGGCGGTATGCGGCGTGCTTTGGACCGTGGTCGTGGTGTCAGCGGCACTGTTGGCGTCGGGCGCCCATGTGACGATTGCCGCGGGGCCTCTTATGTGGTCCGGAAAGTTGCCAGGCATCGTCGCTGTGCTGGCGTTGGCGCTGCCGGGCATGGTGGGCATCGCTGCCGGGGCCTTGGCGCGCGACCGCCGTGCGGGATTCCTGCAGGGCGTGTTGGCCCTTTCCGCCTGCGAGGTGCCGGCTCTGGCCGCACTCGCATGCGCTGTGTTTTCCCAGCATGCCGTGGCGGGTGGCCTGGTGGCCGCCATAATTGCAACCTATGCGCTCACGTGGTTTTTGCTGGCGATGGGGTTTGCCTTTGAGCTTCCCGTCGTGTCAGCACGACGTGCGAAAATTCCCATGGCGACGCCGCTTGCCGGCGGAGCCGCGGCTGCCCGCGCCTTTGGCGGGCCGGCCGAAGTATCCGACACCATCTCTGCGACCAAGGAGGGCTAAGCCATGGCTTCTCAAGCTGAGCTCACCCCGTGCGGGGCAATGTTTGACATCTTTAAGCGCGCAGCGCACCTGAGCCATATCGAACTGTGCGGCTTGGTGCTCTCGAGTCGCCCGCTCGCCGACGGCCGTAGTCCGCAGAGCCGTGCCGCCGATCGCTCCTGGGTTTCGCGCTTTATCGTGCGCGCGCCGGTCGGCACGCTGCAGGAACGTTATTTTGCCGATTACGGCACCTCGGCCGCGCGCATTATGTCGCAGCTGGCCCTGCGCCGTCGCAATCCCATGGACGCCGCGGCCGTGACCAATATGGTGTGCGGCCCCGCTGGCGAGCCCATGGTGCGGGCACTCGAGGAATGCCACCAGGACACGAATCTCTATCGCAATGCGCTCGAGCGCCTGTCGCAGGCGGCTGAACTCATGCCCGCCGAGCGCGCCGAGGCCATCCTGGTGCTGTTTGTCGCCGTGGGTTGCTCGGCAGATGTACGTTCGTCGGTGACCTATGCCATCGACTACGCTCATGCGACCTGTGGCGGCGCCACGTCGACGCCGCGCTCGCTGAGCACATCTTCGGTCGCGGGCGAGCACGAGGTCGCGCCGGCGCATCCGCTGGGACTGCTGCGCGTGCAAAACGGCTACGTGGTGAGCGCCCCGCGCTGGATTCAGCCGAGTGAGGAAGGTGTCGAGATCGGCGCCCTGGCAACGGGGGAGGGCGACATCACCGACGTCGGTGACGACGTCTCGGCCCGCCATGCCCATATCTGGTGCGACGATTCTGGCACATGGTTTGTCGAGGACCTGTCGTCCACGAACGGCACCGTGGTGGTAAACGGGGCCACGAGCGTGTGTATTAAAGTAGAGCCCGGCCGCTCCGCCCGGCTCAGCCCCGGTGACGAGCTCAAACTCGGCGAATCCACCACCTACGCCATCCTCCTCGGCGCCCTCTAGCTCATCCCCATTACAGTCTGAAATAGGCCATCGATAAATTTCGATGGCGAGCATTCGGCGC
>ERZ827516.1105-NODE-1105-length-25715-cov-4.322292_pt1 | contig 25715 bp, 20 predicted proteins | sample MGYA00519703_ERZ827516 | MGnify/ENA primary metagenome ERZ827516 (study PRJEB31778, sample SAMEA3449337) | human gut metagenome | biome: human gut; feature: human-associated habitat; material: faeces | place: United Kingdom | collected 2010/2012 ...
TCCTGGTCATGGTGGTTCTGGGCGGCATGGGCTCCATGCTGGGCTCCATCCTCTCCGCTACCGTCCTGACCATCCTGCCCGAGGCTACCCGCAGCTTCGACAGCTACCGCATGGTCATCTACTCGCTGGTGCTCGTCCTGATGATGATCTTCCGTCCGGGCGGACTGCTGGGCAGCTACGATTTCTCCATGAGCCGCATCGTGGAAAAGGTCATGAACGGCGAGCTGTTCCACAAGAAGAATGCTGATAAGGAGGGCGCAGACCATGAGTGAGTTCCAGACTAAGTTACACAGCGTCCCTTCCGGCGGCTTCCTGACCGACCGCGACAAGGATAAAAAGCCCATCCTCGACGTCCGTGAACTGGGCATCGACTTCGGCGGCCTGACCGCCGTGGACGGCTTCAACCTGATGATCGGCCGCAACGAGATCACCGGCCTCATCGGCCCCAACGGCGCCGGTAAGACCACCGTCTTCAACCTGCTGACCAACGTCTACCAGCCCACCCGCGGCTCCATCCTCATCGATGGGATGCCCACCGCCGGCAAAAAGACCTATCAGGTCAACCGGATGGGCGTGGCTCGTACTTTCCAGAATATCCGCCTGTTCAAGGAACTGTCCGTCATCGACAACATCAAGGTGGGTCTCCACGAGTCCATGAAGTACAATCTGGGCTCCTCTCTCATCCGCCTGCCCAACTACTGGAAGGAAGAGAAGCGCTGCACCGAACGTGCCTTCGAGCTGCTGGACATCTTCCACATGGCCGACCTCGCCGATGCACAGGCCGGCAGCCTGCCCTACGGCGCACAGCGCCGTCTGGAGATCATGCGCGCGCTGGCTACCAGCCCGAAGCTGCTGCTGCTGGACGAGCCGGCCGCTGGCATGAACCCCTCCGAGACCGCAGAGCTGACGGAGACCATCCGCCGCATCCGCGACGAGTTCAACATCGCTGTCCTGCTCATCGAGCATGATATGAGCCTTGTCATGGGCATCTGCGAGGGCATCGCCGTGCTGAACTTTGGCCGCATCATCGCCAAGGGTACGCCGGACGAGATCCGCAACAATCCCCAGGTCATCGAAGCCTACCTGGGCAAGAAGGAGGGCTGAACGATGGCACAGACTTTGCTGAAAGTTGATAACATCAACGTCTTTTATGGCAACATCCACGCAGTCAAGGATGTCTCCTTCGAGGTGAACGAGGGCGAGATCGTCACCCTCATCGGTGCCAACGGTGCCGGTAAATCCACCACCCTGAAGACCATCTCCGGCCTGCTCCACCCGAAGACCGGCGACGTCCTCTACAAGGGCAAGAGCATCAAGGGCGTCCGCGCTCATAAAATCGTCGAGGCCGGTCTGGCACAGGTGCCGGAAGGCCGTCATGTCTTCCTGCATATGACCGTGGAAGAGAATCTGGACATGGGCGCTTATACCCAGCCTGCTTCCACCATCGCTCCCAACAAGGAGAAGGTCTTTGAACTCTTCCCCCGCCTGAAGGAGCGCCGCAAGCAGCTGGCCGGCACCATGTCCGGCGGCGAGCAGCAGATGCTGGCCATGGGCCGTGCTCTGATGAGCAACGCATCCATGCTGATGCTGGACGAGCCCTCCATGGGTCTGTCGCCCCTGCTGGTGCAGGAGATCTTCGACATCATCCAGAACATCCACAAAGAGGGCATGACCATCCTGCTGGTCGAGCAGAATGCACAGATGGCCCTTTCCGTGGCAGACCGCGCCTACGTCCTCGAGACGGGCCGCGTGGTCATGGATGGCACCGGTGCTGAGCTGCTGACCAACGAGCGTGTCCGCAGCGCATATCTGGGCGGTTAAACTACAAAAAGTAAAAGAGGCGTGACCTTACGGTCACGCCTCTTTTGTTGTGGAAAATCATTGGATGATGGATTTGTAGTAGTTCCCGAAATCGGCAAGGGCATCAATGATGGGAAGCATCTCTCTGCCGAGGCTGGTCAGGCCATACTCCACGCGAGGGGGCGTTTCGTGATAGTCGTGTCGGTAGGCGAGCCCGTCGTCGATCATCTGCCGTAAGCTGTCCGTCAAAACTTTCTGAGAGATTCCCTCCAGATCTCTTTGCAGTTCGTTGAACCGCCATGGGCGGGTCTTGAGATTGCGCAGGATCAGCAGCTTCCACTTGCCGCCGATGAGGGAGACTGCAGTGGCCACGGGGCAGGCGGGCAGTTCTTCTTTTGTTTTCATGGCATCACACCTCCGAGAACATCATAACATATTCTTTTTAATATGTACAGTTATAAAAAGGTGCGTACTTGTTTTAGAGTGTGCTCCGGCTTAAACTATACACAGGCGAGCGAGAGCGCCAATATCCTTTGGAGGTAAAAGAGATGGAAAACTATACGAAAACGAATATCGGCAGCGAGGCAAGAGTGGAACTTCACGAAAAATTGGGCCTGACGGGTGCGGAGGTCAGCATCAACCAGCTCCCGGCGGGCGCAGGGGTGCCTTTTGTGCACGCCCACAGGAACAATGAAGAGATCTACGGTATTATTGCAGGGAAGGGCAAAGCCGTTATCGATGGGAAGGAGATCGCTCTGACCGCTGGCGACTGGCTGAAAGTTGCTCCGGCAGCAAAGCGTCAGTTCTCTGCTGCCGCAGATGAGGGCATTACCTATATTTGCATTCAGGTGAAGGAACACTCTCTGGGCGGCTTTACCGCTGAGGATGCCGTTATCTTCTGATAGAAAGAGCCGGAAACGTAAAACCCCCTGCACATTTCTGTACAGGGGGTTTTACGTGTTGGAATTATATCAGCTGGTATACCGTGCGGTCTCCAGCAGCTCCTCGGCCCGCTTGACCTGTTCCGCCGTGGGCGGGACGGCATCGGGCAGGGGATAAGGGATGCCGAGTTTCTGCCACTTGAAGAGGCCCAGCGTGTGGTAGGGCAAGACCTCTACCCGCTGCACCGTCTTGAGGGACGAGATGAACTCTGCGGTCTTCCGCAGGCCGTCTTCGTCGTCCGTCAGGCCGGGGACGAGGACATGGCGTATCCAGAGCGGCACGCCGAGGTCGGAGATGTGGCGCGCCATCGCAAGGATATTCGCGTTGTCCCTGCCGGTGAGCCTGCGGTGCTTCTCCGGGTCGATCTCCTTCAAATCGAGGATGACAAGGCTGGTGGACTTCATCAGCCGGTCAAAATCGGCCAGATACGCTGCATCGTCGGGGCGGAAGGGCTGACCGGCGGTGTCCAGAGCCGTATGCACGCCCTTGGAGCGCGCCAGCTCGAAGAACGCCGTCAGGAACTCCATCTGGCGCAGCGGCTCGCCGCCGCTGACCGTGATGCCGCCCTTTTTGCCCCAGTAGTTGCGGTAGCGCCACACCCGCTGGAAGAGCTTGTCCACCGTCCATTCCTCGCCGCCCTCAGCCCATGTCTCCGGGTTGTGGCAGTATTTGCACCGCAGGGCGCACCCCTGCAAAAAGACGACGAAGCGGACGCCGGGGCCGTCCACAGAACCGAAAGTCTCCAGCGAGTGGACGTATCCGATGGGGTTACAGAGCTGCATGGCAGGTACGGGAGATGACGTCCATCTGCTGCTCGCGGGTCAGGTCGATGAACTTGACGGCGTAGCCGGAGACACGGATGGTGAAGTTTGCGTACTCCTCCTTCTCGGGGTGCTCCATAGCGTCGATGAGCTTCTCCTTGCCGAAGACATTGACGTTCAGGTGGTGTGCGCCCTGGTCGAAGTAGCCGTCCATGACCTGCACCAGATTCTCAATGCGCTCGCCCTCGCTGTGGCCCAGAGCGTCGGGGTTGATGGTCTGGGTGTTGGAGATGCCGTCCAGAGCCCAGTGGTAGGGCAGCTTGGCCACGGAGTTCAGAGAGGCCAGCAGGCCGTTCTGCTCTGCGCCGTAGCTGGGGTTGGCACCGGGTGCGAACGGGGTGAATGCGGCACGGCCATCGGGCAGAGCGCCGGTGTACTTGCCGTAGACCACGTTGGAGGTGATGGTCAGGATGGAGGTGGTAGCCTCGGAGTTGCGGTAGGTGTGGCGCTTCTTGATCATCTCAAGGAAGGTCTTGAGCAGCCACACGCCGATCTCGTCGGCACGGTCGTCATCGTTGCCGTACTTGGGGAAGTCGCCCTCGACCTCATAGCCGGTGGCCAGGCCGGTCTCGTCGCGCACGACCTTGACCTTGGCGTACTTGATGGCGCTCAGGGAGTCGATGACGTGGGAGAAGCCTGCAATGCCGGTGGCAAAGGTGCGGCGCACATCGGTGTCGATGAGTGCCATCTCGGCTTCCTCATAGTAGTACTTGTCGTGCATATACTGGATGAGGTTCAGCACGTTGACGTACAGCCCTGCCAGCCAGTCCAGCATCTGCACATACTTGGGCAGCACCTCGTCATAGGTCAGGTACTCGCTGGTGATGGGGACATAGTTGGGGCCGCACTGCTCGTGGCTCTTCTCGTCCACACCGCCGTTGATGGCGTACAACAGGCACTTGGCAAGGTTGGCGCGTGCGCCGAAGAACTGCATCTCCTTGCCGATGCGCATGGAGGACACGCAGCAGGCAATGCCGTAGTCGTCGCCGTGATAGACGCGCATGAGGTCGTCGTTCTCGTACTGGATCGAGGAGCTGGCGACGGAAGTCTTGGCGCAGAACTTCTTGAAGTTCTCGGGCAGACGGGTCGACCACAGAACGGTCATGTTGGGCTCGGGGCTGGTACCCATGTTCTCGAGCGTGTGCAGGTAGCGGTAGCTCATCTTGGTAACGAGCGTACGGCCGTCAACACCCATGCCGCCGATGGACTCGGTGACCCACTGCGGGTCGCCGGTGAACAGGGCCTGGTACTCAGGGGTACGGGCAAACTTGACCATGCGAAGCTTCATGATGAAGTGATCCACGAACTCCTGGATCTGCTCCTCGGTGAAGGTACCGTTGGCAAGGTCGCGCTCAGCGTAGATGTCGATGAACGTAGAGGTACGGCCGATGGACATGGCAGCGCCGTTCTGCTCCTTGACGGCAGCAAGGTAGGCGAAGTACATCCACTGGATGGCCTCCTGCGTGTTGGTAGCAGGGTTGGAAATGTCGAAACCATAGGTCTCGGCCATCATCTTGAGCTCGCCGAGGGCGCGGATCTGCTCCTGCAGCTCCTCACGATCGCGGATGTTGTCGGCGGTCATGACCGTCGGGGTGGAAGCCTTCTGGGCCTCCTTGTCCTTGATCAGGTAGTCGACGCCGTACAGGGCAACACGACGGTAGTCGCCGATGATACGGCCGCGGCCATAGCCGTCGGGCAGACCGGTGATGATGTGAGCCGAGCGGCAAGCACGCATCTCGGGGGTGTAAACATCGAAGACGCCAGCGTTGTGGGTCTTACGCTCGAAGGTGTAGCGCTCAACAACGTTCTCGTCGACCTTATAGCCGTGCTGGCTGGCAGCCTGGCAAGCGATGCGGATACCGCCGTTGACGTGCAGCGCGCGCTTGAGCGGCTTGTCGGTCTGGAGACCGACGATGGTCTCCTTCTCGCGGTGGGCGTTATCGATGTAGCCAGCGGGGTGGCTCACGATACCCGTAACGGTCTTGGTGTCCATATCGAGGACACCGCCCTGCTCGCGCTCCTTAAGCAGCAGGTCGAGAACCTCGCCCCACAGCTCCTTGGTACGCTCGGTCGGGCCGGCGAGGAACGACTCGTCGCCCTCGTAGGGGGTGTAGTTCTTCTGGATGAAGTCTCGGACGTCAACCTCTCCCGTCCAAATGCCTTCCTTGAAGCCTTCCCATGCCTCCTGCATTGTGTAACCACGCTCCTAGTTACGTGTTATGCGGCGCTCTCTCACACCGCTGCTTATTGAATTCTTGAATTTTCGACTTGCACTACCGGCTTCTTCCGTTCTTCACCACACGCTGGTGCAGAGAAAACGTTTGTCCACCTTGGAACTACAACCCAAAACCCAAGATTTCACCCGTCTGAGAAGGATAACATAGCGACCCTCTCCATCTGGGCTGTTATATGTTTCTTTTTTTATATCATAAGGGCGTTTTTTACAAACCCGCAGGAAATGCGAGCGCGAACAACTACCGTTCACCGATTTGTTTGGTTTTTTCCTTGCCTTTGTACGACGTTCACTCTAGCTGTTATGCCAGCTTTATCAGGGTAAAGTACCTCTGAGTAGGTTTTGGGACATGCCCAGAGATCTTCCCCTAGCCTTGCTGATACCGACGGTGTACGGAGGTCGCCTAAAGGTAGTTTTCTAGGCATGTCCCAAAATCTACCGCATAGGGTGCGCGTGCAAGGGTATCATCTTTCACCGAAATAGTTTCTAGTGTTAGGGGTTTTCGGTGGAAGATACCGATTTCCGTGAACTTGGGCGTCAGCTCCTTACCGAGTTTGGCAGCATGCATCAGCGCATTTCGCGCTTTGCGGACAAAGCCCTCGGTGGCGAGATGGCCGTCATGCGCGCCCTCATACTCGCTGGCGGTTCGCTCACGCCGAGCGAACTCGCCGATCGCGCCTGGGTCTCGAGCGCCCGCATCGCCAATATTCTGCGCGCCCTCGAGGCCAAGGGCTGGGTTGAGCGCGAGCACTCAAAAACCGACCGTCGTCGCGTACACGTCACAGTGACCGACAAGGGATTCCAGGACCTCGAAATCAAACGTCGGGAATTCGAGGGCCGCACCACGGCTTTCCTCGAGCAACTCGGCGAAACAGATACCCAAGAGATGGTGCGCCTTCTTAGACGTGCCAACGAAATTATCGACCGCAATCAAGAAAGGAGAGATGCCGAGTGAGGATTCTCAAGCTCTTTAAAAAGCATGTCCTGGCACTGTTCGCAGCTATCGTACTTATCGTAATCAGCTGCAACGCCGATCTGGCACTGCCTACCTATATGAGCGACATCGTCGACGTGGGCGTGCAGCAAGGCGGCATCGCCTCGCCCGTGCCCGACACCATCCGCGCCGAATCGCTCGACGACCTTGAACTCTTTATGAGCACCAAGGACGCCAAAGCTGTGGAGGCCGTGTTTAGCAAGGCTGACAAAAATGGCATTCGAACGTATAAGGGCACCGAGGAAGAGCGTGCCGATGGAGGCAAGATTGCCGACATTATGAGCCTGCCCGAGACTGTCGTCCTTTCGCTCGACCAGGGCATTGACGCCGACTCCATGGGCGACATGATGGGCTCGTCCAGCGAGAAAGACAACAACGCTGCCCAGGCCATGCCCACCCCCGAGCAAATGGCAGCGATGACGCCCGAGCAGCTCGCCGAGATGCAGCAGAAGGCCGCAGCGGCGCAGAACATGCAAAAGCAGATCGATGCCGACGGCGGTAAGATCACCATGAAGAGCCTGCGCCTGGGTGTCGAGGGCGGTCTGGTAGACCAAAGCAAGCTCGTCGAGGGCGCCAACCAAATGGCGGACAAAATGGGCTCCATGTCGGGCTCCATCGTCACCCAGCGCGCCGTGAGCTATGTACAGGACGAGTACAAGGCGCAAGGCATCGACCCCGCCGACGTACAGAACGCCTACCTGAGCCGCATGGCAACCACGATGTTTGGGCTGTGCCTGGTGTCGCTCGTCGCCACCATCCTGACCGGTGCCGTGGCTTCGCGCACCGCCTGCTCCATCGCCCGCGACCTGCGCCGCGAGACCTTCAACAAGGTTATGCACTTCTCGCCGGCCGAGGTGGGCAAGTTTAGCCAGGCCTCGCTCATCACCCGCTGCACCAACGACATTCAGCAGATCCAGATGGCCGCAACTCTGTTTATCCGCATGTGTCTGATGGCCCCCGTCATGGGCATCGTCGCCGTCATGCGCGTCCTGGCCAACCATACCGGCCTGGAGTGGACCATCGCCGTTGCCATCATCGCGGTCTCGGCCGTCGTCGGCGTGCTCATGGGCCTCACCATGCCCAAGTTCAAAAAGATGCAGAGTTTTGTGGACCGTGTGAACCTTACCGCCCGCGAGCTGCTCGACGGCCTTATGCCCATCCGTTCGTTCAACCGCGAAGAGCATGAGCTCGAGCGTTTTGACAAGGCTTCGCTCGACCTGATGACCACGCAGCTCTACACCAACCGCGCCATGAGCTTTATGATGCCGCTCATGATGCTCGTCATGAACTGCATCACCGTGCTCATCGTGTGGTTTGGCGCGCAGGGCGTGTCCGACGGCGTGATGCAGGTCGGCAACATGATGGCGTTTATCTCCTACACCATGCAGATCGTCATGGCGTTTATGATCCTCACCATGGTTTCGGTCATCCTGCCCCGCGCCGAGGTCGCAGCCGAGCGCGTGGAAGAGGTCATCACCTGCCCCACGAGCATCAACGACCCCTCCTCGCCCAAACTGCCCGCGACCAGCGCGTCACGCGGTGAGCTCACCTTCCGCGACGTGAGCTTCCAGTATCCCGATGCCCGCGCCGATGTCATCAGCGGCGTGAACTTCACCACGCATGCCGGTCAGATGCTCGGCATCATTGGCTCCACGGGCTCGGGCAAGTCCACGCTCGTGCAGCTGATTCCGCGCCTGTACGACGTCACAGGCGGCAGCATTTCGCTCGACGGCATCGACGTGCGTGACATGACCCTTTCCGAGCTACGCCGCCGTATTGGTTATATCCCGCAGCAGGGTCGCCTGTTCTCGGGCACCGTCGAGAGCAACCTCAAGTTTGCCGGCGATATGGTGAGTGACGAGGATATGCGCCAGGCGGCACGCGTCGCCCAGGCGGAGGACTTTATCGCCGAGCGCGAGGGCGGCTACGACTCCCCCATCAGCCAGGGCGGATCCAATGTCTCGGGCGGCCAGCGCCAGCGCCTGGCCATCGCCCGCGCGTTGGCCAAAAAGCCCGAGGTCGTGGTGTTCGATGACTCGTTTAGTGCCCTCGACTACAAGACCGACGCGCGCCTGCGCGAGGAGCTGGCCAAAAACGTTACCGACGCCGCACTCGTGGTCGTGGCCCAGCGCATCGCGACCATCATGCACGCCGACCAGATTATCGTGCTCGACGACGGCCACGTGGTGGGCACTGGCACACACGAGGAGCTGCTGCACAGCTGCCCGGCGTACCTGGAGATCGCACAGTCGCAGCTTTCCGCCGAGGAGCTGGGGCTTACCCAAGAAGAAATTGCAGCCGTCACGGAAGGAGGCGAGCGCTAATGGCAGACGAGACCAAGACTCAGATTCCCAAGCCCACCCGCCGGCGCGGTCCTATGGGCCGTATGGGTGGCATGGGCCGCGGCGAAAAGGCCAAGGACTTTAAAGGCACCATGAGGCAGCTGCTCGGCTATATCGGCCAGCACAAGATTGCCGTGTTTGCTGCCGTCGCCTTTGCCGTGTGCTCGGTCATCTTTAACATTGTGGGGCCCAAGGTGCTCGGCCAGGTTACCACCAAACTGTTCGAAGGCCTGGTTGCCAAGGTCAACGGCACCGGCGACGTCGACTTTGACTGGATCGCCAAGACGCTCGGCTTTTTGCTCTGCCTGTATCTGGCAAGCTCTGTTTGCAGCCTCATCCAGGGCTGGCTCATGACCGGCGTCACGCAAAAGATCTGCTATCGCATGCGCAAGGAGATCGCCGCCAAGATTGCCGTCGTGCCGATGAGCTACTTCAACGGCCACAGCAAGGGCGACGTGCTCAGCCGCATCACCAACGACGTCGATACGCTCGGCCAGTCGCTCAACCAGAGCGTGACGCAGCTCATCACGTCGGTGACGCAGATTATCGGCGTGCTCGTCATGATGCTGTCGATCAGCCTGCCGCTCACCGGCGTCACCGTGCTCACGCTGCCGGCCGCCGCGATTATCCTGACCGTGATGATTCACTTCTCGCAACCGTACTTCCGCGAGCAACAGCAAGTCCTGGGCGCCGTCAACGGCATTATCGAGGAGGACTTTGCCGGCCAGAACGTCATCCAGGTGTTCGACCGCGCCGAGGCCTCAATCGAGGAGTTCGACCGTCAAAACGACCGCCTCTTTATTAGTGGCTGGCGCTCGCAGTTCCTGTCGGGCCTGATGATGCCGCTTATGAGCTTGGTGGGCAACATGGGCTACGTGGGCGTCGTCGTGGTGGGCGCGCAGCTCGCGCTGACCGGCAATGCCACGCCCGGCGACATCCAGAGCTTTATCCAGTACGTTCGCAACTTTACGCAACCCGTACAGCAGCTGGGCAACGTGAGCAACACGATGCAGTCGATGGCCGCCGCCACCGAGCGTGTGTTTGAGTTCCTCGCCGCGCCCGAAGAGGAGCAGAAGGCCGACGCCCAGATTCCCGAGAAGCGCCCCGGCCATGTGGAGTTTGATCACGTCAAGTTTGGCTACACGCCCGACAAGACCATCATCCACGACTTTAGCTGCGAGGCGCAACCCGGCCAGACCATCGCCATCGTCGGCCCCACCGGCGCCGGCAAGACCACGCTCATCAAGCTGCTGCAGCGCTTCTACGATGTGGACGGCGGCTCGCTGCGCGTCGAGGGTATCGACGTGCGCGACTGGGACCGCGCGGCACTGCGCGGCGAGTTTGCCATGGTGTTGCAGGATACGTGGCTGTTCAACGGCACCATTCGCGAGAACATTCGCTACGGACGTCCCGATGCGAGCGATGCCGAGGTCGAAGCCGCTGCACGCGCCGCACGCTGCGACCACTTTATCCATACGCTCGCCGGCGGTTACGACTTTATGATCAACGAAGAGGGCACCAACCTCTCGCAGGGTCAGCGCCAGCTCGTGACCATCGCCCGCGCCATTCTGGCCGACCGTCCGGCGCTGATTTTGGACGAGGCGACTTCCAACGTCGATACCCGTACCGAGGAGCTTATTCAGCGCGCCATGGATGCGCTGATGCAGGGCCGTACCAGCTTTGTCATCGCGCACCGCCTGTCCACGATCCGCAACGCCGACGTGATCTTGGTAATTCGCGACGGCGACATCGTCGAGAAGGGCACGCACGACGAGCTGCTCGCCCAGGGCGGCTTCTACGCCGACCTGTACAACTCGCAGTTCGACGAGGCGGCGTAACAACCGGCGGCAAACAACAGCAATGCCCAGAAAACGGGGGCGCAGGACAACCTGCGCCCCCGTTTTTGCTCTGCGGCCCTCAAACCGTCTCCCCTGGGACCTGATTGGCAGCCCCTTCGAGGCCCCGTGGGCAAAAAATGGCAAATATGAGTACTGTTACCTTTTTAGTAACAGCCAAAACAGCCGCAAATGCCGTTTTCACAGCTTACACGCGTCCCTAAATTGATCAAACAGCCCTATAGCGAACTTATATGTGTTTACGTTAATGAACATATTTTGCTGTTATGTCTATTATTTTGCGAAGGCAATATGATACTAAGATAGCAACAGTACTCATATTTGGCATTTTTTGCCCACAGGGTATTTCCTGGGGAACCGACAACAGCCTTAGGGTCCCGCGCGGCGCCGCTCCCTCCCGGCATCCGCCGACGTTTACCCAGATAAAACCTGCCAAAATAAACCTGTCCCTTTTTGGTAGGTTTCTGGGTGACAAGGGCTTGCACTTTAGCGTGCGACAGCGGATAATGCCGAGCATTCGACAATACGCTTTTTGCTCTTTCTATAGATTGAGGAGACCCCTATGGCCATGGAATTCAAACGCAGGCTGCCGATCCCCATGGAGATCCGCGAGGAAATGCCGCTTTCTGCCGAACTTACCGCCAAAAAGCAGGCATTTGACGCCGAGGTCGCCAAAGTCTTTACCGGCGAGGACGCACGTAAGGTGCTCATCATCGGCCCGTGCTCTGCCGACCGCGAGGATTCGGTGCTTGAGTATATGAACCGACTGGCCAAGACCGCCGAGGAGGTCAAGGACAAGCTCATCATCATTCCGCGCGTCTACACCAATAAGCCGCGCACCAAGGGCACCGGCTACAAGGGCCTGCTGCACAACCCCAACCCCGAGGCTCCCGACGACCTGCTCGAGGGCGTCAAGGCCATCCGCCATATGCACCTGCGCGTTATTAAGGAAACAGGCTTCTTCACCGCCGACGAGATGCTCTATCCGTCCAACTACCAGTACCTCGTTGACCTGCTGAGCTATGTGGCCGTGGGCGCACGCTCGGTCGAAAACCAGGAGCATCGCCTGGTGTCGAGCGGCATTTCGGTACCCGTCGGCATGAAGAATCCCACTGCCGGTTCCACCACCGTTATGCTCAACTCCATTTACGCCGCGCAGGCGCACCAGAGCTTCATCTTCCGCAACTGGGAGGTCGAGTGCGACGGCAATCCGCTCGCGCACGCCGTTATGCGTGGCTACATCGGTCTCGACGGTCGCACCTACCCCAACTACCACTACGAGCACCTGGAGCGCCTGGCCGAGCGCTACACCGAGCACGCCGGCTATGCTAATCCGGCAGCGGTCATCGACTGCAACCACGACAACTCGGGCAAGCGTCCGCTGGAGCAGTATCGCATTTGCAAGGAGGTGCTCGACAGCTGCCGCCGCAACGAGTCCATCTCCAAGCTGGTCAAGGGCTTTATGATCGAGTCCTACCTGGAGGACGGCAACCAGCCGGTCGACGGCGGCGTCTTTGGCAAGTCGATCACCGATCCGTGCCTGGGCTGGGAAAAGACCGACTACCTCATCCACGAGATCGCGGAGCGGGTGTAGGTTACGGCGTTTTACCAAACGCCGTAACGGCTCGACGCTGCAAGCCCGCCAGAGCGGCAATCTGCCTTTCAGCTTCGACGGCATGACCAAAAGGTCAATGCCGCCTCGCTTCAAGGCACCTTGCTCGCTCTGGCGGACTTTCGCTGACTTTTGCTCTACCTGCGGTGTTGGCGGGGTAGCTAATTTAGGATGGGGCTCTTTTAGCTACCCGCAAAGTAGTCATTGGGGACGTTCTTGTTTGACTAGTCGTTTAAGAACGTCCCCAACGACTACCCGGGGGAGTTGCCTTCCCTCGTGGCGGTCTTCTAGCAGAAAAACCAAGTGAGTAGGCTTTTTGCAGAAGGCCGAGCACGCCCCAAAACGACATAGCTCTGACCTGCGGTTTTATTGAGCATTTGTCGCGATGTGCTCGGCAGGTTCAAAAAAGTCTACTCACTTGTATCTGAGACGCACCAGATTGGCAAAAACCGCCGCGAAAGGGCCCCTGGTCCCTTCGCGGCGGTCATACGCCTCTGATTTTGCGACGATTTTGCCCGCTTGTTACTCGCTGTAGCGGGTGGCGATGGCGGCTTGTACCATGCCGGTGCTCATGAGGTAGGTCACCAGGAAGTAGCCGCCGTAGGCCGCCAGGAAGATTGCACAGGTGAGGCCCACGGTGCCGCCGATGCTCATATTTCCGAAAATGCTCACCAGCTCGATGATCACCTTAAGTGCCACAAAGGAGTGCGCCAGGCCCACTGCCAGCGGGAACAGGAAGAATACCGCTTGCTGCGCCATCACCGAATGGCGAACCTGGCGGTCGTCACAGCCGATCTGTGCCAGCACACGATAGCTGCGGCTGCCGTCGGCCACGTTGGAAAGTTGCTGGATCGACAGAATCGCCGCGCATGCAACGACCAATACAAAGCCGATGTAGATGGCTAGGTAGCTAATAAGACCGTTCATTTGCGCTGCCTGCGTGTACATCTCGGAGCGTGTGATGAAGGTTCCCCACGACCCCAACTCCTTGCCGTCAACGAGCAGATTGTCGAGCACAGTGTATTTAATGCTCTCGTCTGCCTCGGTCGTATCCATCCCCTGTTTGTAGTTAACGAGCAGGCTACTGGAATACGGCTGCAGATTAAGTTGGGACAACAGCTCGTCGGCAACGACGACGGTACCCGGATTACTGCCCATCGCCGAGTTGGCGATGGCCGCCGTATCTTCGTCCGACTTATCGGTTGCGGGCTTGAGCGTATGCCCGCCCAAGGTAAGGGCATGGCCGCCAGCCATATACTTGGTGTACAGGTCGACCAGCTCGCCGCCCATATCACACGTGAGCAGATACTGGTCGTGACCGATGTGCACCGGCTCCTCGCCCATCATCTGGCGCAGTTTGTTGTACTGGCTCGCCGGCGTCACAAACAGACCCATCGTATCGGCATTGCTACCCCCGAACGCCTTGGGAAGCTTTTCGCCCATGGTCTTGCACATCTCACTTGGAGTCACCGAAGGATCCGAGCCGCCAAGCGGGTAACTCAGATACGAATCGATCTGCACATGCTCACCGGCAACATCGGCGATATTGACCTTCTTGCCGGTCTCGTCGTTGTTGTCCGCCGACTTGCCCTTAATACCGTCTGCAACGTTATCGTGATCGATACGATCGCCGTGCCATGCGGAGTACAAATCGACCGTACTATCGGCCAGCACCATTCGATCGGCCTCAGACGGATTGAAAGACTCTTTGTAGAAGTCGAGCGTATCGGGCGTGTAATAGACATACGTCTGCGACATGTCGGCCGGATTATAGCGCTCCAGGTTTTCGTTCATCACATTGGCAATCGACATACCGCACGTCACCGAGGTGATGGCCAAAAACAGGAGCATCGCGATGACGCCCATCGAAAAGCACACCGTGTTGACCTTGGCCGCAAGCTGGCGCACGGTAAACATGTTGAGGCCGCGCCAATACACGCCGCGCAGGCTCTGCAGCAGCTTGATGAGCATGCCCGAGAGTCCCCAGAACAGGGCAAAGGTGCCCACGGTAACCATAGCGGTCGTAATGCCAAACTGGTTCATGGCCTCTTGCAGCTTGCTGTCCGTCGCGGTTAGCGGGAACCCATCACGTAGCAGACGGTAATAGGCCACGCCCACAAGCACCACGCCCACGGCAAAGATGGCAATCGCAATCCAAGGGTTGCGCGTCTTGATGCTCTCGTTGCGACGCTCGGCACCCATAAGCTCGATGAGTTTGGTACGACGCACGGCGCGAAGGTTCAGCAGTAGCGTGAGCACAAACATTACGAGCATGCAGGCAAGAGTCAGGTTGAACGCATGCACCGAGAAAAAGAAGTGGAAATTGGCAATCTGTGTCTTAAAAAGCGAGGCGGTAAAGAACGTCATGAGCTGGGAGAGTCCCACACCCAGCACAATGCCGGCGACAAAGGCCACGACCGAGACAATCACCGTCTCGAGCGCCATGATCGTGGCGACGCGTCCGCGCCCCATGCCGAGCACCTGATACAGGCCAAACTCCTTCTTGCGGCGTTTCATGATGAAGTTATTGGCATACACCATCAAAAAGGCCATGACACCGGCCAAAAAGTACGTCAGGTCGCCGAGCATGCTGCCCATAACCTGCGCCAAGCCCTCTTCATCGATTCCGGCGATGTCGACCTGCATCGAGATGGTGTTAAAGGCATAGAAGACCGTGACGCCCAGGGTGAGCGTCAAAAGGTAGACGAGGTAGTCGCGGCCGGCGCGGCGGACGTTGCCCCAAGCGAGTTTACAGAGCATCGGAGCCCTCACCGCCCATCATGGCAACGACCTCCATAATGCGGTCGAAGAACTCTCGGCGGTCGGTGTCGCCGCGGCGCAGCTCGGTGAAGATCTTGCCGTCGCGGATAAACAGCACACGGCTCGTGTAGCTGGCGGCAAAGCTGTCGTGCGTGACCATGAGCACGGTGGCGCGCAGGCGGCGGTTGAGGGCCTCTAGGCTCTCGAGCAACAGGCGGGCGCTTTTGGAGTCGAGGGCGCCGGTAGGCTCGTCGGCCATGATCATGGTGGGGTCGGTGACGAGCGCGCGAGCCGCGGCAACGCGCTGCTGCTGGCCGCCGGACATCTGGTAGGGATACTTGTCGAGCACCTGACTGATGGACAGGCGCGCTGCCACATCCTGCACGCGGGTCGAGATCTCTGCCGAGTTTGTGCGGGCAATGGTGAGCGGCAGGGCGATGTTCTCGCGTGCCGTGAGCGTATCGAGCAGGTTGGAGTCCTGGAAGATAAAGCCGAGCTCCTCGCGGCGGAACTGCGAAAGCTTAGCCTGCTTCATGCGTGTTACGTCCTGCCCGTTGATACGGATGGTGCCGCTCGTGGCGCTATCGATGGTCGAGACGCAGTTGAGCAACGTCGACTTACCCGAGCCCGAAGCGCCCATGATGCCAACGAATTCGCCGCGGTTGACGGTAAAGCTGACGTCGTTGAGCGCACGGGTCACGTTGCCCAGCGCTCCGTATACCTTTTCGAGATGCGCGACCTCCAGTACCGGGGTCGCCATGTGCGTGGTTTGCATACCGAGTCCTTTCTTGCGATTAGTCTACGGCATCTATAGTCGCAAGAAGACGAGTCGGCTACCATCGATATGGCTTACGCTTGCCTTACCGTTGTGTAAGGTACGGGTAGCTACCCTGTCACGTGTTGATGTTGAGAGAGGACTCCTGTTGAAGACTGTTCATGTTGCCGCTGGAATCATTCGCAAGGAAGGATCCGATGAGCTGCTTGCCGTGCAGCGCGGCTACGGCGACATGCAGGGACTTTGGGAGTTCCCCGGTGGCAAGCTCATGCGCGGCGAAACGCCCGAAGACGCCGTACGCCGCGAGCTCATGGAAGAACTGCAGGTAAAAGTCACCAACCTGCGCGATTTCTATACCGTTGAGTATGACTACCCCGATTTTCATCTCTCCATGGAGTGCTACTACTGCTCGATGGCCAAAGAGTCCGGCGAGCCCCAGAAGCACGACCGCCAGCTTGATATCCGCTGGATTCCACGCACTTCACTTGCCACGGTGGAATGGATGCCCGCCGACAAAGGGCTCATTGATGCCCTGATTGAGCTGAAGGAAGACCGGCTCGAGGCCAACAGCACTGCCAACGACGCCGAGGCCACCACGACCGACGAGCCCGCCACCAAGCCCAAGCGCACACCTAAGCGCCGTAGCAAAAAGCGCCCCAAACCAGGTCTGCTCGACGGCATCGATACCTCGGACCTCTCCGCTGACGAGTGCGAACTGGTCCGCCGTCGCGCCGCCATCAAAAAGTCCATGAAGGGCAATAAGCGTGCGAACACCAAGCCCGAGCTGCTCGTTCGCCAGCGCCTGCGCGCCGCGGGCCTCACGGGCTATCGTTTGGAATGGAAGGTTCCCGGCAAACCCGATATCGCCTTCCCCGGGCGCAAAATCGCCATCTTCGTCAACGGTTGCTTTTGGCACCGCTGCCCCAAGTGCAACCCCAGTCAGCCCAAACGCAATGTTGAGTTTTGGTAAGCAAAATTCCGTCGCAACGTCGAGCGCGATCGCGCCGCGGTGGCAGCGCTCACTCAAATGGGCTGGACACCCATAACCATCTGGGAATGCGAACTCAAAAAAGACCGCATCGACGCCACCATGGAAAAGGTCATCGAGCAGGTGCGGGCCGCAGAGCCGCAGCGCTAGAAACGATCCGGTCACACGTCCAACACAGGCGAGCCACATCCGCGCCACAAACCTTAGAAAACCCTTAAGCTCAAAACCTTTCAAGAGTGTTACTCGATGGCTTTGACCTGCGATTTCATTGTTACATCAAACCTGATTAAGCCTTTCTTTAGCGCTTCTTTGCAGCAGCCGCGGCATAATACTGCCAACGCACGGGACCTAGCAGCACACCCCGTGCGCAACCTTTTGGTGGATATCGAGGAGGCCGCATAAGCATGCATTCTTCCAACGACGCAGCACAGCAGCCATCCCTAAATCATGCAAACCTTTTCTCCTTCCCCCCGACACAGAGAAACGGCCTCCTCGACTCCCCCACCACAAAAGCCAAACGCTCTGCAGACCAACACCTCAACCTGCAGACATCCTTCGAAAAACTCCAAGCCTCACTAGACCAGGCATTCCCCAACCAAGCCCGGGCATACTAATCCCCCATCAGCAAAGAAGCCCTAACGCCTCATCCTTTCCGCCCCAACGCCACAAGGGCGACGACCTCGAGCAGGTCAACTTGGGAGGGACGAGGGCTTAGTTCCCCAATCTTTCCGCAGGGGGCAAAAAGCCTCGCCGCACGAAGTGCGCAGCGAGGCTTTTTGCATGCCCGAGGACGATTGAGGAACTAAGCCCTCGTCCCTCCCCGGGATATGTAGCGAGTCGGAGTACCCTTGCTGTTACTCTGCTTTGCCCACAGAGTTAAGGTTGGTCATGCGGATCTTAACCAGCTCGGTGATCTCACGCATGCCCTCCTTGGCCGGCTTCTTGGGATCGAAGCAGGCGGGGTTCTCGGCCATGTAGGCCATGAAGCCCTTGGTGTAGGCCTGACGCAGCTCGGTGGCGTAGTTAACCTTGCAGATGCCGTTCTTCACAGCCTCGGCAACCTGCTCATCGGGCACACCGGAGGTGCCGTGCAGAACCAGCGGCACGTCGACGGCGTCGCGGATGGCCTTGACCACGGACTGCTCGATGTGCGGATCGCTCGTGTACACGCCGTGGCTGGTGCCAACGCCAATGGCCAGCGAGGTGCAGCCGGTGCGCTCGACGAACTCCTTGGCCTCGGCAGGATCGGTGTAGGGGCTCTCGCCCTCAACCGCGGGACCGTCGTCCTCCTTGCCGCCAACCTTACCGAGCTCGGCCTCGACGGGCACGCCCATGGCGCGGCCAGCGTCGGCGACGGACTTGGTCAGAGCGATGTTGTCCTCGAAAGACTCGTGCGAGCCGTCGATCATGACAGAGGTGTAGCCAGTGCGGAAAGCCTGCATGCAGCGGTCATAGCCATCGCCGTGATCGAGGTGCAGAGCGACGGGCACGGAAGCGCGCTCGGCGGCAGCCTTGACCATGCCGTAGAAGTAGTCCAGACCAGCGGTCTTGATGGTGCCCGGGGTGGTCTGCATGATGACGGGGGACTTGGTCTCCTCGGCAGCGGCCAGGACGGCCATAACAAACTCGAGGTTCTCGACGTTGAACGCGCCGACGGCGTAGTGGCCGGCCTGAGCGTCCTTGAGCATCTTTTCGGTGGTAACAAGTGCCATGAGCGTTTGCTCCTCTCCCTCGCCCGCATCTGGACATCGGGCGTAGTTGTTCACAAGGCGTTTTACCTTGCGTTTTGCTGCGCCCATTGTATGAAATTCAGCGGCTTTACACGCGCGAGATATTGAGCCCATGCAGGTCAATACCGTCGTTTTTGAAAAGTAAACGGAAGGAATATGAGCCGAGTGGACATGTTCGATATTGAATTTTGGGCGTTCAGCGTCTTTCTTTTATAGAAAAGATAAGTAATCGAAAGGTGTTTTCTTACTCAAAAAGAAAATGAACGAAAATAGAGTCAACACAATTCCTGCAAATTTAGCCGAGAATGGAGCAAGCATGGCCCAAGCCACCAACCGTGCCTTTGCCGACGAACGCCGTACCGCCATTATGGAAATGCTCGATCATAATGCCTCGGTGCAGGTAGCAGAAATCGCCCAGACCTTTGGCGTGTCCTCCGTCACCGCCCGCGCCGACCTGGACGCGCTCGCCGAAGCAGGCAAGCTGCGCCGCACGCACGGAGGTGCCGTATCACTCCACAAACGTCTGACCGTCTCCACGCAGGATCGCCGCATCAATGTCAACGTCGCCGCCAAGCAGGCCATCGCGCAAAGCGCCATCGAGCTCGTCAATGACGGCGACACGCTGCTCGTCGACTCGGGCACCACGGCGCTCGAGTTCGTCCGGCTCCTCGATCAGCGCGACGGTATCACCGTCATCACGGCCGACATTACCATTGCCGATTACATCGACGAGAGCATGCCCTCAGTCGATGTCGTCATGCTGGGCGGGGCGCTGCGCAAAGGCCATCGTTATTTGTACGGACCGCTCACTATGCAGGCGCTCCAAATGGTCCATGCCGATCTGGCCGTCATGTGCCCCGGCGCCTTTGTCCCCAGCTGCGGCTTTACGACCGACTTTCCCCAGATGGCCGAGACCAAAACGGCTATGATCACCGCGGCCCATCAAAGCGTCGCCCTCATGGACGCCAGCAAGGTTAACGGACGCGGCATGTACCGCTTTGCCGAGCTTGCCGATGTTGACTCCATCGTGATGGACCGTGACCCCGACCATGCCGTCGCCACCTCGATCGCCGAGGCCACTGACAGCTCACGTCCAGCCCTCGTCATCGCCGGCGCTTAAACAAAAACCACCACAAAGGTGCACTGTCCCCTTTGTGGTGGTTGTGATGGTTGAGCGTCAAAAGTGAACGTGTCGCTACTTGGACAGCTCGTCGGCGAGAACCTCGATCTGAGCGCGCGAGGCGTCGTTGAGCGAGCCCAGCACGGTCACCTTGTTCTGCGCCAGGGCGATGTCCTTCATGCCCTCGAGCTCCTTGGTCATAACCTTGGCAGCGGTGGGCGCCCAGGAGCCGGCCTCAACGAGCGCCACCGTACGATTCTGATAGGCGTGCTCGGCAAGCGTGTGGATAAAGGTGCTCATGAACGGGAAGATCTCGCCCTGATAGGTGATGGAGGCGAGCACCAGACGGTCATAGCGGAACGCATCCTCAACGGCCTCGGCCATGTCGTCGCGAGCCAAGTCAAAGACGGAAACTTTCTGGCCGCGGGCCTCGAGCGCAGATGCAAGCTCCTCAACGGCGGCCTTCAGATGGCCGTACACGCTCGCATAGGCAATCGTGATGCCCTCGTCCTCGGGCTGATAGCTCGACCAGGTGTTGTAGGTGTCGAGGTAATAGCCCAGATTCTCGGTAAGAACAGGACCATGGAGCGGACAGATGATCTGGATATCCAGATCGGCGGCCTTCTTGAGCACGGTCTGCACGAATTTGCCGAACTTACCGACGATGCCAAAGTAGTAGCGGCGCGCTTCGCAAGCCCAGCCTTCCGGGTCCTCGATGTCGTTGGCGCCGAACTTGCCAAAGCCGTCGGCACTAAAGAGCACCTTGTCGGTAGACTCGTAGGAGAAGATCACCTCGGGCCAGTGCACGTTGGGGGCACCGATAAAGGTCAGGCTGTGACCGCCCAGATCGAGCACGTCGCCCTCTTTGACGACCATCTTGCGCTCGGGGTAGTCGGTGCCAAAGTAGTTGACCATCATGCGGAAGGCGCCCATGCTGGCCACAATCTGTGCCTGGGGATAGCGCTCCATAAAGGCGGCGATACCGGCGGAGTGATCGGGCTCCATGTGATGGACAACCAGGTAGTCGGGCGTACGGCCATCGAGCACGGCCTCGAGGTTGCCGAGCCACTCGTCAACAAAACCGCCGTCGACTGAATCGGCGACAGCGATCTTTTCGCCCAAGATAACGTAGCTGTTGTATGCCATACCGTTCTCGGACACGTCGTACTGGCCCTCGAACAGGTCAATGTCGTGATCGTCGACACCGATGTAGCGGATATCCTTGGTGATCTCCATCAGGCAAAGCCTCCTAGATAGACAAAAGAGCCCGTCTATCATAGCACTCGACTACATCCCAACAGCTATCTACCGACATCCTTACCGATTGTTATTGATGTTCAACATATCACCGTTTACCTGCACAAACTATGAGCGCGGCATCGCCGTGCTATGTCGAATAATGAGCTGGCCGGGAATACGAATGGCAACGGTTTTGCCCGCCGTACCCGCCTCGGGAACCGCATGCTCAAACACCTCGCGCCCACGTTGATGCAAGTCGAATCGAACGGTCGTGAGCTCGTTGTGTGCCACAAAATCATCGAGCGAATCGTCGACGCCCACCACGCTCACGTCCTCGGGCACGCGCAGGCCGCTATCACGCAGCGCGGCAATCGCGCCATTTGCCATCTGATCGTTTGCCGCATAGATCGCCGTCATGGTGTGATCGTGCTCGGCCAGGTACCTGCCGGCCTCGTAGCCGCTGTTGGCAGACCAGTCGCCCTCGAGCGGCTCTGCCGGCTCGATGTGTTTACGCTCGAGCGCATCCTGCCAACCGGCGCGACGAAATTGCTCGTCGACCGAGAACGACGGGCCGCCGATATAGCGAATTTGCTCGTGCCCCAGCTCAAACAGGTGATCCATAAGCAATAGCGAGCAGCCGTAATGGTCGGAATCGACCGTGGTCACCCGGGGGTGCGCGTACATGGTAACGATGACCGTGCCAATGCCCGGCAGTGGATCAAACGTCTCAAAATCGGGCGCCATGCGACTCATGCCGATGATGATGCCGTCCACCGGCAATGCCGCCATACGACGCGTGGCCTCGGCAAGCGAAAACTCCTCGGTCTTGGACATCTCGACCAGCGTGATAGCGCAATTATGCTCGCGAGCAGCGCTGGCGATGCCGTCGATCATTGAGAGGTTGCCAAACTTGGTGACATCGTTGACGCACAGGCCGACCGAATGGTAACGGCCGTCGCGCAGCGAGCGACCGGCATAACTCGGGCGAAAGCCGAGCTCTTGCATAGCGGCCTGCACGCGCTGGCGCGTCTGCTCGTTAACGTTGGGCAAACCGTTGGCGACGCGCGAAACCGTCTGCTGCGAAACGCCAGCAGCGCGGGCGACGTCGGCCATGGAGACCGGACGCGTACCTGTATCGTTGGACGGGCGCCTTGCCACAGGATCACCTTCACCCTTGCGAGATCTGAATAGCGTGCATGCCGGCCCGGGCAGAAACACACCCCGCGCCGAAGCCCGCTATCGTCGGACGCATGTTAACGTACTCTACTTTTTCAATCCGCAACTCTTCTGCTTTATAAGTCCATACAGCAGTACCGTTCACGGCTGTATTTCTACCGATTACCAGATTCTCAAAAAGTGACAAGCGTTGCGTTATGAGTACGTTAACATAGCCCGTAACGTGCGGTATCGTGAACACTTGGTTCATGCCGCTTCAAGTTGTTAACGTACTCATAACGACGCAAAACTCACCCGTGCGCGCCAAGGAAAGGACTCCCATGACCACCCCCGATGAAAAGACATTCGCCACGCTCACCAAGCTGTTCGAGGAGGAGTTTGGCCCCATCGGCGACGGCCAGGTGCTCTACGTACACGCACCCGGCCGTTCCGAGATCAGCGGCAACCACACCGACCACGAGGGTGGCCACGTTATCGCCGGCTCGCTCGATGTCGCTGTCGACGGCATCGCCGTGGCAACCGACTCCAACAAGGTCCGCGTCGCCGACGAGGGCTATCCCACGTTTGAGATCACGCTCGACACGCTAGACGTTCAGGAGTCCGAGAAGGGCACGTCCGCGAGCCTCGTACGCGGCATGGCCCACGAAATCGCTGCCCTGGGTGTTGAGCCCCACGGCTTCGACTTTGCCTTTACCTGCTCCGTCCCCTCGGGCGGCGGTCTTTCGAGCTCTGCTGCTGTCGAGGCGGCATACGGTCGCGCCATGGAGACGCTCTGGGGCGCACCCGCCATCGAGCCCATCGCGCTCGCCCAGATGAGCCAGCGCACCGAGAACAACTACTATGGCAAGCCCTGCGGTCTGATGGACCAGGCCGCTGTGTGCATGGGCGGCCTTGCCTACATGGACTTTGAGGACCAGACTCAGCCTAAAACCCAGAAGCTCGAGCTCAACTTTGAGGATCACGGCTATGCGCTCGTGCTCGTTAAGGTCGGTGCCGACCACGTGGCAGCCACCGACGACTACGCCGCCGTTCCGCGCGAGATGCAGGACGTCGCCGCCGAGTTTGGCAAGGAACGCCTGTGCGAGGTCGATGTTGCCGACTTTGACGCCAAGCTCCCCGAGCTGCGCGCCAAGCTGGGCGACCGCGCCTGCCTGCGCGCCGTTCACTACTGGTACGAGAACGGCCTGGTCGATAAGCGCTGGGCGGCCCTGAACGCCGGCGACATCGACCAGTTCCTGGTCCTGACGCGCGAGTCCGGCGCCAGCTCTGCCATGTACCTGCAGAATGTCGTCGCCAAGCTGGGCTCCGAGCAGCCCTCAATGTATGCCCTGGCACTGGCCGAGCACGTGCTCGACGGCCGCGGTGCCGTTCGTATTCACGGTGGCGGCTTTGGCGGCACCATCCAGGCCTTCGTGCCGCTCGATCTGGTCGACACCTTCATTGCCAAGATGAACGGCTGGCTGGGCGAGGGATCTGCCCGCCACTACGCGATTTCTGACAAGGGGGCTTACGCGGCATGGCTGTAATGACTGACGTGCGCAAGGCTGTGCAGGGCCTCATCGAGTACGCTATTCACCGATCGATGATCGGACAGGACGACCGCATCTGGGCCTACAACACCATTCTGGAGTGCATCGGCGCCACGGGCCCCGCACTCGACATGGCCTGGGCGCTCAAGACCGAGAAGATTTCGCTCTTGCACCCCGATACACTCCCCAACTTTGACCTTGAAGGCACGCTTGCCGCGCTTTCCGAGGCTGCCGTTGCCAACGGCGCCGCCGAGGACACGGCATCGGGCCGCGATCGCATCGCCATGCGCATCATGGGCGTGCTGATGCCGAGGCCTTCGTTTGTAAACGAGGAATTCAACGGCCGCATTGGTGTCAACGAGCCCCGCGCCGCAACCGACTGGTTCTACGGTCTATGCTGCGACGCCGGCTACGTGCGCCGCGCCGCCATCGCGCGCAATATCAAATGGAGCACCCCCACCAACTGGGGCGACCTGGAGATCACCATCAACCTGTCCAAGCCTGAGAAGGACCCGCGCGATATTGCCGCGGCCGGTGCCGCTAAAAACACGAGCGAGAAGTATCCCGCCTGTCAGCTGTGCATCGAGAACGAGGGCTACCCTGGACGCTCCGCCGCAGCCGACGGCGGTGCCCATCCCGCCCGTCAGAACCTGCGAGTTATCCCTATCCAGCTCGACGGCGAGCGCTGGGGCTTCCAGTACAGCCCGTACGCGTACTTTAACGAGCACTGCATTGCTATGAGCTCCGAGCATCGTCCGATGCACGTCGACCGCAAGGGTCTGACCTGCCTGCTCGATTTTGTGGACCTGTTCCCGCACTACTTTATTGGCTCCAACGCCGACCTGCCCATCGTGGGCGGCTCGATCTTGTCGCACGACCACTTCCAGGGCGGCGCACACGAGTTCCCCATGATGCACGCCGCTGAGGTCTCGCAGTTTAGCGTGCCCGGCTTTGACCAGGTCAGCGGTACCGTGTTGCAGTGGCCGCTTTCGGTGCTGCGACTGCGCTCGCACGACCGCGCCCAGCTGCTCGACGCCACCGAGAAGATTATCCTCGCCTGGCGCGAGTGGACCGATGAGTCGGTGGGCGTCATCGCGCACACAGCCGACGGCGTGGCCCACAACACCGTGACGCCTGTCATTCGCCGCGTGGACTCCCGCGGCAACGCCGGCGGCGAGATTTACGAGGCCTACCTGGCGCTTCGCTGCAATATCACGACCGACGAGCACCCGCTAGGCGTTTTCCACCCACATGCCGAGTACCACCACATTAAGAAGGAGAACATCGGCCTGATCGAAGTCATGGGCCTTGCCATTCTGCCGCCGCGCCTGGTTCCCGAGCTTGGCGCTGTCCGTGAGCATCTGCTGGCAGCCAAGGTCGATGCCAGCTACGACCTCGCCGGTGCGCTCGAGGGCGATGATCTTTGCCGCAGCCACGCCGCATGGGCTGAGGACGTCTTTGCCCGCCGCGCCGACGAGCTTACGGCCGACAACGCCATCGATATCCTGCACGAGGAGGTCGGCGTGGTGTTTGGCCACGTGCTCGACAACGCCGGCGTCTTTAAGTGGGACGAGGCAGGACGTGCCGCCCAGCAGCGCTTTATCGACTCGCTGTAGAGCACAGACCCGGACGCTCAACGGCAGCCCCCACGACATAGCCACCTACACGACAACGGCGCCCGCCGGCAACATCGCCGACGGGCGCCGTTTTATTGGCTAGTCGTTGGGGACTTTCTTAAACGACTAGTCGTTGGGGACGTTCTTGTTTGACTAGTCATTTAAGAACGTCCCCAACGACT
>ERZ827516.1111-NODE-1111-length-25641-cov-19.831744_pt1 | contig 25641 bp, 19 predicted proteins | sample MGYA00519703_ERZ827516 | MGnify/ENA primary metagenome ERZ827516 (study PRJEB31778, sample SAMEA3449337) | human gut metagenome | biome: human gut; feature: human-associated habitat; material: faeces | place: United Kingdom | collected 2010/2012 ...
TAGCGAAATTCCTTGTCGGGTAAGTTCCGACCCGCACGAAAGGCGTAATGATTTGAGCGCTGTCTCGACAATGCATCCGGTGAAATTGAAGTACCAGTGAAGATGCTGGTTACCTGCGCCAGGACGGAAAGACCCCATGGAGCTTTACTCCAGTCTGGTACTGGGACTCGGTATTGCATGTACAGGATAGGTGGGAGGCTAGGAGATGGTAACGCCAGTTGCCATGGAGCCGCTGTTGGGATACCACCCTTGCAGTATTGGGTTTCTAACCAGCCGCCGTGACCCGGCGGTGGGACAATGCCAGACGGGGAGTTTGACTGGGGCGGTCGCCTCCGAAAGGGTATCGGAGGCGCCCAAAGGTTCCCTCAGAATGGACGGAAACCATTCGAAGAGTGCAAAGGCAGAAGGGAGCTTGACTGCGACACCGACGGGTGGAGCAGGTACGAAAGTAGGACTTAGTGATCCGGTGGTATAAAGTGGGATTGCCATCGCTCAACGGATAAAAGCTACCCTGGGGATAACAGGCTTATCACTCCCAAGAGTTCACATCGACGGAGTGGTTTGGCACCTCGATGTCGGCTCATCGCATCCTGGGGCTGTAGTAGGTCCCAAGGGTTGGGCTGTTCGCCCATTAAAGCGGTACGCGAGCTGGGTTCAGAACGTCGTGAGACAGTTCGGTCCCTATCCGGCGTGGGCGTAGGATATCTGAGAGGAGCTGTCCTTAGTACGAGAGGACCGGGATGGACGGGCCGCTGGTGCATCGGTTAGACTGCCAAGTCTACGGCCGAGTAGCCAAGCCCGGAAGGGATAAACGCTGAAGGCATCTAAGCGTGAAGCCCCCCTTAAGATGAGATATCCCATTCGAAAGAAGTAAACCCCCTTGAAGACGACGAGGTAGATAGGGCAGAGGTGGAAGTGCAGTAATGCATGGAGCTGACTGTTACTAATCGGGTGAGGGCTTGACCAAGAATCGCAGGAAGAATGAATCTCAAGGAAATGTCAACATGTATGTAGTTTTGAAGGTACAGTAAAAACCAGCTATCATCTAGCTGGTTTTTTTGTGTGCAAAAATCTATAGAAAGGAATGTCTGAAACTTCTGACCATTTACATAGAAAATTATAGAAAGTGGGATTAAAAATATATTGTCTTGCAGGAAAATGGGTTTTAAAATTATAAGCAAAATTTATAGAATCTATTAATCCTCTAAAATAATACATCTTAATCCAGCCCATCAGAGTGTGAAATCATGCTGAACTGTCTTAAATGCATTATTTACGAGGACTGCTATAATAGAAACATATATGGGAGGGTTTTTCATGAAGATTTATGTAAATGTAAATGCTGGTCATGATGGTAATGGTACAGAACAGATGCCGTTTCGTCATATTAATGATGCAGCAAAAATTGCACAGCCGGGGGATGAAGTTTGGGTAGCTCCTGGAGTTTATCGGGAATATGTAGATCCTGTTCATGCGGGTAGAGAGGATGCCAGAATTACTTACAGGAGTGTAGAGCCTCTTGGGGCAGTTATTACCGGAGCAGAACGAATTCAGTCATGGGTTCCTTATAAGGAAAACGTATGGGTATGCCGTGTTGCGAACAGTCTTTTTGGCAACTATAATCCATATACAACTATGGTATATGGAGACTGGTATTTTGCTAAAGCTGACAAACATACAGGATGTGTATATCTTAATAACCGAGCACTTTATGAGGCTGGAAGTGTAGAGGAATGTATTAAAGCCGAGGTTTATGAGTGTAGTTGGGTTCCGGAGGAATCTACTTATAAATGGTACACAGAACAGGATCAGGAAAAAGATGAGACAGTAATTTATGCGAATTTTCATGGAGCAGATCCAAATGAGGAAAATGTAGAAATTAATGTACGCCGTGAATGCTTTATGCCATCAAAAACAGGTGTTGGATATATCACAGTCAGTGGTTTCGTAGTTACAAAAGCAGCAACTACCTGGGCACCGCCTGCAGCTTATCAGGATGGCATGATCGGGCCTCACTGGAGTAAAGGATGGATCATTGAGGACTGCGAAATTTCTAACAGCAAATGTGCAGGAATTTCTCTTGGAAAATATTATGATCCGGAAAATGATCATTATTTTACTAATAAATATGTTAAGAGTCCAACTCAAATGGAAAGAGACGCGGTATGCCGTGGACAGTATCATGGCTGGCTTAAGGAAAAAGTAGGAAGTCATATTATCCGCCGAAACAATATCCACCACTGTGAGCAGGGTGGTATTATCGGGCGTATGGGTGGTGTATTCAGTATTATTGAGGATAATCATATTCACCATATCAACAATATGATGGAATTGGGCGGAGCAGAAATTGCCGGAATTAAAATGCATGCTGCAATTGATGTTATTATGAGAAGAAATCATATTCATCATTGTACTATGGGAATCTGGTGTGATTGGGAAGCTCAGGGTACACGACTTTCTCAGAACCTGCTCCATGACAATCAGCGTCCGGCATTTGCTAAACAGTTGAAAGGTGGTATGATGTGCCAGGATATTTTTGTTGAAGTAGGTCATGGTCCTACTCTTATTGATAACAATATCCTTTTATCAGATGCCAGCCTGCGTTTTGCTACTCAGGGTGTTGCTATGGTACATAATCTGATCTGCGGTGCTTTAACTTGTGTAGGCGAAGGAACCAGTTGGCGTTATACACCATATCATATGCCTCATCGTACAGAGGTTATGGGATTTATGACTATACTTCATGGAGATGATCGTTTCTATAATAATATTTTCGTCCAGAAATGGCCTTCAGAAGATTTTATTACAATGCATGATTCTGATGATGGATTTGATTCTGAAAACAGAAAAGTCGGAACCTGGATGTTTGATGAGTATCCAACGTATGATGAATGGATTTCACAGTTTGATTTTACAAAACCTGCAGACATGAAGAAACTGGAATCAGTTCATTTTGATCATTTACCGGTATGGAGTGAAGGAAATGTTTATCTTAATGGTGCAAAGGCATGGAAACATGAGAAAAATGGGTTCGTTTCTTCTGAGAATGTGAAGGTAGAATTAACAGAGAAAGACGGAAAATATTTCCTGGATACAAATATATATGAGATTCTTGAAGATTTCTCCGGACGTATGATCAATACAGAAGTTTTGGGAAAAGCTTTTGAGCCGGAAGAATTCTTCGAAAATCCGGATGGAACACCGATAACATTTGATACCGATTACTTTGGAGGACACAGAGGTGCCAAGGTAATTCCCGGACCTTTTGCAGAGAAGGAAGACGTTGGGAAAAACGTTAATATATGTACTGCATTTTAAACGAATTAAGTAAGTTATCGGATACAATTGTGAATCTACGCCTGAGTGAGCAGTAATATAATTCCAATAACCTTTATTTTCTCTGTCTTATCTTTCTGGCAGATATGGAAAATGTATGCTAAAATAGAAATAGCAAATTTGTATGTAAAATAATAAGGAAAGGTAAGAGGGGGAAATGGAGAAAGAGGAAAAGCGTGCAGATCAGGAGAATGATACGGAAGAACAAAGTACGGAAGCGAAAAGCTTACTGAAAAAAAAGCTTCAATATTATAGTAGTGAGATTCAGCGTGATGTGGGAAATCTTGTAAAATGGCTGATGATCGCGGTACTTGTAGGATGTATTACAGGAGCGGCGAGTACACTGTTTTCTTTTGTGCTGAAGAGTGTGACAAATTGCAGGAAAGAAAATGAATGGATGTTCTATCTGCTTCCGGTGATGGGATTAATTATTGTATACCTGTATGAGAAATTTGGTAAGGATGATGGAGGTACGAATCAGGTGCTTTCTACTGTGAGATCACAGGACGATGTGCCGATTTTATCTGCACCTCTGATTTTCATTTCTACAGCACTTACGCATCTGGCAGGTGGCTCTGCAGGACGTGAAGGTGCGGCAATACAGCTTGGTGGAAGTATTGCCAATCAGCTTGGACGTTGGATTCATCTGGATGAGGAAGACCGACATGTAATTGTTATGTGTGGTATGAGTGCAGCATTCTCTGCATTGTTTGGAACACCGATGGCTGCGGCTGTTTTTGCACTGGAGGTAGTCAGTGTAGGAGTGATGTATTATACAGCTTTGATGCCTTGTATGATTGCTTCCCTGGTTGCATCCGGATTTGCGGCAGGAATGGGAGTTACACCGGAGACTTTTCATGTAGTGGATATTCCGAAGCTGACTATTGAAACGGGTTTGAAAATGGGTGCTATCGCTGTTGGATGTGCAGTGATTAGTATTGTATTCTGTATGGTGCTAAATGGAGTTGCCGGAGCATATGGAAGGTGGTTTAAGAATCCATATGTGCGTGTAGTTGTGGGATCCTGTCTGGTGATTGGAATTACATTACTTCTGGGAACTTCAGATTATATGGGCGCAGGTGCAGAGCTGATTGAGAAGGCAGTGGAGAAAGGACAGGCAAGACCTCTAGACTTCTTCTGGAAACTGGTACTGACTGCATTGACAATGCGTGCAGGATTCCGAGGCGGGGAAATTGTTCCTTCGTTCTGTATAGGAGCTACATTAGGATGTGTGATGGGAAACTGGCTGGGATTTTCGCCATCTATCTGTGCTGCATGTGGAATGACGGCGGTATTCTGTGGAGTGACAAACTGCCCGATCACATCAATTCTGATCGCATTTGAAATGTTTGGATTTAAGGGAGTTCCTTTTTATCTGATTGCTGTTTCTATCAGTTATGCGGCTTCAGGATATTATGGACTGTATAAGGACCAGACGATTGTGTATTCTAAGTATAAGGCAAAGTATGTGAATAAACCTACGCGGTTTTAACCGAAACTGCAGAGCAGTTGTTCGGTGTAGAGATATAAATAGAAAATAAGGACAGTTTTTCAGTCTAATAAGAATCTGAAAAACTGTCCTTATTTTTGTTATTCTAAAGCCATGAAAAGCGACAGTTGAGGCAGACAGATTTGTCTATTGAAGAAATTTCTCTGGGTGTCGGTTATGAAAACCAGAGTTATTTTTTCCGGCAGTTTAAGAAGCGATATGGAATGATTCCAAGGAGATACCGGATAGAAAAAGGACAAAAAGTATGTAAACTTTTGAAAAATTCAGAAAGAGTCGGTATGCTTTTTACGTTGCAGGGAAAGAGAATAAATGTTAAAGTAAATGATACGGTATAGTGGGGCAGGGAAATAATAGAGATTATCCTGAAAAGTGTTTTATTACAAAATAGCAGTGACAGAAATTATATCGAATATGTAGAGAGAGGATGGAGTTTACTTGGAAAAAGATAATCAAAGTACGCAGGAGATAAATTCGCAGGCACAGAATCCGCTTGGTATAGCACCGGTAGGTGGATTGATCGCGAAGTTTGCGATTCCTGCGATCATCAGTATGCTGGTCAGTGCGATGTACAATATCGTGGATCAGATTTTTATTGGACAGGGTGTGGGGATGCTGGGAAATGCAGCTACAAATGTGGCGTTTCCTGTTACAACGGTCGCAACTGCGCTGGCATTGCTTTTGGGAATTGGCGGTGCATCAAATTATAATCTGGAAATGGGGGCAGGACAGGAGAAGAAAGCCAGCGGGATTGCAGGTACTGCGTTGTCGTCACTGGCAATCAGTGGTCTGATACTTGCTGTGATTGTACTGATGTTCCTGAAACCACTTCTGACATTGTTCGGGGCAACTGCAGATGTTATGCCTTATGCTGTTGATTATACAGGTATTACTGCATTTGGACTTCCATTTTATATTTTGTCTGTCGGCGGGAATCATGTGGTCAGAGCAGACAGAAGTCCGACTTATTCTATGGTCTGCATTATGATAGGTGCGATTATTAATACTATTCTGGATCCGCTGTTTATTTTTGGATTTGGATGGGGGATTAAAGGTGCTGCATGGGCAACAGTGATCGGACAGGTTGCTTCCGGAGTTCTGGTAATTGTGTATTTTTGTAAGTTCCGAAAAATGTATCTGTCCGGTGAGATGCTGAAACCGAAACTGTCATATCTGGGGGCAATTATTTCTCTGGGACTTGCTTCCTGTATTAATCAGATTGCAATGGCAATCGTGCAGATTGTATTGAATAATATTCTGCGTTATTACGGAGCAAATTCTGTATATGGAAGTGATATTCCAATTGCCTGTGTTGGGGTTATTTCCAAAGTTAATCAGGTATTTATGGCAATCTGTATCGGAATTACTCAGGGCAGTCAGCCAATCTGGGGATTTAATTACGGAGCAAAGAAATATGACAGAGTACGACAGGCATACCGTTATTCTGTAACTGCCTGTACAGTAATTGCAACGATATTCTTTTTCTGTTTCCAGATATTTCCACACCAGATCGTGGGTATCTTCGGAACAGGAAGTGATCTGTATTTTCAGTTTGCAGAGCGTTATCTGAAAATATTTATGTTTATGACCTTTGCAAACGGTATTCAGCCGGTATCATCCGGTTTCTTTACTTCTATCGGTATGGCGAAGCTGGGTATTGTAATGTCTCTGACACGACAGGTGATTTTTCTTCTGCCATTGATCATTATCTTCCCGTTGTTTATGGGAATTGATGGAGTGATGTATGCAGGACCGATCGCAGATGCAGCGGCATTTGTGCTGGCAATTGTGTTTGCGAGACGAGAACTGGGAAAGATGCGCAGTGCGGAAATAGCATAAAAAAGTTCCCGCAGATAATATGGAAGAAATTTGGCCATATTGTCTGACGGGAACTTTTTTATAAAAGATTGTAAAACTGATCGAACAGCTCTGTCTGGAAGCTTCCGGGTCCGGAGCTGTTTTTCTCTGCTCTTTCTCCTGCTGTGCCAAATTCTCTGGCTGCTGAGACGGCAGCTGTAAATGGGTCTGTAACTGCCAGATAGGTGGCACAGATCATTCCAAGCATACATCCGGTTCCTGTGATCTGTGACATGGCAGGAGTACCGTTTGTGATAAATTCACACTTACTGGCGGAGACGATCATATCTTCCTTGCCTGTGATAAGAAGTGTGGTATTCCACTGGGAAGCTTTTTCCTGGAAAAGTTCTTTCAGATGGGAACGATTGGTATCTGTAAGCACATCCTGTACGCCTGCGTCAATTCCGATTGCATGTGCGGTCTGTCCGGACATGGCAAGAAGTTCAGACATGTTTCCTTTAAGGAGTTCAGGCATGTGGATGTTCATAAGCTTCTGCGCAAATTCATAGCGCAGATTGCTGCAGGCGGTTCCTACCAGATCAAGCATAACAGGTATGTGGAGACTGGCAGCGATTTTCAGAGATTCAGGCATGGATTTCATACGCGCATCGGTGATATTTCCAAGATTCAGTGCCAGTGACTGAGCATGGCTGGTGATCTCAGCTACTTCAGCAGGATGTTCTGCCATGATCGGGCGGCCTCCGGCCGCCAGAATAATATTCGCACAGTCATGAATAGAAATCGGATTAGTGATGCAATGAATCAGCGGCTGTGCTGCTCTGGTCAATTGTCTGGGATTTGTCTGATTTACGGTCATATACTTTTGCTCCAAGGCTTTGCTGAAATTTGGCAAGCATTCCTGCGTGACTTAAGGCCTTCAGGAAGAAGTAGGCAATGGTGCCGCCCATGCAGGTTGCTGCCAGAAACATTGGTGTGTAGAAAAATGCGTTCAGTCCGCTTCTGCCCATGAGAAATGCCATCACAGGATAGGAAACCAGAGAGCCGATAATACCGGTTCCGAAGATCTCACCGATCACTGCGCAGATAATCTTTCCATGAGAAGCGCGGTAGAAAACGCCTGATAAAAATGCGCCGAATACGGCACCTGTCAGTGCAAGTGGCGGGATACCCATAAACATCATGCGGATGATTCCGATGAGAGTGGCACAAAGCAATGAATACCACGGTCCCAGAAGTACGGAACAGACGATGTTTATCAGGTGTGCAGTAGGGCACATACCCTCAATTCTCAGAATGGGTGAGATGACAACGCCGATGGCAACCATCATGGCGAGCATGACCATTCTGAGTGTTTTTGATCTGTCTGTGTTCATAATAATGAACCTCCTTGAAATGAAGATTTGGTCTGCCGAAGCAGACATTATCAGTTGTGCAGGAAGCAGATAAAATCCTGCAAAAAAATCTGCCGGAATAACACACTGGCAGATTTTAATATACAAATACAGTCCCTACGCTGGCATTATCCATATCAGGTGCGGTCGAAGATCAATCTTCCTCTCAGCCTGTCTCACAGGCTCCCGTTGTTATTATCCATTATGCAGATTTTCTTGTGTTAGAGCGTATTTGAAAAATGCTTTACGCAAGATGTGCGTTACAATTTTTCAAACACGCTTTAGAGTAACACAAGCTTTTGGAAAAGTCAATGGGATGTAAAAGCAGTGTAAATTTACTACAGTAAATTTACACTACCTAATATTATTTTTAAGTTGACTTTTTATTTTTTTCAGCATATACTAACAGTAGCTAAGGAATGTGACGAGATTCCATGAAGCGACCTAAAGAAACAAAAGCCCTCAGAGTTGCAGCTCTGAGGGCTTTCTTGCTCGTTACGGTGAGCTGTTCCGTTTGGGCTGTTGCTGTCTAGCGTCTGCCGTCCAGCCAATTGCATATGTAGTAGCTAACTACGCCTGCTAAAACAGAGACAAGAAATGTGACGAGAATTTCTTCCATGAAACTCACCTCCTTTCTGCTGGAGGTTCGACAGCTCTTATAGTATAACATGGTTTAGGACGAATTGGAATAAAAAATCTATTTGTACTAAAACAGTTGTCCGTGCTATGATTAACAGGTAGATGACAGACAGCATATGATAAAAAGAAGCTGTCTGCATGGACAGAAAGGCAGGTTAAATCTGATGAAACAGGAAAATTACATAAAGGGTATGATAATGATCATCCTGTCGGCGTTTTTCTTTGCTTGTATGAATGTGAGTGTGCGTCTGGCAGGTGATCTGCCGTCTGTGGAGAAGAGTTTCTTCCGGAATCTGGTGGCGGCGGTGTTTGCAGCGATAATTCTCCGTAAGAATCGTACAGTGCCGAAGGTGGATAAGAAATACTGGGGACCGCTGATCCTGCGTTGTGTGTGCGGGACACTGGGGATTCTGTGTAACTTTTACGCCATTGACCATCTGTTGGTGGCAGATGCATCGATCCTGAATAAGTTATCTCCGTTTTTTGCGATTATTTTTTCATTCCTTTTGTTAAAGGAAAAGATCAGACCGGCGCAGGCTGCGTGTGTTGCGCTGGCGTTTATCGGATGTTTATTTGTAGTGAAACCGGGATTTCAGAATGCGGCACTTGTTCCGGCACTGATAGGAGTCTGCGGTGGACTGGGGGCAGGAATTGCCTATACGATGGTGCGTGTACTGGGAACTCACGGAGTGAAGGGACCGGTTATCGTGTTTTATTTTTCATTTTTCTCCTGCTTGTCGGTTGTGCCGTGGATGGTATTTCATTTCACACCAATGACGGTGAAACAGTTTGCAATACTTATGATGGCAGGATTATTTGCGGCAGGCGGACAGTTTACGATCACAGCGGCATACACGTATGCACCTGCGGGAAAAATTTCCATTTTTGATTATTCACAGATTATCTTTGCAACGCTGCTGGGATTTTTCCTGTTTGGAGAAGTGCCGGATAAATACAGCTTTACCGGATATGCGCTGATCATTCTGGCATCGTTTGGAACATTTATCTACAATATGAAAACAGCTTCAAAAAAGGTTACAGCAAAGAAGAGTCCGGACTGATACTGCTTCTGTATTCTGCTGGTGTCATATGAAACCTTTTTTCAAATATTTTATAAAAATGTGTAATGTTGGAGTAGCCGATTTCTTCCATAACAGTAGTTACCGGAAGGGTCGGCTGTTTTAATAATTCGGCTGCTCTGGAAAGCCGGATATCCTGGATAAGAGTGGAAAAGGTTTTTCCTGTATAGTTTTTCAGGATCCGTGTTAATTGTCGTTCGCTGTAATTAAAAAACGCAGATAATTCCGGGAGCGTAAGGGTTGCATAATGTAGTTCGATATATTTCAGTATAAAAATAATATTTTTTTCCTGCTTCTTTCCGGCCGGGTTGGGGACGATCATGTTTTTTTCATGATTTCTGAGAAGACAGATAAAAAAGATTTCCAGTAACGCATTTATCATGGAGGAGGTATAGCGCTTCTGGGTCTGATATTCTTTCAGGATTTTTTTAAATAAATTCACAAGCTGCGGATCTTTTCCAGATTTAAAATACAGATAAAACTGAGATCCGGGGGAATAAAGTGCCCGGCTGAAAAAGTCATGTAAAGTACCGTATTTTGGAAGGGAATTTAAGAATACAGCTTCAAAAGTCTGGCTCTTTATCAGAAAATTATAGATCACGCAGTCATCGCTGAAAGCACTTAATGCATGGATGATCGAAGGAGCCACAATGCAGATATCACCGGATCGCATGGAAATCGTATGGGAGGTAAATATGTTTTCACAGGTTCCACGAAGCACATAGATCATCTCAAAAAAAGTGTGCGAATGCAAAAAAGCAGGAGCATACCGGTTATGACGGAAAATGATCGTATCCTCATCGGAAGGAAGAATAGTTTCATCCAGAGCGTTTCCAGGATGGTAAGTAAAGCCGGCGGCTGCATGGGAAGATGCCTCCGGGCAGAGTTTTTCTATTTCCTCGACGGTATGTGCCTGGTCCAGATGTGCAGCCGGATATTCCAGAAAAATCCGTTTATAAAATATTTCGTCAGGTTCCATTTCAGGAATCATTTCTGTTAAATGTTTGTATTCATTCATAAAATCACCTAAATTAACTGAATCAGGAAAATTCTCTGCGGATTATGAAAGTCCGCTTAGTCTGTCAACGAGCTTCAACAGGAAAAACGTATATGTCCGAAAAGGATAAATCATATGTCGTTTAAAGACGTTATCCTGTTCGCTTATTTCTGATAATATCACTATCAACAGGAAAACACAAGAATGACAGAAGGTGATAAATAAAAGTAATTTCATAAAAACAGAAAAATACAGAAGATGCAGAAAACCCATTAGATGAAAAGGGAAAAGGAGAAAGAGATATGTTTAGTTTGGCAAGTAAACACAACGATCCAAATGCCAGCCTGGCATGGAGCGAACGTATCGGTTACGGAACAGGCGGATTTGCCTTTAATATGATCAATGGTATCATCGGTTCTTTCCTGACCATTTATTTTACCAGCACAGTAGGACTGAATGCAGGTATCATTGCAACAATTTTTGCAATATCAAAGGTTTTTGACGGAATCTCAGATGTGATCGTAGGACGTATGGTGGACCGTACAAAATCAAAACTCGGAAAAGGCCGTTCCTGGCTGTTACGAATGTGTATTCCATTTGGAAGCACCACCATGCTGTTGTTTTTTGTACCACAGAATTTTCCGGAAATGGCACAGTATGTATATATTTTCCTGATGTATAACATTGTAAATGCTGTATGCCTTACCGGAATGCTGGTACCGTATTATTCCATGATCTCACTGATGACAGCAAATCCTTATGAGAGAGGATTCCTTGGAAACATCCAGCAGATTTTTCAGACACTTGGAAATGTAGTTGTAAACTCAACATTTGTTACCTTACTTGGAATCTTTACAAGCAGTACAGAAAACATTTATACACAGAGAGCATTTACGATCACAATGCTGATCTACTGCATCGCAATGATCGTAATTACAATTTTCAGTGTTTTCTCAACAAAAGAGAGAGTACATTCTGCTGAAAGCGCAGAGGAAGATACTCAGAAATCTGCAAGTGCTGGAAGAGAAGCAGGCACATGGGAAACTGTAAAAGCACTTTTTAAGAACAAATACTGGGTGATCGTAACAGTTGCAAGTTTTGTAGTATTTTTCGTAATTATCATGTACGCAATGGGAAATGTATATTACTGTCAGTATGTTCTCTATGATATGGGACAGTACAGCCGGGTATCCAACTCTATTTCCATTGCACAGTTTGCAGTTATGTTTGTAACACCTGCATTTATGAAAAAGTTTGGAAAAACAGCTGTTTATGAAGCAGGAATGGTAGTTATGGGACTTGGATTCCTCGGATTCGCTGTTCTTGGCGGTTCCAGTACGATCGTGATGATCATCTGCAATGTACTGAAAGGCTGCGGTGTTGGTATGGCCGGCGGTATGGCACTTGGAATGGTTGCAGATACCATTACATACGGAACAAAGAAAACAGGAATTGATACCGTTGGTCTTGGAAATGCCGGTGTTTCTGCAGCACAGAAGATCGGTCTCGGACTTGGAACAGCTGTATTTGGCTGGGTTCTCAACGGAGCAGGCTGTGACGGATCTCTGGATGCACAGGGTATCGCACAGCCGGAAAGTGTTTCCACAGCAATTAACTTCCTGTACAACTGGCTGCCATTTATCATGGTGATCGCTATCTTTGTACTGATGGTAATCCTGTATCATTGCGAGAGAGATTTAAAGAAAATGGAAGCAGCTGAATAAAGCTGATAAATGAATAACTGAGAAAAGCAGAGAAAACTGCTTGCGCCTCCGGAAATTAGATAACTATTCTAGTATTTGGAGGCGTTTCTGAAGTTGTGATCGCAGATATTCCAAAGTAAGAGGAGAGATATATGAAAGTTGTAAATGTAAGAATCAACGGTATGGAAAATCCTGTGGGATTTGATTTTGAAACCGTATGTGTATCGTGGAAAGTTCGTGAGACATCAGCCAGAAGACAGCAGAATGTAAAAATAGAGATAGCTTTGACAGAAGATTTTTCAGAGCTTCTCTGGACAAAAGAGGGAAAGAATCTTAACAGTGCGGCGGAAAAACTGGAATTTGAGCAGAGTGCATATACAAGATATTATGTAAGAGTAACCGTTACCAGCGATGAGGGAGAGACTGCTGTTTCCAAGCCTGCATATTTTGAAACCGGAAAGATGGATGATCCATGGATGGGAAAATGGATCACAACAAAAAAAGAAGATACCTTTCACCCTCTCTTTATAAAGAATTTTGAAGTAAAGAAAAAACCTGCTTCAGCCAGACTTTATATTTGCGGTCTTGGACTTTTTGAGGCAAAATTAAATGGAAAAAAAATCGGGGAGGAAGTTCTGACTCCTTATTACAGCAATTATCACGATGAAGAACAGTATCTTACATTTGATGTCATGGAAAATATCAAAAATATCGATAACCATACAGAAATGCAGGAAACAGCAGAAAACCAGTTGGCTGTATCGCTGGGAAATGGCTGGTACAAAGGAAAATTTGGACTGAACAGCCAGAGCAATAATTTTGGTGATACCTTTAAGCTGATCGCGGAGCTTCGTCTGATCTATGAAGATGGGGAAATCCAGGTGATCGGAACAGATGAAACCTGGAACTATATTGGCTCTGATGTGGAAGACGATGGAATTTATGACGGCGAGATCATCAACCATCTGTTATGGGAAGAAAAAGAAAATCCGGCGAAACAGGCAGTTCTTACAGAGGCAGAAGGAAAACTGGTTTCCAGATACAGCCTTCCTGTAATGGAAATGGAAGATATGCCGGTAAAAGAAGTGATCCATACACCGGCAGGGGAAACAGTCCTGGATTTCGGACAGAATTTTGCCGGATATGTGACCTTCTGGAATCATCTCCCAAAAGGAAGCAAACTTATATTTGACTATGGCGAGATCCTTCAGGATGGCAATTTTTATAACGAAAATTACCGTGCTGCAAAATCCCAGTTTGTATATGTATCCGATGGCAGGGAAGAGCTGGTACGTCCTTCCTTTACATATTTTGGATTCCGTTATGTGCGTGTGACAGGATGGCCGGGAGAAGTAAAAGCAGAAGAATTTACAGGAAAAGCAGTTTATTCAAAGATGGACAGGACCGGATATATGGAAACCGGCCATAAGGGAGTGAACAGACTGTTCCTGAATGCACTGTGGGGACAGAAATCAAATTTTGTGGACTTTCCTACAGATTGCCCGCAGAGGGATGAAAGACTTGGCTGGACCGGGGATGCTCAGGTATTTGCCGGAACAGCAAGCTTTAATATGGACACTGCAGCTTTTTATCAGAAATTTATCCATGACCTTCGAAATGAGCAGGTAAAATACGATGGAATCCTTCCCGGTGTGATCCCGGTACTTGATCCAAACGGACCGATCTTTTCCAGTGTATGGGGTGACATTGCCACATTCCTTCCAATGGTGGTTTATGAACATTCCGGAAATATAGAAATGCTGAGATCCAGTTATCCTATGATGAAGGACTGGGTGGATAAGATCACCAGGGAAGACCAGGCAAGAGGACAGAAATATCTCTATGATTTCGGAAATCAGCTTGGTGACTGGCTTGCACTTGACGGAAGAACCGAGCAGAGCATGGAAGGTGGAACAGATGCCTATTATATTGGCTCCAACTACTATGCAATGTCTGTGCAGAAGACTGCAAAAGCGGCAGAAATTCTCGGTTATGAAGAGGATAAGCGTTATTATGATGACCTCTACCAGAAGATCAGAGAAGCGATCATCCGGGAATATTTTACAGAAACGGGACGTCTGGCAATTGATTCCCAGACCGGATATATTGTAGCTTTATATTCCGGGATCTACAGAGAAAAAGAAGCTGTGGTGGCAGGTCTGAAAGCAAGATTTTACAAAGACTGCTACAAATTAAAGGGCGGATTTACAGGTGCACCGATCCTTTGCAGGGTTCTTGCCGAAAACGGATTTGAGGAAGATGCTTTTTATTTCCTTCTTCAGGAAGATTATCCGGGATGGATGCACTGTATCAATCTTGGGGCAACAACCATCTGGGAAAGGTGGAATTCCGTTCTGGATGACGGACATTTAAGCGGCACGATGATGAATTCCCTGAATCATTATGCTTACGGTTCCGTTGTGGAATATCTTTACAGAGATGTAGCAGGCTTAAAGGCACTGGAGCCTGGATTTAAGAAAGCGTTGATCACTCCTTTGATGAACAGAAAGCTGAAATATATGCATATGACCTATGATTCTGCTTATGGAGAATATAAGGTAGACTGGGAAATCCTGAAGAACGGGAAGGTAACAGTAGATATCCAGGTTCCATTTGGATGCAGTGCAGTGATCGGTCTGCCGTTTTATGAGGGCGAAGTTATGGAAGTGGAAGCTGGAAGCTATCATTATGAATATCGTCCCACAGAAGATCTTCGTCAGCGTTATAACAACAAAACCATGTTTAAGGATATGATGCATGATCCGGAGGCAATGAAAGTGATCGAGAGAGTATCTCCAATGCTGATGTATTTCCTTTCTACCGGAAATCAGGATTATTTTTATGAGAGCATCCAGAGCCTGGAAAAACTGTTTTATATGGGATTTACCAGAGAAATCGTAGATAATCTCCGAACAGAGTTATCCAAGCTTCTTGATATGGAGGAAGAATAAAATGGCGGATTTTTACAGAGCAGAAAAAGTAAACGACAGAATCACAGCGATAATAAGCTTCACAGGAGAGATCATGTATCTGGTAAATGGATCGGAACGCTCCCTGCTGATCGATACCTGCGTGGGAGCAGGAAACCTTCGGGATTTTGTGGAAAGACTTACGGAAAAACCACTTACAGTGCTGCTTACCCATGGCCACATCGATCATGCAATGGGAGCACCGGAATTCACCGGGAATGATGGAAAGCCTGAATGTGAGATCTACATGAACCATGCGGATACCGAAATTTATCTGGGAATGAATTCCATAGAAAACAGAAAAGGATATGTACTGGCAGGACTTGGCGGCCAGATGCCGGAAGGACTGGAAGAGACATTTCTGCCGCCTGCACCGATGACATTTAAAGATCTGAAAGATGGTGACAGATTTGACCTGGGAGGGATTTCCGTGGAAACTTATGCCCTCCCGGGGCACACTCCGGGAACCATGGTCATGCTGATCCCGGAAGAAAAGATCCTGATCCTTGGAGATGCCTGCAACAATGCTACCTTCCTTTTTGATAAAAATTCCCTTACTGTGGAAGAGTACAGGGAAAATCTGATCCAGATCCAGAACAGACTGGAGGGACGTTTTGACACAACCTGTCTCTGTCATCATGTGATCTGGGCTTCCAAAGATATGATCCCCAGCGTGATCGAAGTCTGTGATACGATCATGAAGGATCAGGCAGATGATGTTCCATTTAACTTTATGGGGCAGCAGGCCTTTGTTGCAAAAAAGGCCAATGAATATTTCAACCGTCTGGACGGCGGCGAAGGCAATATCATCTACAGCAAAGAAAAAATCCGCAAAAAAGAGGTGACACCATGAATTATCTGGCGATCGATATAGGAGGAACATTTATCAAATATGCAGTGATCACAGAAAACTGTTCCATCCTGGAAAAAGACAAAACCCCTACAAAACAGGATTCTCTGGAAATATTTATCCAGTCTCTGACAGAAATCTGTGACAGGATCAAAGGGCAGTATGAGATCGAGGGAATTGCCTTAAGCATGCCGGGGATCATTGATTCCAAAAGGGGTTTTATGTATACTGGTGGAAGCCTTTTCTGCATCAGCAATGTAAATATCGTGGAGATCCTGGAGAAAAAAACAGGGATTCCGGTGACAGTAGAAAACGATGCCAAATGTGCAGCGCTGGCTGAGATCTGGCAGGGCTCTTTAAAGGACTGCCAGAATGCCATCGTTGTTGTCTGCGGAACTGCAGTAGGTGGTGCTGTGATCGTTAACCGCGAAGTAGTAAGTGGAAAAAATTTCATGGCAGGGGAATTCAGCTATGTGATCACAGATAGTAAGGATGACTACAAAATGTCTAACAGCCTTGCAGAGACAGCCGGTGCCCAGGCACTGCTTAAAAGCGTATCAGAGGAAACCGGCATTCCTGTAGAAGAGTTAAACGGAGAAAAAGCGTTCTCCCTTGCGAACCAGGGAAATGAAAAAGCTCTGGCAGGAATCCGGAATCATGCAAAAAAACTGGCCATCCATATCCACAACTGTCAGTACATGTTTGATCCGGAAAAGATCGCAGTAGGCGGCGGGATCAGTGAACAGCCTTTGCTTCTCCAGCTGATCCGTGAAGAGCTTTTAAAGATCAACGGCATGTATCCCTGGACGCTTCCGGTCCCGGAGGTGACAAGCTGCCGTTTTTACAATGACGCAAACCTGATCGGTGCCGTCTATGTACACATGAAAGCAAGAGAGAAAAAGATCAGTCTTGAAAAAGTAAATGAACTCATGGAATTACTTGAAAACCGAAGAGAGGGCGAATATTTGAGAGCCCTCCTTACAGAATAACGGGAGGTAATTATGATCCGAAAATATCCAAACTTATGCAAACCGATTCAGATTGGCCGTGTAACATTTCGAAACCGTATGTTTTCTGCTCCGATGGGCGGAACAGATATTACAAACGACGGATGTATCGGCCCGAAATCTACAGCTTTTTATGAACTGAGAGGAAAAGGCGGTGCAGGTGCCGTAACAGTCAGCGAGTGTATGGTACATCCGAAAACCGATGGCTCCCATGCCTATCATCTGGACACATCCATCCTGAATTCCCTGGCATCCGCAACTTATACTGCAGACGCCATCCGTCGTCACGGAGCCATACCGAGTATTGAACTTTCTCATTCCGGAATGTATGCAGGAACTTATATGACAGATAAATCCAGACAGAAATCCATGAACCAGTGGGGCCCGTCTGATACCGTCCGTCCAGATGGCGTGGAGGTAAAAGCCCTCACAAAAGAGCTGATCGACGAGATCGTAGCTTCCTATAAAGAGACCGCGTCCCTGGCAAAAAGGGCAGGCTTTGAGATGATCATGGTACACGGCGGACATGGCTGGCTGATCAACCAGTTCCTTTCTCCGTATTTTAACAAACGTACCGATGAGTATGGCGGAAGCCTTGAAAACCGCTGCCGTTTTGCAGTAGAAGTTCTGAAGGCAGTGCGTGAAGGTGTGGGACCTGGATTCCCCATCGAGTTCCGTATGAGCGGTTCTGAACTTTTTGAAGGCGGCTACACACTGGAAGACGGTGTGGAGATTGCAAAAGTTCTGGAGCCATATATTGATCTTCTTCACGTTTCCGCAGGAACTTATCAGAGAGGGTTCGGTGACACCCATCCGTCCATGTTTAAAGACCACGGTTGCAATGTTTACCTTGCGGCTGAAATCAAGAAACATGTGGCCATTCCGGTTGCAACCATCGGTGGCCTGAACGATCCTGCACAGATGGAGCAGATCATTGCAGAGGGAAAAGCCGATATCGTTTACATGGCAAGAGCACTTCTTGCAGATCCCTTCCTTCCAAGAAAAGTCATGGAAAACAGAGACGAGGAGATCGTTAAGTGCTTAAGATGTTTTACCTGCATGGCAGAAAGAACGGCAACTTCCACAAGAAGATGTACCGTCAATCCGCTGATCGGACGTGAGATGGAAGGGGATGAAGTACAGCCTGCACCTGCTAAGAAAAAAGTCCTGGTAGCAGGCGGCGGCCCGGGAGGTCTGTACGCAGCTTATACAGCGGCAAGAAGAGGCCATCAGGTCATTCTCTGTGAAAAAGAGGATACTCTGGGCGGAATCCTGAAAAGCGAGCAGGCCCTGTCATTTAAGCATGAGATGTACGAGCTTGCAGGAACTTACGAGCTTCTTGCAAGAAAAGCAGGCGTGGAGATCCGTACATCCACACCGGTGACAAAAGAGTATGCGGAAAAAGAAAACGCAGATGCACTGATCATCGCGGCTGGTTCCAGACCGCTGGTACCTCCGATCCCGGGACTGAACGGCGACAATGTGGTGATCGTAAATAACTACTATAAAGAGAAAGAAAAAGTAGGAGATGAGGTAGTTGTCTTTGGCGGCGGCCTTGCAGGATGTGAGTGTGCCATCCACCTTGGAATGGAAGGGAAGAAAGTCCGCATTGTGGAGATGAGAGATGTTCTCGCACCGGATGCCAATGTAAGACACAGACCACTTCTTCTGAAAGAAATCGACAAATACGCGGAAGTTTACACAGGATACAAGGGCCTTGAGGTAACCGAAGAAGGTGTATGGTGTGAGGATAAAGAGGGCAAAAAGGTTCTGGTTCCCGGAAGCACCATCATCTGTGCCCTGGGCCAGAGATCCAGAACCGACATTGTGGATGAGCTTCGTGACTGCGCGCCATATGTGGCGGTGATCGGTGATGCAAGCAGAGTTTCCACCATCACCAATGCAGTATACTGGGGCTATCACGCAGCGCTGGATATCTGATATCCGGCAGAGAGATATCCGATTTATATGAGAAAGGACAGAAAAAATGTTTCCCAAGAATTTTTTATGGGGCGGCGCAGTAGCTGCCAATCAGTGTGAAGGTGCATACAACGAGGACGGCAAAGGACTTTCCATCCAGGATGTCCTTCCTCACGGGATCAAAGGCCCGAGGACGGAAGCACCCACAGAAGACAATATGAAGCTGGTAGGAATTGATTTTTACCACCATTACAAAGAAGATATCAAGCTGTTTGCAGAGATGGGATTTAAGGTATTCCGTACTTCCATTGCCTGGAGCAGGATATTCCCGAAGGGGGATGAGGAAACTCCCAATGAGGCAGGCCTTAAGTTCTATGATGATCTGTTTGACGAGTGCAGAAAATACGGGATCGAGCCCCTGGTAACCTTATCTCATTATGAGACTCCGCTTTATCTTGCAGAGCATTATGACGGCTGGGTAAACCGTGATCTCATCGGATTTTATAAACGGTATGTGACTACAGTTTTCAACCGTTATAAAGATAAGGTAAAATACTGGCTCACATTTAATGAGATCAACTCCATCCTGGAATCTCCATTTATGAGCGGCGGGATCAATACGCCGAAAGAAAAACTTTCCCAGAGTGATCTTTACCAGGCAGTTCACCATGAGCTTGTAGCCAGCGCCTGGGCGACCAAGATCGGTCATGAGATCAATCCGGATTTTAAGATCGGCTGTATGATCTTAAGTATGCCGGTATATCCGCTGACACCTGATCCCTCGGATGTTCTTGCTGCCATGGAACAAGATCACAAGAACATGATGTTCGCAGATGTCCATGTCCGCGGCTGCTATCCGGGATATGCGAAACGTTATATGCGGGAAAACGGCATCAGCATTTCTGTGACGGATGAGGATATGGAAATCCTGAAAAACACCGTAGACTTTGTTTCCTTCAGTTATTATGTCAGTGTCTGTGCCACAGCAGATCCGGAAAAAAATGTCCGGGGAGAGGGAAATCTTCTGGGCGGTGTGCCAAACCCGTATCTGAAAGCCAGCGACTGGGGCTGGCAGATCGATCCGAAGGGACTTCGCTATATTCTGAACACACTCTGGAACCGCTACCAGAAACCACTGTTTATCGTGGAGAATGGTCTTGGTGCGTTTGATCAGCTGATTCAGGGTGCAGATGGCGAGATGACCGTAGAAGACGATTACCGCATCGCTTATCTCAGAGATCACATCCGCCAGATGGAAGAGGCTGTCATGGATGGCGTGGATCTGATGGGATACACCACCTGGGGATGCATCGACCTTGTCAGCGCATCCACGGCAGAGCTTCGCAAACGTTACGGATTCATCTACGTGGACCGCAACGATGACGGAAGCGGAACTATGAAGCGTTATAAGAAAAAGAGTTTCTACTGGTATAAGCATGTGATTGAGACCAATGGACAGGAACTATAGATAATAAAACTTCCGGGAGTATGTTGTCCAGCTCCCGGAAGTTTTGATATTTAAGAAAATTTATTTCTTCATATTCTCCCGTACCTTCGTAGGTGTGCACCCGAAGTGTTCCTGGAACATCCGGCGGAACAGCTTATAATTGGTGAAGCCGTGGCGTTCCAGGATCACATGCACGGGGGCTTTTGTGTTGATCAGATCTTTGTAAATGAAAGAAAGTCTGTATTCATTCTGATATTCCAGAAACGTAACCCCCATCTTTTTCTTAAAAAAACGACAGAAATATCCGGTTTGGAGATAAGCGACACCTGCGATCTCATCCAGGGAAATGGGCCTCTTATAATTTTCAGAAATATAATTCAGTACAAGGTTCAGCCGATCCAGATCTTTTTTCTGCTGGCTTAAATCACTTTGAAAAACTTTTTACAGTACCCTTAAGCCAGAACGGTTTTGACAACGGAGGCATCAGCGGTGTGTGCAAATGGGCACAGAATCCTGATGAAGTAGAGTTTGCATTAAGCGTTCTGAAACGTCTTGCAAAGAGATATGGAAACAGAAAAGGCCTGTTTGGAATCCAGCCGTTAAATGAGCCCATCACAGAAAATATGTGGGAAACCATGGATATCCAGAACCGTTATGCTCCGGCAGATCAGGAGATGGCAAAAGGCTCCGCACCGATCACAATGAAATTCCTGAGACAGTTTTATCTGGATGCCTGCGACCGTATCAGTGCCTATATGCCAAAAGATAAGTACGTTGTGATCCACGATGGCTTTGAACTGATGGAATGGAAAGATTTCATGCAGGAAGAGAAATATTCCAATGTGATCCTGGATACCCATCAGTATCTCATGGTTGCGGAGGCCAGAGGATGCAGCCAGACTATTGAAGGCTATCTGAAATATATCAGAGAAGAACTGGAACCACAGATCACAGAGATGGAAAAATATTTCCCGGTGATCTGCGGCGAGTGGTGTCTGTTTAACTCCCTTGCCTGCGGCTGTGACACAAAAGGCGGCCAGAGCGTGCTCAACGGAGTGGAAGGGAGCCGGCAGGAAAGCTTTTCACCGGAGAAGAAAAAAGAAATCTATGAAGCCCTTGCAAAGGCACAGCTGGAACTCTGGGAGAAAGGCAGCGGTTATTATTACTGGAGCTACAAGCTTCTGACTGATACGGTAAATACTCCCGGATGGATCGGATGGGACAGCTGGGATCTGGGAAGATGTTATGACTTTGGCTGGTTTCCGGCTGATAAAGGAGGATGTTAAAATGATCGTAAATCCAATACTTCCGGGTTTTAATCCGGACCCTTGTATCTGCAGAAAAGGCGACGATTACTATATGGCAGTTTCCACATTTGAGTGGTTTCCGGGAATCCCGGTCTACCATTCCAGAGACCTGAAAAACTGGGAGCTGTACACACACGTAATTACAGACGATGAAAAAGTAGATCTCAAGAAACTTCCAAGTGCAAAAGGAATCTGGGCGACCTGCCTGACCTACTGCGAGGAAGAGGATATGTTCTACGTTGTCTATGGAGTGATGAATTCCATGAACGCCAGATATTTTGATGTGGATAATTTCCTGATCTGTGCAAAAGATATCCGCGGACCGTGGAGCGAGCCGGTTTACCTTCATTCCTCCGGTTTTGATGCGTCACTTTTCCATGACACCAACGGCAAAAAATACGTGGTATCCCTGGAGTGGGAAACAAGGGAAGGCTACGAGAAGCCAGGGGCTATCTGTATGGTAGAATATTCTCCTGAGAAAAAAGAGATCATCGGTTATCCGAAGCGGATCTGGAGAGGCGGTACAGACAGAGGCTGCATCGAGGCACCGCATCTCACAAAACGAGGCGAGTATTACTATATCATGTGTGCAGAGGGTGGCACCGGATATAATCACTGCGTTACCATGGGACGTTCCAAAAATGTCTGGGGCCCATATGAAAAAGATCCGAAGAATCCCATCGTTACCAGTGTTCCGGGAGAATCCTACGAGCGCCAGGATCCAGACCATCTGAAACCAAAGTACTATAATCCGGACTCTGTACTTCAGAAATCCGGTCATGGAAGCTATGTGGAACTTCCCACAGGAGAAGTTTATCTGGTCCATCTCTGCTCCAGACCTTTTGTACCGGAACTTCGCTGTACACTTGGAAGAGAGACGGCCATTCAGAAAATGATGTGGACCGAAGACAACTGGCTCCGCATGGCGGATGGAAGCAATCTGGCGAAGATCGAAGTGCCGGAAACCTCCCTTCCGGAATACCCGGTGGAAAAAACTCCGGATTTTGACGATTTTGATGGAGATGAGCTTGGGAACTTCTATTATTCTCCAAGGATCATGCCCCAGCGTTTTGCAGATGTGAAAGCAAGAAAAGGTTATGTACGCCTTCGTGGACAGGAATCCAGAACCTCTCTCAACAAAGTAAGTATCCTGGCCAGAAAGCTTACAAGCGTATACGCACGGATCACCACAAAGATGGAATTCACACCGGAAGTACACCAGCACAGTGCAGGTCTGATCCTGTATTACGACAACATGAATTACATCAATCTCCGGAAATATTACAGTGAAACCCTGGGACAGAGCGCCCTGTCCATCATCCATCTGGAAAATGGAGAAAAAACAGAGTTCCTGAATACCAGAATCCCGGTAGAAGATAAACCGATCTATCTGAGACTCTACATTGAGGGAAGAAAATCCTGGTTTGAGTGGAGCTATGACGGAGAAAATTATGAAAAGATCGGACGCATTTTTGATACCACAAGGTTCTCTGATGAGTACTGCAAATACGGAGAGTTCACAGGAACCATGGTGGGAATCACCTGTGCAGACCGCGTTCTCCACAAAAAATGTGCAGACTTCGACTTCTTCGAATACATTGCAGATGAGAGCCGGATGGTAGAGTAAAAAGATATTAAAAAAGCTATTGAAAAAAGAAAATGTTTGTAGTAATGTAGTAGCTACAACGCTTACGAAAAAGAAGACTGTTTCGGAGGAGCAGTCTTCTATTTGTGAAGAATTTTGGATGGAGGAAAACGAAAAGAACAAGGGGGGAAATTATGGAGAAGGTAAAAGAAAAAACATCTTTTTTCCGGAAGTTCGTAGGGGATAAGAAGTTTTATCTGATGGTTTTGTCCATTGCGGTGCCGATCATGATCCAGAATGGTATCACGAATTTTGTCAGTCTTTTGGATAATATTATGATCGGGCGGATCGGTACAGAGCAGATGTCCGGTGCGGCGATCGTCAATCAGCTGATCTTTGTGTATAATCTCTGCATTTTCGGCGGGGTATCCGGTGCAGGGATTTTTACAGCCCAGTATTTCGGACAGAAGGATCACGAGGGTGTCCGTCAGACACTTCGTTATAAACTCTGGATGGCAGTGATCCTGACAGCACTTACTATTGTACTGTTTCTTACAGCGGGAGATTCTCTGATCAGCATGTATCTCAGGGGAGAGGGAACCGCACAGGAAATCCGGGATACACTTGTCTATGGAAAGCAGTATTTATGGATCATGCTCCTGGGACTTCCAGCATTTATGATGGTGCAGGTCTATGCAAGTACTTTACGTGAATGCGGTGAGACTGTACCTCCCATGAAAGGATTGTGGCAGTGCTGATCAATCTCACATTTAATTATTTTCTGATCTATGGTAAATTCGGATTCCCGGAACTGGGAGTGAGAGGTGCTGCTGTTGCGACGGTACTTTCCAGATATGTGGAAGCGTGCATTGTCCTGACATGGACACATAAGCATACGGAGAAGAATATTTTTGCTAAGGGCTTGTATTCCACATTGAAGGTTCCTGCAAATCTCACAATCAAGGGAACACCACTGCTTCTCAATGAAACTTTATGGGCAGCAGGAGTAGCCATGCTGACACAGTGTTATTCGGTCCGTGGTCTGAATGTGGTAGCAGGATTAAATATTTCCAATACTATCAACAATGTATTTAACATTGTATTTATCGCACTGGGAGATTCTGTAGCCATTGTTGTAGGACAGCTTCTTGGTGCCGGCAAGATGAAGGAAGCCAGGGATACAGACAACAAGATGATTGCATTTTCCGTATTCTGCTGTACCTGTGTGGCTGCTGTGATGTTTGTGATGGCACCACTGTTTCCGAAACTTTACAACACCAATGCCGAGGCCCGTACTCTGGCGAAATATCTTATTATGATCACAGCATTTTTTATGCCCCAGAATGCATTCCTGCATGCAACGTATTTTACTTTGCGCTCCGGTGGAAAGACTATCATCACATTCCTGTTTGACAGTGTGTTTATCTGGGTGGTCAGTGTGACGATCGCATTTACCTTAAGCCGTTTTACAGGACTTCCTGTACTTGGGATTTACGCAATGGTCCAGGCTGCGGATATGCTGAAATGTGTCATTGGGTTTATCCTCGTAAAAAAAGGCGTATGGCTTCAGAACATCGTCTCATAGAATTTTTTGAAATCTTCCGGGAGGGGTGCTTCCAGGGAGATTTCTTTTTTGGCATTTTTGTCATGATGCATGGAAGCCCGGGTGTCGGAAGCAGATTCATCAATTGAAAATGGAAGTTGAAATTTAAGCTTCCATGCGTGGAGTGCAGCCCGGGAAAACGGATTCGATATGTCCGATAAACAGTACAGAGAATCACCCAGAAGAGGATGCCCGAGAGATGCCATGTGTACACGGATCTGATGGGTACGGCCGGTTTTCAGACGGAGCATTACAAGAGAAGCCGGAGCTGCTGCGTCAGGGCCGGTAGATTTCAGAACAGAATAAAGGGTTTCTGCATGTTTGCTTCCGGGAAGCGTGCCATCTGTGGATACGACCATTTTCAGACGGTTATCCGGGTCAGGTGCAAGGGGAACGGAGATCCTGTGAAAAGCTCCATCTTCATCCACAGGCATGAAACCGGAAACTGCAGCCAGATAGGTTTTCTCTGAAATTCCATTTTCC
>ERZ827516.1118-NODE-1118-length-25498-cov-3.846402_pt1 | contig 25498 bp, 25 predicted proteins | sample MGYA00519703_ERZ827516 | MGnify/ENA primary metagenome ERZ827516 (study PRJEB31778, sample SAMEA3449337) | human gut metagenome | biome: human gut; feature: human-associated habitat; material: faeces | place: United Kingdom | collected 2010/2012 ...
CCGTTACCATCATCGTGCCGGTGGCATGGGTGTTCATGGCCTCCATCAAGCAGAACGCGGAGTTCTACGGCAACCCGTGGGCGCTGCCTGCCGGGTTCTACTGGCAGAACTTTGTCAATGCGTGGAACGGAGCCAAGATGGGCGAGTATATGCTCAACTCTGTCATCGTGACCGCATTGGCGCTGGTACTGCTGCTGGTCATTGCGCTGCCTGCCGCCTACTGCCTGTCCCGCTTCCGGTTCAAGGGCCGCAAACTGCTGAACACCCTGTTCATGGCGGGTCTGTTCATCAATGTCAACTACATCGTGGTGCCCATCTTCCTGATGCTGCGGGACGGCGATGTCTGGCTGAAGAGCCACTTTGGCAGCAGCTTCCTGCTGAACAATCTGGTGGTGCTGGCAGTGGTGTATGCAGCCACGGCTCTGCCCTTTACCATTTATCTGCTTTCGGGCTATTTTGCCACCCTGCCCCATGATTTTGAGGAGGCTGCCTACATCGACGGTGCAAGCTACTTCTCCACCATGACCCGCATCATCTTCCCCATGGCAAAGCCCTCCATCATCACCATCATCCTGTTCAACTTCCTGTCCTTCTGGAACGAGTACATCATTTCCATGACGCTGATGAGCTCCACCAGCGCGCCCCGCACCCTGCCGGTGGGCCTTTTGAATCTGATGCAGGCCCAGCAGAGCGCGGCCCAGTACGGCACCATGTATGCCGGTCTGGTGCTGGTGATGCTGCCCACCCTGATCCTGTACATCTGCGTGCAGAAGCAGCTGACACAGGGGATGACCGTGGGCGGTCTGAAAGGGTAAGGTGACAAACGATGAAAGCATTCTGGAAAAATCATCCCGCCCTGCGCATTTTGCTGATGCTGGTGCTGTTCATACTGTCCATCGCGCTGGTGACAGCAGGCTGGAAAATGACCGGGCAGCTGGCCGGTCTTGGCATCATGCTTTTGGGGGTGGCGCTGCTGCTGGCTGTGCTGGCGCTCTATAACGCCCCCTATCAGGATTGAGGAGAAGAGAGGTAAAGGAGAATTTCCATGGAAGAAAATAGAATGACCGGGCGCGTAACGATCCCGACCGATCTGGACGTGGTGCCCGAAACGCTGGAGATCCTGAAAAAGTGGGGCGCGGATGCCATCCGCGACTGCGACGGCACCGACTTTCCGCAGGAGCTGAAGGATGCCGACGCAATCCTCCGCCGCTTCGACTACTGGCTGGGCGTGCACAAGAGCGAGCGCTATCTGATGGTAAACGGCAGCCGGCTCTTCAACAAAAAGGAGCTGGCCGAGGCGCTGGGCGTCGCACGTCCGACGCTCGACCGATGGATTACGAACGGATGGCTGGAGCCGTGCCGCGTTCAGATCTCAAGCAGCGGCGACACCTTCTTTGCGGCCAATGCCGTTCGGGAGGTACTAATAACGTTTTCCAATGAATAATTCGTCAAACAAAGATCAACACTATGCATTGGATTCTTCCGGAAACATTAGACACATAAAAGATGCTAATCCAAGCAATGACGAATTTTTTTGTCTTTTTTGCCATCGTCAAATGATTGCAAAGCAGGGGAAAATACGGCAATGGCACTTTGCGCACAAGGCTCTTTCTCCTAACTGCAGCTATGAAAGTTACTTACATTCATTGGCAAAACTTTTAATCCTACAAAAACTCAGAAGTGAACAACCTTTCGGAGTCGAAATTAAAGTTCCTTTCACTTGTAAAAATAAAGAGACCTGCATATGGTACGAAGATTCATTTGATGAATCTTGCAACTGGACTGGATACAAAAATTATGATTTAAAAAAATTCTATAACACATTTGAAGTTGAAGCCTTCTACGATAACTTTCGCGCAGACATTCTCCTTTCAAATTCCATTAAAAAGTATACACCGGTCTTTATCGAAATATATGTTTCACATCCTTGCGAACATCAAAAGATTGACTCAGGAAATAAAATCATAGAACTAAAGATCAACTCGGAAGATGATATAAAATCAATCATCAATAGCCCCATCATCACAGAAGACGGAGATCTTATCAGATTATATAATTTCAAACCCAAAGGAGACTTTACCGGTCCACCTCAACATCCCAAGCAATTGGTGAAGTTTTCAGTTTTTGAAAGCTATAAAATGTATTGTGGAAATACGGACTGTCAGACATTCTCATGTCACAGAAACAAAGCTATCTTCGAGTTAACCTCCGACTTTCATCCCGACTTTCTCCCAGAATATTCTCTATATGATTATGGAATCGTAGAACTATACGATTTGGATCCTAACCTCAAAGTATGCAACCTCTGCCGCTATTATAGGCCCCGAGACATATTATTCGACGATCTGTTCGACATAAGAATCGATAAACGTCCAATTTTTTGCTGCTTATACAAAAAACTCGGGACTGATAAATATCGAGACCCATCAGATGCACGCACTTGCACTGCATTCCGGAAAATAGATGGAAAAACAATGGCAGAGATTAGACAAGAATATAAAATGGTAAAACCAATCATTTGGAAGAAACCAAATGATTAGAAGGCCTATTTTGCATCGGGTGGAATCCGATTACACGGCAGTGCCAACCGAAGCAAACGAATGCCAAAGCCCGGAAACGGGCGGTGGCATGTCCTCGGTGTGGCACCGGTTGGCATCGGTTGGCGCTGATTTGTAACGCCATTCGCCATTTTCGGAAGGGGTTCGGAAAGCCTTTCTTTGCGTCATCAACCAAATTCGAATCTTATGACCAAGGAAATCTTTCTGAGCGGCATGACCGCCGACCAGCTCTCGGAGATGATTCGCGAATCGCTGCGCGACGAGTTGCGGCAGCTCCACCCCGAACCCTCCGCCGAGACACCGAACTATCTGACCCGCCGCGAAACGGCCCGCCGTCTGCGCATTTCGCTCGTGACGCTCAACGACTGGGTGAACCGCGGGCGGATCCGCGCCCACAAGATTGGCGGGCGCGTGCTGTTCCGCGACAGCGACGTCGAGGCGGCACTGCACCGGATTGTCCCCATCAAAAGCCGATAGCCATGAAGACGAACTCAGATTGCATCGGCATCCGGGAGTATCTCCTACGCCGGGGGCTGCAACCCCACCGCGAAACCGCCACCCACGGCATGTTCCTTTCGCCGCTGCGCAAGGAGCGCACCCCCAGCTTCAGCGTCCGCTACGACAAGGGGCTCTGGTACGACTTCGGGCTGGGTGAAGGGGGCACGCTCCTCCGGCTGGTCATGCGCCTCGAAGGATGCGGCATGGCAGAAGCCATCCGACGCCTGCGCAAAGGGGCCGCAGACGAAGTCCCCTACCAGCCCTTTCCGACCGCCTCGCCGCGTGAAGACTCCCCGCTGCGGGTTCTCGGCGTCGGGGAGATTCGACACCCGGCACTGATCGGCTATCTGCGCGAACGCGGCATCGCCCCCGCCGTGGCCGGAGCGCTGTGCCGCGAGGTTCACTACGCCGTCGGCGAGCGGCGCTTCTTCGCCATCGGTTTTCGCAACGATGCCGGAGGCTGGGAGCTGCGCAGCCCGCAGTTCAAGGGGAGCAGCGCTCCGAAATCCATCACGACCTTCGACCGGCACGGCGACACGGCGCTGCTCTTCGAGGGCTTCTTCGACCTGCTCTCCTACCTGACGCTGCAGCACGAGCCGGAGCCGACCGTCGATACCGCCGTGCTCAACTCCGTGGTGAACCTTCCCCGCGCCCTTCCGTTTCTCGCACGCCACGCCACGATCCACGCCTTCCTCGACAACGACGAAGCGGGACGCCTCACCCTCGAACGGCTGCGCAACGCCCTGCCCGGTGCGACCGTCATCGACCGTGCGGAAAGCTACCGCACCCACAAGGATCTGAACGAATCGCTCCGATCGTCCGCGAAGGTTTCCCGCACGCCACGTCGTCGCGGCCGCAAGTTGTAACGTCACCCGGAATGACGCCGGAACCGTCGCCCACCCATCGGCCGCTTCGCGACCGCGGCTTTTCCCCCGAGGAAAAAGCCATAGCCTATTAGGGCTTTTTCCGACGCATCGGCCCGCCGACGCTGAAAAAGCCCCAATAGGCCAAAGGGTCAAGCCCCTCTGGACACCCCCTGTCGTGCTGCGCACGCCGACCGCCAAGGCGGTCCCTTCTTCAACCACACAACCCTCCGAAAAACGACCGTACCATGGGATATGCCGTCCTGCATCTCGACAAAGCCCCGGGCAACGAGGCGGCCATGACCGCCCACATCGCCCGCACGAAGATACCTACCAACGCTTCGCCCGAACGCACCTGCCTCAACGAGGAGCTCGTCGAGTTTCCCGAAGAGATGGCCGACCGCACAGAGGCGATCAACTACCGCCTCGAACACGCCGGCCTCACGCGCAAGATCGGGACAAACCAGGTGCGCGTGATCCGCGTCATGCTGACCGGTTCGCACGACGCGATGAAACGCATCGAGGAGGAGGGGCGGCTTCCGGAGTGGTGCGCCGACAACCTCGCCTGGCTGCGCGAGACCTTCGGGGCGGAGAATGTCGTCTCGGCCGTCGTGCACCGCGACGAATCGACCCCGCATATCCACGCCGCCGTGGTGCCCATCGTCACGGGCGAGCGCCGCAAGGCCCGCACCGCCGCATCCGAAACACCCGGCAAACGGCACTACCGCCCGAAATCCGCCGCCCGACCGCGTCTCTGCGCCGACGACGTCATGTCGCGCGTCCGGCTCAAGCAGTATCAGGACAGCTACGCTGCGGCGATGTCCAAATACGGACTGGAGCGTGGCATCGACGGCTCGGAGGCGCGCCACGTCACCACGCAGGAGTTCTACCGTCAGGCCATCGCCCAGCAGCAGGATCTGCAGGAGAACATCGACGCGCTGCTCCGTCTCGAAGAGCAGAAGCGGAAGGCCGTCGAGCAGCTCAAACAACAGGAGCGGCAGGTGCGCACCGAGTATAAACAGACCGCTACGCTCCAGGCGCAGAAGAGCGCCGAACTGAACCGCACCGAGGCCGAGCTGAAGAGCGTGAAGGGCGAGCTGAAGGGTGCCAGGCTGAAAAACGCCGCGGCGGAGGTCGGGTCGAACATCGTCGAGGGGATCGGGGCGATGATCGGCACCTCGCGTGTCAAGCGGCAGCAGCAGGAGATCGACCGCCTCAACGCGGAGAACGCCGCCCTGCACGAGCAGACCGAAACACTAAACCGCGCCAACCGCGAGGAGAAGGCCCGGCATGAGCAGGCCGAACAGCAGCTGCAGGCGAAACTCGACCGCATCGAACACTGGCTGCCCGACACGCAGACGCTCATCAGTTGGGGCGAATACTGCCGCGACATGGGGATCTCGGAGTCGGGCGCCCGCGAAATTATCGCCATGAAGCCCCTCTACGTCTCGGGCGAACTCCGCGCTCCGGAGTATTCGCGCCGCTTCGACGTCTCGAATACCGAGATCCGCCTGCAACGCAACCCGAACGGTCCCGGAGGCTTCCAGCTGCTCATCGACCGCCAGCCCGCACACGCCTGGTTCCGCCAACGGTATGTGGAGCTCATGACCCGCCTGGGCTACCCCGTCCGCCCCGAACGCCCCGTCATCCGACGACATACCATCGAGCGGTAAAGCCCGCCCCGAAAGACAAAGAGAATATCCGGTCGAACAGCCGGACATTTTTCTTCACTTTGTGAAGAAACTCGCTTAATCGAAACATTTGTAGAGTTTGTATTGCGATTTTTTTCGAAAATAATTTGCTTTTCTCGGGCAAAACACATACTTTTGTAATAAACCTACAAAGAAAAAAAATGGTAAAACTGAAAGATATTGCCACCATCCAGACGGGAGTTTACCTGAAAAGCGCCCCTTCGCCCGACACCTGCTACCTTCAGGTGAACGATTTCGACGAGGAGGGGAACATCCGTCCGACCGTCCGACCGACAACCTCCGTCAGTTCCAAGGCTGCCCGCCACCTGCTGACAGAAAGCGACCTGCTGCTCGCCGCCAAGGGTGGCAAGAATTTCTGCGCCATCGCCCCGACGCAACTCGGGCCGTGCGTGGCCTCTCCCTCGTTTCTGATTATCCGAATCGACAACCAGACCCGCATCCTGCCCGAATACCTCTGCGGATTCCTCAACCTGCCATCCACCCGGCAGCTGCTGACGGCACAGGCCCAAGGGTCGGCCATCGCCTCGCTCAGCAAGGCTGACCTCGAGGAGTTCGAGATACCACTCCCCCCGCTGGAGCGACAGCGGGCCTGCATCGCCCTCACCCGCCTGCATCGCCGCGAACAGGCCCTCTACAAGGCTATCGCGGAGCGCCGCCGGCAAATCACCGATTATAAATTAACAAAAATATATAAAGATGAACGGTAAAGTTACACAGGAAGAGATCAACAAAGTCGTATGGCAAGCCTGCGACACATTCCGGGGCGTTATCGACCCTAGCCAGTACAAGGACTACATCCTCACGATGCTGTTCCTGAAGTACGTCAGCGATGTCAGCAAAGCGAAATACAAGGAGTATCTCCAGCGCTACGACGGCGACACGGAGCGTGCCCAACGAGCCATGCGCCGCGAACGGTTCCAGGTTCCCGAGAAGAGTTCGTTCGACTACCTCTTCGAGCACCGCAACGAGCCCAATATCGGCGAACTGATTGACATTGCGCTGGCCGACCTCGAATTTGCCAACCGCGAAAAGCTGAGCAGCGAGGACGGCAGCGGCATCTTCCGCAACATCAGCTTCAACAGCAGCAACCTCGGCGAAACGAAGGAGCGCAACGCCCGGCTGAAACATCTACTCATCGACTTCTCGGACGAGCGGCTGCAGTTCGACGAGTCACACCTCGCGAACAACGACGTCATCGGCGATGCCTACATGTTCCTTATCGAGAAGTTCGCCAGCGATGCCGGGAAGAAGGCTGGAGAATTTTTTACACCGAAGGAGGTCTCGACCCTGCTGGCACGACTGACCAAGAGCGCCCCCGGTTCGCGCATCTGCGACCCGACGTGCGGCTCGGGTTCACTGCTCATCAAGGCAGGCCGCGAGGTGGGCTCCGATAACTTCTCGCTCTACGGTCAGGAGCTCAACGGCAGCACCTGGGCGCTGGCCATGATGAACATGCTGCTCCACGGTTTCGACAGCGCCACGATCCGCTGGGGCGACACGCTGCGCAACCCGAAGCTCAAGGAGGGCGATGCGTTGATGAAGTTCGACACCGTCGTGGCCAATCCGCCCTTCTCGCTCGAAAAGTGGGGCGCCGACGAGGCGGCCGACGACCCCTACAACCGCTTCTGGCGCGGCATTCCGCCCAAGAGCAAGGGCGACTGGGCATTCATATGCCACATGATTGAGGTAGCCAACGAACACGGCAAGGTTGGCGTCGTTGTTCCTCACGGCGTGCTGTTCCGAGGGGCAAGCGAGGGAAAAATCCGCCAGCAGACCATCGAGGAGAACCTCGTCGAGGCCATCATCGGACTCCCGGCCAACCTCTTCTACGGAACGGGCATTCCGGCCGCCATCGCCATCTTCAACAAGGCCAAGACGACGACCGACGTGCTCTTCATCGACGCCAGCCGCGAATTTGAGAACGGCAAGAACCAGAACCGGCTGCGCGACGAGGATATCGACCACATCGTCACGACCTACCGCCGCTTTGCGCAGGGCGAACTCAAGCCGGGCATCGTCGAGGAGCACTACGCCTACGTGGCGCGGCGCGAGGAGCTTGCCGAGAACGACTACAACCTCAACATCCCGCGCTATGTAGACACCTTCGAGGAGGAGCCCGAAATCGACATTGCGGCCGTGCAGCAGGAGATTGATGCCCTGGAAAAGGAGCTTGCCGAGGTGCGCGTCCGGATGGATGGTTATCTGAAGGAGTTGGGATATTAAAAACAAGGGTTATGAAAGAAAACTATTCGTACAAAATTAGACTCCGTTGCATCGTATGCGGCAGCGAAGATCATTTTGATTGCAACGACGAAAAATCATACATCAAATGCACCAACTGTGGGAAAGAATATTTCGGAGGATACGATGAACTCGTTTCGTGCAATCAGGAGCAAATTGCGGAGGTAAAAGAGCTTGCAACCGAAGAAGTTACTAAAGACTTGCAGAAAGAGTTGGATCGAATGCTCAAAAACGCCTTTAGAGGCAATAAATATATCAAAATCAAGTAGCTATGGAAGTTTGGGGCTTAATTATATCAATATTGGCGCTTGCGGCCAGTGCTTTTACCTATTTTAAGCACGATAAAAAGCTAAAAGAGCAGGAGCGCAAGATCAACGAGTATCAATTAAAACAGATTGAGAAAGAGGATTTAGAGAGTAAAAAGGCGGCTATTCGAGGTAATATTGTCAAAGGCCTCAAGGGTAAGAGGACGCTTAAGGTTTACAATAGCGGTCGTGCGATTGCCCGTAATATTAGAATTGAAGGTCTGGACGTAAAGGGTATACTTCATAGTGCGGATGAATTCTTTCCTTACGAATTGATGAATCCTCAGGACTATACAGAAATGACTATCCATCTTGTCATGGGTTGTCCCGCAACAATTAAATTAAAGTACATTTGGGACGATGAATCCGGCAAGAACAATGAGTTCGAACAGGTTTTAACCTTATAACGACAAAAATGAGCAGTAAAATAGATAATTACAATCGAATGGTCGATTTTATCGGGGACGTTATTAAAGCAACAAGCGATCCCAATGACCAGGAAGATGTCGATAAGGCATTAGACATTGCTCGTACCGTTGGCAATGCATTAGAAACTGCTACAGATAACAATAATGCGGTTCCCCGACATGGCAACAAACACTGACATACCACAAGGCTATAAGGCGACGGCGCTGGGGATTATTCCGCAGGAGTGGGAAGCCATGCGGTTGAGCGACGTTTGTACTCTTATCAATGGTCGAGCATATAAACAAAACGAATTACTCTCCAAAGGGAAATACAAGATTCTCCGCGTCGGTAATTTTTTCACTAATGATAGTTGGTACTTTTCCGACATGGAGTTGGACCCCAATAAGTATGCATACAAGGGAGATTTACTATATGCTTGGTCAGCCTCTTTTGGCCCTCGATTCTGGACCGGAGACAAAGTAATTTACCATTACCACATTTGGAAGATATGCAACCTTAAAGGAATAAATCAACAATATCTATACTTCTTTTTGGATTATGATGCTTCACTGCTTCAACGCGACACGCAAGGAGGGACGATGCACCATATCACGAAAGAAAATATGGAAAAAAGATTTATCCCTGTTCCGCCGCTGGCGGAGCAGCGGAAGATTGCGGAGGTGTTGGGCGTGTGGGATGAGGCGATTGAAAAGCAGGCGCGGCTGATTGAAAAACTCGCCCTGCGCAAACGCGCCTTGATGCAGCGACTCCTCTCCGCTAAACTCCGTCTCCCCGGTTTCTCCGAACCTTGGAAAGAACATAAAATCGCCGATCTATTTTCTCCTATAAATGATACGAATGATGGGCAAGAGCATATTCCTATGACTATTTCTGCAAAGTCAGGCTTCATAAGCCAAAAAGATAAATTTGATCGCGTGATAGCGGGAGATAGTCTACAAAGATATATTCTCCTGAAGAAGGGTGATTTTGCCTATAATAAAGGCAACTCAAATCTATATGAAATGGGGTGTATCTACCATCTTAATGAAGAAAGCGCCTTGGTTCCTTTTGTATATATTTGTTTCAGATCAAAAGGATCTGTTAATATAGATTTTTATAGCCAATTCTTTATAAATCACGGACTTGACAGACAACTAAAAAAGATTATAACATCAGGAGCTCGCGGGGATGGGTTATTAAACGTAGATAAAAAAGATTTTTTCGCACTAAATGTACCATATCCCACTATTGAAGAGCAAACCGCCATTGCGGAGGTGTTGACTGCGGCCGACCACGAGATTGAGCTGGCCAAAGAGAAGCTCGAACGACTCCGCCGTCAGAAACGCGGCCTGATGCAACAACTCCTAACCGGCAAAAAACGGGTGAAATATTAACTAAATTTTTACGACTATGACAAAACGTAAAGAAATTCATGTAGTTCCAAACTCTGACAGGGGTGGCTGGGACGCAAAAAACAACAATGCAGAACGAGCCTCCAAGCATTTTGAGAGAAAACAAGATGCAATGGACTGGGCGAGACAAAAGGCACGTAATGATGGCGCCGAATTAATTCCTCACGGAAGAGATGGTCGAATCCAAAATCCGGACAGCCACGGCAACGATCCGTGCCCTCCTAAAGACAAAAAATAATAATTCTAAAATTTATATTATGGCTGAAAAAATAGAAATCAGTTTGACAGACTTCGTTGGTTTTGTCAACAAAATGGGAACCGCTAAACAGAATCACGTAAAGACGATTAAGGAACGCCCCGAATATGAACCTTATATGGATTTTTATAAGGCGATTCGAACTGCAATTATCAATCTGCACAAGAAAAAACAGAGCAAAGACATCCTTGATAAAGTCCTTGAGGATTTAACAGATGAAAAGAAGAAAAAGTGCTACCCTGAAATTGTTGCAGGATATAAAAAATTTTTAGGCAGGAAACAGTTCGAATGGATTAAACCTCCTAAAAAAGATTGGAAGATAGGGAACATCGTCATTACCATCAATCCAGAGATTGGTCTGGAAGAGAAGAAAAAGGACGGGACTTCAAACTTCTACATCGTAAAGTTGTATTTTAAGGATGATGCTTTGAAAAAAGCCCAAGCAGATCAAATACTCACCTTGATGGAAATGCAATTAAGAAGCAAAATGAAAGAACCTGAAATTAAATTTGCCATCTTGGATGTTCGCAGAAATAAATTCCATGTAAAAAAAGACCACGACTTAAAAGAACTTCCCTTGTTACAAGGTGAAGCACATAGTTTCGCAACTATCTGGGATAGTTTATAATCTTAATTATGTCCATCTCCTTCAAAGAAGACCATATCAGCCAGATCCCCGCGCTGCTGATGCTCGAAAAGTTCGGGTACACATACCTCACACCCGATGAGGCGCTGGCCCTGCGCGGCGGGAATCTCGCCAACGTGCTGCTCGAACCCGTGCTGCGCAAACAGCTCGCCGCCATCAACGTCGTGCAAGTCAGCTCGACGCGGACCACCGTATTTTCCGAGCAGAACATTACAGCCGGAATCGAGGCCCTGCGCAACATCCCGATGGACGAAGGATTTATGGAGGCTTCGCAGACGATCTACGACCTGCTCACCTCGGGCAAAACCCTCGAACAGATCGTCGACGGCGACCGCAAGAGTTTCGTGATGCAGTACATCGACTGGAAAGACATTCGCAACAACGTCTTCCACGTCACGGAGGAGTTTGCCGTCAGCCGCACGGGGATGACCGACACCTACCGGCCCGACATCGTCCTCTTCGTGAACGGCATTCCGCTATGCGTCATCGAGTGCAAGCGTCCCGACGTGAAGGACTCCATCGAACAGGCCATTTCGCAGCACCTCCGCAACCAGAAGGCCGACGGTATCCGTTCGTTGTACCTCTACTCGACTCTGCTGCTGGCCATCAACCGCCAGGAGGGGAGTTACGCCACGACGGCCACGCCCGAGAAGTTCTGGGCACGGTGGCGCGAGCAGTTCGCCGACCGCGAGGAGGAGGCCCGTTACCGGCAGGAGCTGGAGCGGGTGGTCAACGAGCCGCTGCTGGACGACAAGCTCTTCGGGGAGCGGTTCGGCTACGTGCACCGCAACTTTGAGGAGCTCTACAAACAGCCGGTCACCCCGTCGGTGCAGGACGAATACCTCTACAACCTCTGCCGGCCCGAACGGCTGTTGCAGTTGATGTACGGCTTCACGCTCTACGACGACGGCATCAAGAAGGTGGCGCGTTACCAGCAGTATTTTGCCGTGCAGCAGACGATGCAACGCATCTGCCACATCGAGGGCGGGCGGCGGCGCGGCGGCGTCATCTGGCACACGCAGGGGAGCGGCAAGTCGCTGACGATGGTGATGCTGGCGCAGGCCATCATCCTCGACAAGGAGATTCGCAACCCGAAAATCATCCTCGTAACCGACCGCACGGACCTCGACCGACAGATTACGGGGACGTTCCGCAAGTGTCAGATTCGCGTCGAGAACGCCACGACGGGAAGCAAGCTCGTCGAACTGCTCAACAGCAAGAGCGATGCCGTCATCACGACGATTATCAACAAGTTCGAGACGGCCGTGCGCGGCATCCGCACCCCGTTGACCGACCCCAACATCTTTGTGCTGATCGACGAGGGGCACCGCAGCCAGTACGGCGAGATGGGCATCAAGATGGAGAAGACGCTCCCGAATGCCTGCTTCATCGCCATGACCGGCACGCCGCTGATGAAGAAGGAGAAGAACACGGCCCGGAAGTTCGGCGGCATCATCCAGCCGGTCTACACGGTGGATCAGGCCGTGGCGGACAAGGCCGTCGTACCGCTGTTGTATGAGGGTCGCATGGTGCCGCAGGTGGTACACGAGGAGACGATTGACCGCTATTTCGACAAGATCTGCGGATGGATGAGCGACGCCCAGCGGGCCGACATGAAGAAGAAGTTCAGCCGTGCGGACCAGCTCAACCAGACGCAGCAGCGCATCTACGCCATTGCGTGGGACATTTCGCAGCATTTCCGGGAGAACTGGCAGGGGTCGAAGTTCAAGGCGCAGCTGGTGGCTCCGCGCAAGCGCATCGCAATTCTCTACAAGCAGTATCTCGACGAAATCGGCATCGTCTCGTCGGAGGTGCTCATCACCTCGCCCGACACCCGGGAGGGGGAAGACGAAGCATTCGGCGAGACCTCGAACGTGGAGGTGGCCTTCTGGAAGCGCATGATGGATGAATACGGCACGGCCAAAAAGTACGAGGCAAGCATCATCAACCGCTTCAAGAACAGCGACAAGCCGGAGATTATCATCGTCGTGGACAAACTCCTGACGGGATTCGACGAACCCCGCAACACGGTGCTCTATCTCGACCGCAAGTTGAAGGACCACACGCTGCTGCAGGCCATTGCCCGCGTCAACCGCGTCTGCGAAGACAAGGAGTTCGGGTATATCATCGACTATTACGGCGTATTGGGGTCGCTCAATTCGGCGCTGGAGCTCTACACCGATTTCGACAAGGAGGATCTGGAGGGAACCTATACGGACATTTCGGAGGAGGTGGCCAAGCTGCCCCAGAAGCATGCCGAGTTGTGGGACCTCTTCAAGGAGGTGCGCAACACAACCGACTTCGAGGCCTTCGGCAATGTCCTGCGCGAGGAGGACCGGCGCACGCTCTTCTACGAAAAGCTGCGGGCCTTTGCCCGGACGCTGAAGGTAGCGCTTTCGTCCATCGTATTCCATCAAAACACGCCTCAAGAAGAGGTCGAACGGTACAAGCACGATCTGGCCTTCTTCATGAAGCTCCGTAATGCCGTGCAGGAGCGCTACTCCGACACGGTGGACTACAAGCAATACGAAGGGCAGATTCAGAAGCTGATCGACACGCACATCGAGAGCGGCGAGGTGCAGGTCATCACCGACCTGGTGAACATCTTCGACAAGGAGCGGTTCGCCGAAGAGGTGGAGAAAATCTCCGGAAAAGCAGCCAAAGCAGACACGATTGCCTCGCGAACGGCCAAGTACATCACCGAGAACATGGATACCGATCCGGCCTTCTACAAGAAGTTCTCGCAGATGCTCAAGGAGACCATTTCGCAATACGAACAAGGGCGAATCGACGAGGCAGAGTATCTGACCCAGGCGACGGACCTGATGAACAAGGTGCTGAATCATACCGACAGCGAGATTCCCGACGTGCTGAAGGATAACAATGCCGCGCGGGCCTACTTCGGATTGAGTCTGGAGGTCTACAAGTCGGTCATAAAGCCCGAACAGGGGCTCGACCTGACGCAAATCGCACTCGACACGGCCAGCCGGATCGACGCCATCATTCGTCAGCACATCTTCGAGAAGGGGACGCTCATTGTCGACTGGCCGCTCAAGGACAGGTTGGTCGGCATGATGAAGCTCGACATCGAGGACTATCTGATTGACGAGGTCAAACGCAAGTATGATCTGTCGATGACCTTCGACGACATGGATGCCATCATCGACCGGGCGGTCGACGTGGCTCAAAAATGGTTCCGGTGATGCAGCAGATATTCGTCTACGGAAAAGAGACGATTCCCTACAGCGTGCTCTTTTCCGCCCGCCGGACACTCGGAATCAAGGTATATCCATCCGGCGAGGTCGTTCTGCTGGCTCCGGAAGGGACGCCGGAAGAGGTTATCGAGCAGAAACTCCACAAACGGGCGCCGTGGATTCTTCGGCAGCAGGCCTATTTCAAGGATTTCGGGATTCGGAGTCCGGAAAAACGGTATGTCAGCGGAGAGTCGCACTACTATCTGGGAAAGCAGTTCCTGCTCCGGGTCTCGGAAGGCAAAACCAACAGCGTCCGCTACAAGGGGCGCTGCTTCGAAGTGGTATGCACCTCTCCGGACAGGGCCCGGGAGTTGATGAGATCCTGGTACCGCGAACACGCCAAACTCAAGTTTGCCGAGTATGCGGAGCCAATCATTTCCCGATTTGCACGGTACGGAGTTGCGCCAACCTCACTCTATGTCCAGGAGATGGAAAACCGTTGGGGCAGCTGCACCCCCAAGGGGAAAATCATTCTGAATACGGAACTCATCAAGGCACCGCGTCCCTGCATTGAATATGTTATTACGCATGAGATGTGTCATCTGCTGCATCCCGACCATACCGCGGCCTTCTTTACCCTGCTCGAAACCGAGATGCCCGACTGGCGGCGTTGGAAAGACAAGTTGGAGCGATTCATGATGTAGGTGCAAACTGCTTCAAAAGCATCATCCGTCCTCCCCGTATGACAAATGTATGACAAAACAAAAAGAAAACCGCGCTGTAGACATCTACAACGCGGTTTCTGTGAGGTCTGAAGCGGATTCGAACCGCTGTACAAGGTTTTGCAGACCTTTGCCTAGCCACTCGGCCATCAGACCAACTCGTTCCATCCCGTGCGGCCGATTACAATTACAACACAAACCCAACCTATTTTCTTCGGATCCGCCCTTCCCGGACCGGCAAAAACCGCTCCTCCGGAACTCGGACGGCCGGACGCTTCGGCGCATCGGGAGTGCAAATATACAAACATTTCCAGAATCTGCAAAACTTCCGCCAAACTTTACGTTATTTCGTGCGAGGATTCATGTTATTTCGCAAAAATCAGTACCTTTACTTCGTCAAAAGAATCCAGCGAGCCATGTCCCCCGAAGATATAGCATTGCAGATGACCCCGGGAATCGGCGTGAAGAGCGCCGTGCACCTCCTGGAGTGTTTCGGCAGCGCCGCGCGGATCTTCGCCGCGACCGAGGAGGAACTGACCGGCCGGGCGGCGCTCCGGCCCGAAGCAGCCCGGCAGATCGTGCGCCGCAAGGGGTTTCCGGCCGCGGAGCGGGAGTTGGAGCACTGCCGCCGCAACGGCCTGACAGCCGTCGCATCGACCGACCCGCAATACCCCGCCCTGCTGCGGGAGACGCCCGACTACCCCCATGTCCTGTACATCAAGGGCGATGCGGAAGCCCTGACGGCCCGCTGCATTGCGGTCGTCGGGACGCGCGACGCGACGCCCTACGGCCAGCACATGTGCAACAGGCTGATCGAAGGGCTGGCCGAACGGGTTCCGGGACTCTGCATCGTCAGCGGGCTGGCCTTCGGCATCGACGCGGCGGCCCACCGGGCCGCGCTCGCCGCAGGGGTGCGGACCGTGGCGGTGCTGGCCAATCCGCTTCCGGGGGTCACGCCGGCCCAGCACGCGGGACTGGCGCGCGACATTCTGGACCACGGGGGCGCGCTGGTCACCGAACTGCCGTCGCAGACGAAGCAGAACGGGTCGTTCTACCTCGCACGCAACCGCATCATCGCCGCGCTCGGCGCCGGATGCGTCGTCGTCGAGTCGCCCGACAGCGGCGGGTCGCTCGTAACGGCCCATTGCGCCGACTCCTACGACCGGACGGTGATGGCCGTGCCGGGACGCGCCACCGACCGGAACTCGGCCGGAACCAACCACCTGATCCGCAACCGCAAGGCGCAACTGGTGCTGACGGCCGGGGACATCGTCCGGGAGCTCATGTGGGACCTCGGCCCCGACCCCGCGACGCTGCGGCCAAAGGTTCCCACGCCGGAGCTGACGCCCGACGAAGCGGGACTGCTCGGATGCTTCCGCACGAACGACCCCGTCACGACCGAACACCTCGCCGGAGCGAGCGGCCTCGACCCCGGAACGCTGGCGACGCTCCTCGTCGGGCTGGAGCTGGCGGGCGCCGTGCGCCAGCTTCCCGGAAACCGTTACATGAAGCTATGAATCTGACAGATACCCATTCGCACCTGTACGAACCCGAATTCGACGCCGACCGCGAAGAGGCGCTCGCCCGCGCCGCGGAAGCCGGCGTGGAGCGCCTGCTGCTGCCGGCCATCGACTCCGGCAGCCACGAACGGCTGTTCGGGCTGTGCCGCCGCCATCCCGGGCGGTGCGTTCCGATGATGGGGCTTCACCCGACGTCGGTGAACGGCAATCCCCGCTGGCGGGAGGAGCTGGCGACGGTCGAACGCCTCCTGCAAACCCCGCCCGAAGGGATTCCGCCTTTCTGCGCCGTGGGCGAGATCGGTCTCGACCTCTACTGGAGCCGGGATTTCCGGGCGGAGCAGACGGAGGCCTTCCGGCGGCAGATCGACCTGGCGCTGCAATACGGCCTGCCCATGGCCGTCCACACCCGCGAGGCGTGGCCCGAGACACTGGAGATCGTCCGGGAGTACCGCGGCCGCGGCCTGCGGGGCGTCTTCCACGCCTATTCGGACACGGCCGCGACCTACCGCGAACTGCGCACGCTGGGCGACTTCGTCTTCGGCATCGGCGGCGTGGTGACCTTCAAGAAGAGCCTCCTGGCGGAAACCGTGCGCGAAATGGAGCTGCGCGACATCGTGCTGGAGACCGACTGCCCCTACCTGACACCCGTTCCCCACCGGGGCCGGCGCAACGAATCGGCCTACGTGCGCTACGTCTGCGACAAGGTCGCCGAAATCAAGGGGCTCGACCCGGAGGAGGTCGCCGCCGCGACGACGGCCAACGCCCGGCGGATGTTCGGCCGGCCGCAGATGCCGTCCGGCTCCCCCGCGCGGGAGGACGCTCCGTCCGGCCACGGAAAAACCCCAAACGACACCCGCCCATGAAAAACGTCCGGATCACCGTCATCCGCAAGGTCTGCCACAAGGACCTGATGGAACGCTACGAAAACCCGATCGAGCACGCCTGCGACCTGCACGAGGGGCAGGTCTTCGTCTCCGACGGCATGCAGCGGCCCGAAGGGCTGTGCCCAAGCGCCTGGCAGACCCTTTCGCCCTTCGTCATGGCGCTCGCGCACGGCGCGACGGACTTCTACGACGGATGGATGCGGAACCCCGCCTCGGCGATGCTCTCCTGCAACGACGGGTTCCGGCCCGTGAGCTTCCTGATCGAAACCATCGAAAACAACGAGAAATAAGACGACATGCGCTCTTCCATCCTGATTATCTACACCGGCGGCACGATCGGCATGAAGACCGACGCCGAGACCGGTGCGCTGGTTCCCTTCGACTTCAGCGGCATCTACGACGAGTTTCCCTCGCTCAAGCGGCTCAACGTGGACATCGACGTGCTGACCATGTCGCCCGTGATCGACTCCTCGAACGTCGAGCCGTCGAACTGGGCGGCGCTGGCCGGGCTGATCCGCGACAACTACGCCCGCTACGACGGCTTCGTCGTACTGCACGGGACCGACACCATGTCCTATACCGCCTCGGCGCTGAGTTTCATGCTCGAGAACCTCGCCAAGCCCGTGGTCTTCACCGGCAGCCAGATTCCGATCGGCGTACTGCGCACCGACGGCCGCGAGAACCTCATCACGGCCATCGAGATCGCCGGGGCGCAGCGCGACGGCCGGCCCGTGGTCCCCGAGGTGTCGCTCTATTTCCAGAACCGGCTGTTCCGCGCCAACAGGACCTCGAAACGGAGCGCCGAGGCGCTCAACGCCTTCTGTTCCGACAACTCCCCGCCGCTGGCCGAGGTGGGGGTGAACATCGCCTACAACCTCCCGGCCATCCTGCGCCCTGCCGCCCCGGCCGCCGAACTGCGCATCGCCACCCGCCTGGCCCGCGGCATCGCGCTCGTCAAGCTCTTCCCGGGGCTCGACGAGGAGATCCTGCGCGCGGCGCTCTCGGCCCCGGGACTGCGGGCCGTCGTGCTCGAAACCTACGGCGCGGGGAACGCCCCGACCTCCGGGTGGTTCATCCGCCTGCTGCGGGAGACCATCGCCCGCGGCGTGATCGTGCTGAATATCACCCAGTGCGGCGGCGGACGCGTCTCGATGGAGCTTTACGAAACCGGACTGCGGCTCCAGGAAACCGGCGTCCTCTGCGGCTGCGACATGACCTCCGAGGCCGCCGTCACCAAACTCATGTACGTACTCGGACTGGAACTCCCCCGCGAAGAGACCGAACGGCTGCTGCGGAGGCCCCTGCGGGGAGAATTTACGGATTGAACCGTTGCACGGAACAAAATTTTTTCCTATATTTCGCACTGCTAATGGACCCTTTTCGGGCCCCCTCGGGGGAGACGGACGGGCCTGCGGCAGGGCAAATAACTGGCTGACTGATAATTGCACAAATCCGGAATTCCGCTTCGGGATTTGAGAATGCATAAGAAGGCGACATGCCCGGAACCGTGCGAAACGCAGAAAAGGCGTTCCGGCGGAAGGAGGAAAGTGTAAAATGACGAATTTTTAATAAAAAATAAACGGACCGGACGACCGGAGGGAAACCGGCGGGCACGGACCCTGTGGGAAAGCCCCGGACCGGAAGAGGGAAAAAAGAAGAAACCAGAAAAAACACAAACTAATAAAAATTCAACTAATCAAATCATTTATCTAAACACAACTATGAAAAAATTCCTTATTTCGTCGGTTGCCCTGTCCGTATTGGGAACCGTTAATGCGTTCGCGCAGGAGGCAGCCGCCGCAGCTGAAACTCAGGTCGCAGGCGAAAGCATGCACCACGTGATGATGCAGAAGTTCCTCGAAGGTGGCTGGGAGTGGATGCTTCCGGTGCTTCTCTGTCTGGTCGTCGGTCTGGCCGTAGCCATCGAGCGCGTACTCTACCTGTCGCTCTCGACGATCAACTCGAAGAAGCTCGTCGCCAGCGTGGAGGAGGCTCTGAAGAACGGCGGCATCGAGGCTGCCAAGGAAGTTTGCCGCAACACGCGCGGCCCGATCGCTTCGATCTACTATCAGGGTCTGGACCGCTACAACCAGGGTCTCGACTCGGTCGAGAAGGCCGTCGTATCGTACGGTTCGGTTCAGACCGGACAGATGGAGTCGGGTCTGACGTGGATCGGTCTGTTCATCGCCCTGTCGCCCATGTTGGGATTCATGGGTACCGTAGTCGGCATGATCCAGGCATTCGACCAGATCCAGGCTGCCGGCGATATCAGCCCGACGCTCGTTGCCGGCGGTATCAAGGTCGCCCTTCTGACGACGCTCTTCGGTCTTATCGCTGCGGTTGTTCTTCAGCTGTTCTACAACTATATCGTTTCGAAGATCGACTCTCTGGTAAACGATATGGAGGATTCGTCCATCACGCTGATGGATATTCTGACGGCTTACAACAAGAAATAATCCAACGCTAAAGATTCGAAAGCAATTATGAAAAAGATACTTAACATAATGCTGGGCATTCTGATGGTGATCACGGCGGTCCTTCTGGTCTACGCGATCGCCACCGGCGGCTCGGATGCGGCCATCAGCGCGAACCTCATGTGGAGCTACTTCCTCCTGGTGTTCGGCATTGCGGCCGCCATCTTCTGCGCCGTCTTCGGAATGATCCAGAACCCTGCGGGCATCAAGGGGACGATCCTCTCCCTGGCGCTTATCATCGTCGTAGTCGGCGTGTCGTACTTCATCGCCGCCGGCCACACGGTGAACATCGTCGACCTGCAGAACAACGATTTCTTCCCGCGCAGTGAAACCGTAATTACCGAAACGAGCGTCCTGGTGGCCTATGTCGCCGTGGTCGCAGCGTTCCTGACCGCCGTGGTGACGGAGATCTGGGGCGCCTTCAAATAATGGAGTGAACGATGGCTATTAATAAAAGAAAGGTACAGGAAATCAATGCCGGTTCGATGGCCGACATCTCCTTCCTGCTGCTTATCTTCTTCCTGGTGGCCACTACCATGAACACCGATACGGGTCTGATGCGTATGCTTCCGCCGATGCCTCCCGAGAACCAACAGCAGGAGGAGATCAAGGTCAAGGAGCGCAACCTGTTCCTGGTGCTCATTTCGGGCAGCGGCAACATCATGGCGGGAGTTCCGGGCAAGCAGGAGCAGATCGTGCTCGGCCAGTTGAAGGATATGGCCAAGGAGTTCATCACCAACCCGATGGACGACGAGAACCTGCCCGAGAAGGTCGATCGCGAGATCGACATGGCCGACGGCAGCAAATGGACCTATCCGGTAAGCGAAGGCGTCGTTTCCCTGCAGACCACCCGCGATACGGGCTATCAGGCCTATATCATGGTGCAGAACGAGCTCACGCGCGCGTTCAACGAGGTGCGTGACGACGTGGCCCAACGCAAATTCGGCGCAAAGTTCTCGGAGCTCAACGAGGATCAGCGCAATGCAGTGTCCAAAGCAGTGCCCCTGAAGATTTCGGAGGCCGAACCGCGTAACATAAAGAAGTAAGCTATGGCAGTAATGAAAAAGAAGGGCGACAAGAGTCTGCCCCCTATCTCGACCGCATCGCTTCCCGACGTGATCTTCATGATCCTCTTCTTCTTTATGGTCTCGACGACCATGCGCGATCAGGAGCTGCTGGTGAGATACAAACTTCCCGAAGCGACCGAAGTGCAGAAGCTGGAGAAGAAATCGCTCGTCAGCTACATCCACATCGGTCAGCCGACGCTGGCCATGCAGGCGCAGTTCGGAACCGCTCCGCGCATCCAGCTGAACGATTCGTACAAAACGACCCGGGACATTCTGGACTTCGTGGCCGCCGAGCGCGACAAGCTCAGCGAGGCCGACCGCGCTTCGATGACGGTGTGCCTCAAGGCCGACCAGTCCACGAAGATGGGTATCGTGACCGACGTCAAGCAGGAGCTGCGTCGTGCCAACGCCCTGAAGATTTCCTATGCGGCAGCCAAGTCGCTGGGTTATTGATCCGGAGACCGGAAGAACTCTCAACGGAAAGAGCAGGCCGTTTCGGTCTGCTCTTTTCTTTTACCCGAAAGGCGCCTCGCCCCGTTCCTGCCACCGTCCGGACACGGAGGACAGGACGACGGTCCGGAACAATCCGGCACAATCCGGCACGGAAGGCGTCCATCCAAACCCGGGAACAGCCCCCCAAGGCCCCATACGATCCAATCGGAGCAACGCGGCGAAGGTCGAAACACTCCTCCAACAGCCGCGACATGCAGACACCCGGCAAACAAACCCCGAAAAACACAAGCGCCCCGCTACCGGAAGGTTCCGGCTCACAACAAAGATACGGACGGAAGAATCCGCTGTCCGAAAAGCCATCCGGCAGAAAATCCGCCGACAGAAAACCGTTCGGCGGGGCCCCGGCGGCGAAAGCTCCCGGACGGCAAACGGCTTTCCGGAAGGGACCGTCCGTCTTCTTCTTCGCACGATGCCGGAGGGCGTCAGAAACCGAACTCCAGTTGGTCGATTTCGTGGTTGAAGGTCAGGCGATGGTGCGGCGTAAGCCCGAACTCGCGGATCGCCAGCCGGTGCTGCCGGGTGGGATACCCTTTGTTCCGCGCCCAGCCGTATTGGGGAAACTCCTCGGCAAGCCGGTACATATATTCGTCGCGGTGCGTCTTGGCGAGCACCGAAGCCGCCGCGATGTCGGCGTATTTGCCGTCGCCCTTCACGATGCAGCGGAAAGGAATTCCGAGCCGCGTGCGGAACCGGTTGCCGTCGATGGCCAGAAACGCCGGCGCAGGATCGAGCCGCGCCACGGCCAGCGACATTCCCTCGAACGAAGCGTTCAGAATATTGATCTCGTCGATGCGTGCGGCCGATACGGCCTCGACCGCCCAGGCGACCGCCTCCCGTTCGATGACGGCCCGCAACCGGTCCCGGTTCCGCTCGGTCATCTGTTTCGAATCGTTGAGCTGCGGATCGTGGAAATCGGGCGGCAGAATCACCGCGGCGGCGAACACGGGTCCGGCCAGACAACCGCGCCCGGCCTCGTCGCATCCCGCCTCCGTCAGCTCGTACTGAAATTGATTCTCCAACATAGCGATGCAAAAATACACAATATTCCGGCATTTTTAGCTACATTTGCCACGATACGTCCATACCGTCATGAGATTCGACATCGCCCGACAGCCGCTCGTTCCGGCTTTTCTGACCCTCCTCCTGATTGCCGTCGTCGCAATGCGGGGAGCGGATCCGCACGCCCTGCCGGACCGGATCATCCCACCGACGACGGACTGTGCGGCGGCAAGCGGAACGGAAACGCCCCCGGCCGCGCTCCGGGAGCGGAACGATGCCCCCGGGACGGAACCTGCGGAGACGGAAAACGTCCGCCCGGGACTCGCCGTGCGGATGCCGGCGGTATGGTCGTCGCAATTCCAGCACAACCATCCGGGATGGGCCCGCTGGATCGGCGGACTGCTCCTGATCTTCGGCGGCATGTGCACGGGGAGACTCACCGTGCGCAACAACCTCTACTCGGTCGGAACCTGCCTCGCCATCCCGCTCTATGCCATCGCCGCCTGCGCTCCGGGATTCGGAGGAGACTTCCTGACCGCACTCGCGGGCGCGGCCCTGCTGGCCTTCGCCACCAAGAACTACTGCCGCTCGTTCCGCAACGGATACGCCTTCGACGCCGTGTTCCGGGCTTCGCTCTATCTCGGAACGCTGCCGCTGCTGCTGCCCGCGGCCCTGCCGCTGGCAGCCGCCCTGCCGCTGGCCGTGCTGATCTTCCGGCGGACGCTGCGCGAAGCGGCCGTGGCCTGCGCCGGGCTGCTGCTGCCCGCCGCCGCGCTCTGCTACATCAACTGGGGAGCGGGCGGGGAGTTCTCCGCTCCGCTTTCGTATCTCGGAACCGCTTTCCTCGCCGGCAGACCGCTCGCGCTCTTCTCCGCGCTGCCCCTGCCGAACCTGCTGCCGACGGCCGCGATCGGAGCGCTCGGGCTGCTCGCCGCGCTGTTCGTCCTTTCGGACCTCTACGCCGTCGGCACGAAGCCCCGGTTCATTCTCATCTACAACATCGTTCTGCTGGCGCTGACCGCCGCCGTCCTCTGCGGCCCCGGCGCCGTACGGACCGACACGACGCTGATCGCCGTGCCGGCCGCCATCCTGCTGCCGTTCCTTTTCGTCCGGATTCACCGGGCCATCGTCTGGCCGCTCTACCTGATTTTACTCGCCTTTACCCTGATCTCATCCATTTTGCAATAATCTATTTAGTCTGCATGATAGTCAAAACGGGCGCATTTAGTTAAATTTGCCCTTTTGTGCTATACGCTATGGTAGATTAAAAAGTTTTAATTGTATATTTGAAGTTGAACAAGGTGACGCAACGCTCTGTTCAAAAAAACTTAAATTACAATTAGCATGAAGAATTCAATGACTTCATCGGCACAACAGCCGATGATCGTGAAGTATTTAGAATCGCTTCACAACGGAATCCAATCCCAGATCCTCTCGCGTTACGCAATCGGTTACATCCTACGCGGCACCAAATACATCTACGACGGGGATAAACGTCAGACACTTTCGCGCGGCGACGTCTTCTATCTGGGCATCGGCCATCACTATATCGAAAACGTGCCCGAAGGAGGACAACCCTACGAAGAGGTGCTCTTTTACTACACGCCCGGGGACCTGCAACGCATCCTCATGCACCTGAACATCACCTACGGGCTGAACATTTCGAACGAGCATTCGTGCGAAAACTGCCGCAACCGCACGCACGTCGCCATGCCCGCATGGAACTCGCTGCGCAACTTTTTCATCAATGCGAACAACTATCTGCGCGACGAGGAGTGCCGCCACGACGAGACCGGCGAGAGCATCAAGATGACCGAACTGATCTATCTGATCGCCTCGCACGAGGATTGCTGCATCAAGAGCAAACTGCTGAGCAACATCGACGCGGCGAAGGAGAACTTCGAACAGATCATCTACGACCACATCTTCAAGGACATCTCGATCGAGGAGCTGGCCAAACTCACCAACCGGTCGCTGACCTCGTTCAAGAAGGAGTTCCGCCGCCACTTCCAGATGCCTCCCCACAAGTGGTACATCCGCCAGCGGCTGATGCACTCGCGTCTGCTGCTGATCTCGACGTCGAAATCCGTCTCGGAGATCGGCAACGAGTGCACCTTCCCCAATACGTCGCATTTCATCAAGCTCTTCAAGAAGGAGTACCAGATGACACCCGCCACGTACCGCCACCGCCACCTCTCGACGCCGGACAGCGAACCGAAGCCAGTCATGCGGCAGGTGCAGGAGAACGAGGCGATCCGCGAGGCGCTTTAATCAAAAACTTATAAATTCGTAGTTATTCAAAATTTTTAATTACGATTTGCGAACGGAGCACGCCCCGTTTTCGGAAAAACCTCCCGAAAAATTTGGTTTTTCGTAAAATTCGGATTACTTTTGTTTCAACGAATGTGGGATTCCCACTCTCATTAACCTAACTAACCTAACCAGAGAGGCCCGATACCGCCCGGTATCCGGCCTCTTCTTTCGTCCTCCGCCGCCGGCCGAATCCCTCCCGGAAGCGCATGGGAACGGGAAACCGCCGTTCCCGGCCGCGCACCGCTCCCGCCCCCTTCCGGGCCGTGCCGGGAAACCGGCCCGCCGACCGCCGCGCCCTTCCGTCTCCCGGCCGTGCAAGAAAAAGGGCCGATCACAAGGAATATCCGATATTTTTTCTTATTTTTGCATCAATTGGAAAATAATGAACTTAAATGCCGAAGTTTTATGACAGGGCGGACGCACTGAAAAAACCCGGATGGCTGAAGATCCGGCTCCACCGTACCCCGGAATGGGCCGAGGTGCGGCATATCGTCGAGAAGCACAGGCTGCACACGATCTGTAGCAGCGGCATGTGCCCCAACCAGGCGGAATGCTGGAGCCGGAGGACCGCAACCTTCATGATTCTGGGTGACATCTGCACGCGGGGCTGCCGCTTCTGCGCGACCCGAACGGGACGTCCCCTCGCCCCCGACGCCGGAGAGCCCGCCCGCGTGGCCGAAAGCGTCGCACTGATGAAACTCCGGTATGTCGTCGTAACATCCGTGACGCGCGACGACCTCCCGGACGGCGGCGCCAGCCATTGGGCCGCCACGGTGGAGGCCATCCGCTCGCAGAATCCCGACGCCGTAATTGAGCTCCTTATTCCCGATCTCGACGCCCGCCCCGAACTTTTGGACGCGGTCGCGGCGTCGAAGCCCGACATCATCGGGCACAACATCGAAACCGTCGAGCG
>ERZ827516.1141-NODE-1141-length-25006-cov-4.394894_pt1 | contig 25006 bp, 20 predicted proteins | sample MGYA00519703_ERZ827516 | MGnify/ENA primary metagenome ERZ827516 (study PRJEB31778, sample SAMEA3449337) | human gut metagenome | biome: human gut; feature: human-associated habitat; material: faeces | place: United Kingdom | collected 2010/2012 ...
CAGAGCAGACCTCTTCCTTTTCGTTCTTGCGGAGCAGGCCGTGGTCCACAAACACGCAGGTCAGCTGCTTCCCGATGGCCTTTGCCAGCATCGCAGCCAGCACCGAGGAATCCACGCCGCCGGACAGGGCACACAACACCTTACCGTCGCCAATGCGCTCCCGCAGAGCCTTGACATTGTTCTCCACGAAAGAGTCCATCTTCCAGTCGCCGGAGCAGCCACAGACGTTGTACACGAAGTTGCGGAGCATCTTCTTGCCCTCAGCGGTGTGAAGCACTTCCGGGTGGAACTGAACAGCGTACAGGCCCTTCTCGGCGTTCTCTGCAGCAGCCACAGGGCAGTTCACGGTGTGTGCGGTGATCTTGAAGCCGGGGGCTGCCTGCTCGATGTAGTCGTTGTGGCTCATCCAGCAGATGGTAGAGGGCTGCACATCGGTGAACAGCTTGCTCTCGGTGTTCACGAACACCTCGGTCTTACCGTACTCACGCTCGGGAGCGCGGCAGACATGACCGCCCAGCAGGTGCATCATCAGCTGGCTGCCGTAGCAGATGCCCAGCACAGGCACGCCCCAGCTGAAGATTTCGGGGTCGATGGTGGGAGAATCCTCCAGATAAACGCTGTTGGGGCCGCCGGTGAAGATGATGCCCTTGGGATTCTTGGCCTTGATGACCGAAAGATCGGTTTTATAGGAATAGATCTCGCAGTAGACATTATTTTCTCGGACGCGGCGGGCAATCAGCTGATTGTACTGTCCGCCAAAGTCCAGCACGATGACAGTTTCATGCTGCATGATGTTTTCCTCCATTTTTAAGTGTGTTTCTACAGATAATTTTAGTATAGCACATCTCACAACAAAAAGCGACAGTTTTTGTGAAGTTTTCTGTCATTTCATTCTGCGGATCGGATGTCGCAGCACGGTTTTCAGCTTCTCCGGTGCGGTGCGGCGTGGATCTCCCAGATAGATCTCGTGATGGAAGCGTGTGTCTGAAAAATCCGGGCAATATCCCTGTTCCGCTGCAAACGCATCCAGCTGCCGCAGGGTCCCCGGCTCGGTGTCATAGGAGCCGATGTGCATACACTGCACGCACAGGCCTTCATCATAGGTAAAAAATTCCACCTTAGAAAAGTCTTTTTTCTTTTTGGTAGTGGCCTGCACTGCCCAGTCAAATTCGGCACGGGTGACAAATTCCGGCAGACGGATCATAGAGGTCCAGATAAAGGTCTCCTTGTTGGAAAAATCCACGCCCTCTGCACCGGGCTGATGCCACAGTCCCTCCAGTGGTGGAACGACATATTCAAAATAGCCGTCCATCTTATGGCTGCCCTTATAGCTCATTTTAATGGTAAACGCAATGCCGTACAGCAGTTCCAGCGCTGCCTTGTATTCCCCTGCCGGGTCATTGGGGTCGCCCTTGCCCTGCACCGCCACAAAATTCATCGCAGGGACGGTGATGATTTGCGGTTTCTTCGGCGGGAGGTAAAATTCTTTATATTCCTTCTTATAGTCAAATGGCATCCTTCTTTTCTCCTTCCAACAGCTCGCGCTGTTTCTTTTTGCTAAAGCCGCCGCCCAGCACAAGCCGATAAGATTTTTCCAGCATCTCCCGCAGCAATGCATCCGGCACATTTCCCTCTGCTTTTACGGAGTTCCAATGCACCTTATTCATATAATAGCCCGGAATGATATCTTCATACTGTCGGCGCAGAAAATCGCCCTCGGCGGGGTCCAGCTTGCAAGTAATATACACCGGCTTTCCCGTGGCATCATCCAGACAGACGGCTGCAAACATTTTGCCGCCGATGTGGTATCTTATCCAGTTCCACTCTGCCTGTAAGTCTTTGGTAACGCCAGACTTTTGAAGAAGCTCTGTGTCGATCCAGCAGTATTTCATGGCAGCACCTCCGTTTTTCTCAGTATAACTGATTTGGAGGCACTTGTAAACGAAAAGTTGTTGGTTTTTACTTATAATACGTCAATTCTGAAAAATCGGCAGCAAAAAGAGCCATCCGCTCAGAAAACCTGAGAGAATGGCTCTTGCATTAAATGTTATGATCAGATGGAAATGGTGTTGCACACGTCCACCAGCACGGGGTCAAGACTCTTGGTCATTTCCAAAGCCTCGTCCACGGGGTAGTCCACCAGCTTCTCGCCCTTCATGCCGACGATGCGGTTATACTTGCCCTGCTCCAGCAGGCAGACAGCCTGATAACCCATGGCAGAAGCATTCACGCGGTCGCGCAGGGTGGGAGAACCGCCACGCTGCACATGACCCAGAATGGTTGCGCGGGAATCGATGCCGGTGCGTGCCTGAATCTCGTTGGCGATCTCCTGTGCATGACCCACGCCCTCGGCCACGATGATGATAAAGTGACGCTTGCCGGTCTTCTGGGTCTCGGCGATCTTATCCAGAATGTCGCGCTGCATATCGAATTCCTTCTCGGGCAGCAGCACAGCCATAGCGCCGGAGGCGATGGCCACGTTCAGAGCGATGTAACCGGCGTTGCGGCCCATGACCTCGACCACACTGCAGCGGTCGTGGCTCTGGGTGGTGTCGCGCAGCTTGTCGATCATTTCCAGCGCGGTGTTCATGGCGGTATCGTAGCCGATGGTGTAATCGGTGCAGCCGATATCGTTATCAATGGTGCCGGGCAGGCCGATCATGGGGATGCCGCGGTGTGCCAGTGCGCGGGCACCGCGGTAGGAGCCGTCGCCGCCGATAACGACCAGCGCATCAATGCCCAGCTCGCGGCACTTTTCAGCGCCCTTATCCTGACCTTCCTTGGTCTTGAACTCCAGGCAGCGTGCCGTATACAGAATAGTGCCGCCAGCAGAGATGATGTTAGAAACGCTGCGCAGGTTCATTTCAAAGCACTCGCCGTTCAGCAGGCCGTTGTAGCCGCGCTGAATGCCGATCATACGGAAGCCCTTGTGCAGGCCGGTGCGTACCACAGCGCGCACAGCAGCGTTCATGCCGGGAGCATCACCACCGCTTGTAAGCACGCCAATCGTTTTGATTTGCTTTTCCATACGAGAGATTCCCTCCAATTTACAGTTCAGTTCTTCATTTACCCTTTTGCCTGTACCCTCTTCTTCCAGAAACAGGCCAGTTGCTTTGCAACAGCTTTGATTCGCCTTTAATGATTATAGCACACCATCCAGACAAATTTCAATAGGGTTTTGAGACTTTATGCAATTCCATGCGGTACAAAATAATGACTGTACATCGCATTATTTTTGCAATTTGTACCACTTGGAAAAATTGAAATCGTCCCATGCGGTGCCATTCGTGCACAAATATGTCATTTTGTTGCAACGTTTTCTGCGCCCAGCAGCCGCTCCAGCTCTTTGAAGAAGAGCGGATGCCCGGAAGTGTACAGTCGGCGCGGTGCGGCCAGCTTCTGCTTGGTATCTTCCAGATACAGGATCACCGGGATATCGCCATCAAAGATCTCCAGCAGGTTCACCACTTTATCGTACTGGGGGCAGCTGCGGGACGGCAGACGGATGAATACACGCCGGGCAGCTGTTTTGACAGGGTCCGGGCGGCCTTTATCCAAGCGGGTCGGGTCGTAGCTGTCAATGGGCAGAATGCTGTCTGCCAGCAGCTTGGAGGCTTCATCCTCCCGCACGGAAAGCCGGCCATCGATGACCACAACAGCGTTTTCCTGAATGGCATCCCGGAACCTGTCCAGCACCTTGGGGAACACGATGACCTCCATGGTGCCGGTCAGATCCTCCACACTGGTAAAGGCCATCATGCTGTTGGATTTTGTCGTCATCATGCGGTTTTTGACTACTGCACACACGATACGCACCTTTTCGCCGTCCTGCACATGGGCATCCTCGCCAGTGAGGTCTTTGATGGTGTGGGAGCCGATGCGGGCAGATTTTTCCCGGTAAGCGTCCAGCGGATGGCCGGACAGGTACAGGCCGCTGACCTCTTTTTCTTGTTGCAGCAGCTCGGCAGGGGTGTACTCTGCCAAGGGGCGGATCTCGTAGACGTCCTCCTGCGGGCTTTGCTGCACTTCCCCGCTCATCACGGAGAACAGATCCAACTGCCCTTCCAGATTGCGGCGAGAGTCGGTCTCGATACTCTTGAGGATGCCCTCTACCGCCTCCACCATGCTGTGACGGTTGGAGCCGAAGCAGTCAAAGGCACCGGCTTTGATCAGGCTTTCCACCGCGCGGCGGTTCAACTCACTGCCGTGCATCCGCTTGCAGAAATCATAAAGGCTTGTGTAGGGCTTTTCCTTACGCTCGGTGACTGCGTTTTCGATGAGGTTGCGGCCTACGTTTTTCACGGCGTTCAGCCCAAAACGGATCTGTCCGTTATCATCGGCGGTAAAGCCGCCGTTGGAAATATTTACATCCGGCGGCAGCACCTTGATGCCCAAACGGGCGCACTCGCCGGAATACTCAATGACCTTATCCGTATTATCCAGCACGCTGGTCAGCAATGCTGCCATGAACTGGCTGGGGTAATGGCACTTGAGGTAAGCGGTCTGGAAAGCCACATAGGCGTAGCAGGCCGCATGGCTCTTGTTGAAGGCGTAGGACGCAAAGCTGGACATCTCGTCGTAGATCTGGTTTGCCACCTGCTCCGGGATACCGTTGGCAACGCAGCCGGGGCATTCGTGGCCGGGCTCGGTGCAGCCATGCACAAAATGCTCCCGCTCTGCCTCCATGACGGCATGCTTCTTTTTGCTCATGGCGCGGCGGACGTTATCTGCCTGCCCGAAGGAGAAGCCTGCCAGCTCCCGGAAAATCTGCATGACCTGCTCCTGATAGACGATGCAGCCGTTGGTCACATCCAAGATGTGCGCCAGCTGCGGGGTCTTGTAGCTGATCTTGTCCGGTTCGTGCCGGTTGCGCAGATAGGTGGGAATGGAGTCCATGGGGCCCGGACGGTACAGGCTGATCAGAGCGATGACATCTTCAAGGTTCTGGGGCTGCAAGCCCACAAGCACCTGTTTCATGCCGGAGGATTCCAGCTGGAACACACCCTCGGTATCGCCCTGCCCCAGCATTTTATAGGTATCCGGGTCGTCATAATCCAGCTTGCGGATGGAGAACTCCGGGTGCTGCTTTTGCACGGCAGTTTCTGCATCCCGGATGACGGTCAGGGTGCGCAGCCCCAGAAAGTCCATCTTCAAAAGACCCAGCTCTTCGATCTCGGTCATGTTGAACTGGGTCACCGGCAGGCCGTCGTTGGTGGCAAGCGGCAGATAATAATCCGTCGGCTCCGGCGTAATGACCACGCCTGCCGCGTGGGTGGAGGCGTGCCGGGGCATGCCCTCCACCTTCAGTGCGGTGTCGATGAGTTCGGTCACCTGCGGGTCGGTATCGTAGAGCTTTTTCAGCTCGCTGGAAACCTCCAATGCCCGCTTGAGGGTCATTTTCAGTTCCATGGGCACAAGCTTTGCTACCACGTCCACCTGCTGGTATGGAATACCCATCACGCGGCCCACGTCCCGGATGGCGTTGCGGGCTGCCATGGTACCAAAGGTGACGATCTGCGCCACATGATCCGCACCGTATTTGCGGTTGACGTAGTCGATGACCTCCTGTCGGCGCTCGTAGCAGAAGTCCACATCGAAATCCGGCATACTGACGCGCTCAGGGTTCAAAAAGCGCTCGAAGATCAGGTTATAGCGGATGGGGTCGATATCCGTAATGCCCACGCAGTAAGCGGCAATACTACCCGCGCCGGAGCCGCGTCCCGGCCCCACCGGGATGCCCTGACTTTTTGCAAAATTGATGTAGTCCCATACGATGAGGTAGTAGTTGGTATACCCCATGGTCTTGACCACGCCGATCTCGTATTTCAGGCGGTCGATGTTAGCCTGCGGCACGTCCGGGCCGTAGCGGCGTTCCAAGCCGTCCCAGCAGAGTTTTTCAAAGTAGGCCTGATTATCCATGCCGTCCGGGGCTTTGTAGTAAGGGATCTTGGTGTGACCGAACTCAAAGTCAAAATTGCACTGCTCGGCGATCTTTGCCGTATTGGCGCAGGCTTCCGGTACCATGGAGAACAGCTCGTACATCTCGTCTGTGGTCTTGACGTAGAATTCATCAGTCTGGAACTCCATACGATCGGCGTCCTGAATGGTCTTGCCGGTCTGGATGCACAGCAGGATGCTCTGCATCTTGGCGTCCTCTTTGCGTAGATAATGGGCGTCGTTGGTGGCTGCCATGGGGATGCCGGTCTCGCGCGAAAGTTTGATGAGTTGCGGCAGAACGGTGGAATCCTCTTTCAGGCCGTGATCCTGCAATTCGATGTAGTAATTCTCTGCACCGAATAGATCCCGGTACCACAGCGCAGTCGCCTTTGCGCGCTCGTAGTCCCCTGCCAGAATGGCCTGCGGGATCTCGCCTGCAAGACAGGCCGAAAGGCAGATCAGTCCCTCATGGTATTGCTCCAAAAGCTGCTTATCCACACGGGGCTTGGAGTAAAAGCCCTCCACAAAACCGGCAGAGACCATTTTGATCAGGTTCTTATAGCCGGTCTCGTTTTTGCACAGTAAAATCAGGTGGTTATTGCCGTCTATTTTATTTACCTTATCAAAGCGGGTGCGGGTGGCAACATACACTTCGCACCCGATGATGGGCTTGATACCCGCCTTTTTGGCGGCCTTATAAAACTGCACACAGCCGTACATTACGCCGTGGTCGGTGCAGGCAATGGCGGTCTGTCCGCACTCCTTCACCCGCTCCATCAGCTGGTCGATGCGGCAGGCACCGTCCAGAAGGCTGTATTCCGTATGGATATGCAAATGGGCAAAGGGACGGGTATTTGCGGTGGGTTCACTCATTGTACTGCCTCCTGTCCCTCCTGCTGGCGCTGGCGCAGATTTTCCGCCAGTGCTTCCAGCTTTTTCATCCGGTGTGATAAGCCGGATTTGCTCACTGCCGGGTCAAAGCAGCCGCACAGCGCGGTAAGCGAAAGATCCGGGTATTGCAGACGCTTGGCTGCTGCCTGCTGCAGCACCTCCGGCAAGGTCTCCAGTGCGTGCTGTTCCTGCAAATAGCGGATGGCTTTCAGGGTCTGGGCGTTCGCCCGCGCCGTTTTGCCAAGGTTTGCGGTATCGCAGTTGGTCTGCCGGTTGGTCTGATTGCGCACCTGTTTGAACGCCTTGAGGACGCTGATCTGGGTCGCGGCATCCGCAGCGCCCATAAAGCGGAGCAGCCGCTCCACATTGGCACCGGTCTTGACGTAGATCAGGTTCACGCCGTTGCGGCGGGTGCGGTGGGGCGCAAACTCGTGCTCGGCCAGCAGCGCTTCAAAATCCCGGGCGAGATTCGTCCGGGAGGTGAGAAATTCCAGGTTATATTCCTTTTGCGGGTCGGTGACCGTGCCGCTGCACAAAAAGGCCATGGCGATATAGTCACTGACGCAGGTCTGGCAGCGGATGAGCCCGGGATCGATCTGCAAGCTGGTTTCCCTGCCGGTGGTGCCGAACAGTTCATGCAGGCGGGTGACCTGCTCCGCATCGCGGATGTTGAACTCGTACAGCACACCGCTGACACGGGGCTTTTCCAGAATCTCGCCCCGGATGCCGCAACGGGCAAACAGCTGCTGCGCCAGCTGCACCGTATGGGGTTGCTCGGTTTGCAGCACAAGGCCGCGGGCATCAAAGTATTTGGCAAAGCAGGCAATGCCATAGGCAGCTGCACGCACACAGCATTCCTTGGTGGGGCTGCGCTGCGCGATTTCCTCCCGCGCACTGGATGCAAAACTCATAGTATTTCCTCTGTTTTCAGCGCACGGCATCCCGGTGCTGCACCCCGGGCTCGTAGCCCAGAGAGGTGCAGTATTCCGCAAGCTTGCGTGCGAATGTGATGGAGCGGTGCTTGCCGCCTGTGCAGCCCACCGCAATAGTCAGCTGGCTTTTGCCTTCCTTGACATAAAGCGGCAGGGCGTACTGCAAAAAGTTCTCGTACCGGCGCAGCAGCTCCTGTGCTTCGGGGTGGCCCATGACAAAATCCACCACTTCCTGATCCAGTCCGGTCTTGTGCTTCAGTTCCGGCACATAGAAGGGGTTTGGCAGGCAGCGCACATCCAGCACAAGGTCGGCCTCCGGCGGCAGACCAAACTTGAACCCGAAGGACATAATGGTGAGACGCATGGCATTTTTTGCCCCGCCGTTTTTCATGAACAAATCGCAGATACGCTCTTTATTCTGGGAGGTGGAGAGCAGACCAGTATTGATGGTATAGTTTGCACGTTCCTTCAAGGGCTGTAAGATCTGCCGCTCCTTCAAAAAGGCATCCCGGGTAGAGATGCCCTCTGCAATGCTGATGGGGTGGCGGCGGCGGGTCTCGCTGTAACGGCGCATCAACACATCGTCCGGCGCATCCAGAAACAGAATCTTATAGGGTGTTTTCTGCTCGTCCAGCTGCTGCAGGGCAGTCTCGATCTGTTCCCTGCTGCGGCAGCCGCGCACGTCCATGGAAAGCGCCACCCGCTCCAGCTGGTTGTCGCCCGCCTTGGAAAACGCCGTAATGCTGGGCAGCAGCCCCGCCGGGACGTTATCGATGCAGAAAAACCCGATATCCTCCAGCGCATTCATAGCCACAGACTTTCCTGCGCCGGAAAGTCCGCTGACGATCAACAGCTCCATCTGTGTTCCACACTCCCTCTATTTGCGCAGTTCAGCGGACTACGCGGATCTCTTTTTCCAGATCATAACCGGTCTTTTCCTTTACGATGGTGCGTACTTCTTCGCACAGCGCCAGCACGTCTGCGCAGGTGGCGCCGCCAAGGTTCACCACAAAGCCGCAGTGCTTCTCGCTGACGGCGGCACCGCCGTGTCGGTAGCCCCGCAGACCGCACTGGTCAATGAGGGCTGCGGCAAAAGCGCCCACCGGGCGCTTGAAGGTACTGCCTGCGCTGGGCTTATCCAGCGGCTGCTTATCCAGCCGCTTTGCCATCAGCTCGTCCATCTTTGCGCGGATAACCTCCGGCTCGCCCGGAGTCAGGGCAAACTGCGCCGAGAGGATACAGCCGCCGTTTTCTTCAAAAATGCTGTGGCGGTAGCGCAGGTCAAGTTCTGCTGCCGCCGCTTCTTTTACTTCGCCCTCGGCGGTAAGGTACTGCACCGTGGTCAGCACATCCTTCATCTCGCCGCCGTAGGCTCCGGCGTTCATGTAGACTGCGCCGCCCACCGTACCGGGGATGCCGTAAGCAAATTCCAGTCCGGTCAGGCCGTGTTCCAGCGCCGTTTTGCACAGCGCCGAAAGCCGCACGCCCGCCCCGGCGGTGAGTTGTGTGCCGTGCACCTCCACGGTGTCCTGCATGGAGGAAATATCCAGCACCACGCCGTTGTAGCCCTCGTCGGCAAACAGGATATTGCTGCCGTTGCCCAGCAAATAGTACCGGACGCCCTGCGCTTTGCATAGTGCAACAGCACGGCAAAGCTGTGCCCGATCTGCCGGCTGCACGAACAGCCGCGCCGGGCCGCCGATCTTAAAAGTACAGTGCGCTGCCAGCGGCTCGTTTTCTTTATAAGCAATGCCTGCTGCGGTCAGCAGCTGCTTGAGTTGTTCCATAGGGTCAGGCTCCTTTTTTATCGGGAAAATCAGTCCATTTTGTCATCCAGTCCCAGCCGGATCAGCAGCTCCTTGGCTGCGTTGTAGCCCATCTTCTTCTGGCGGTTATTGATGGCTGCAGTCTCCAGCACCACAGCCAGATTACGGCCGGGAGAGACCGGGATGCTGGTGCTGGGAATGCTGACGCCCAGAATGTCGTAGTATTCACTTTCCAGACCGGTGCGCTGGTAGTTCTTGGTGGGGTCCCACGCTTCCAGCTGCACCACCAGATCCAGACTTTCGCTCAGCTTGACAGCGCCTACGCCGTACACGCGGGCCACATTGACGATGCCGATGCCGCGCAGCTCGATGAAGTGGCGGATATTTTCCGGGGCAGTGCCCATGATCTGACGGTTGGACACCTTGCGCAGCTCCACGGCATCATCTGCCACCAGACGGTGGCCGCGCTTGACCAACTCAATGGCCAGCTCGCTTTTGCCGATGCCGCTGTCGCCAAGGATCAGGATGCCTTCGCCGTACACCTCCACCAGCACGCCGTGCCGGGTGATGCGGGGCGCAAGCTCCAGATTCAGTACGCTGATCAGGCTGCCCATCAAAGTGCAGGTAGTCTCGTTGGAACGCAGCAGGGCAACCGCGTGCTTCTGCGCCAGTTCCTGCATCTCCGGGAAGGGCGCCAGCTCCTCGCTGCGGCAGACGATGACCGCCGGGGGCTGCTGCCGGAACAGCTGCTCCAGCGCTTCGTAGCGCTTTTCTGCCGTCAGACCGGACAGAAAGTTCATCTCTGCCAGACCCATGATCTGCAGGCGAAGCTTATCAAAGTAATCATAATAGCCCGCCAGAAACAGACCCGGGCGGTTGACCTCGGCGATCTCTACGCTGATCTCATCCAGCGCCCGGGGGGTGTATACCACTTCCATGCTGACGCGGTCGGTCAGCGTTTTAAGCGAAACATTGAACGTACCCATCCTGGTTCCTCCTGTATCCTTTTGCCGCGCTGTGCTGCGGGCATTCTTATTCATATTATAATAAAATTCGGCGGCAAATACAACGCCCGGGGCGCTGTTTTTGTACCCACGGCGGGAAACCGACGCTGCATCGCAGCGTGTGCACAGGATTTTTACATTTTTCTTACTTTACATGGGTTTTACATTTCGGCGATTTCAGATTTTACATTGTTTTTCTATACTTAAAGCACAGGAGAAAAACACGTCAAGAAAAGTGAGGAAAACACTTATGACCATTTTTAATGTCTTTTCGCTGCTGGGAGGTCTGGCCCTGTTTTTGTTCGGTATGGACATCATGGGCAAGGCACTGGAAAAGCAGGCCGGCGGTCAGCTGCAGAAAATTCTCAGCAAGCTGACCGATAATCCCCTCAAGGGCTTTTTTCTGGGTCTGTGCGTAACCGCCGTGATCCAGAGCTCCAGCGCTACCACCGTTATGGTGGTGGGCTTTGTCAACAGCGGCATCATGGAGCTGCATCAGGCCATTGGCGTGATCATGGGCAGCAACGTGGGCACTACCGTGACCAGCTGGATTTTGAGCCTTTCCGGTTTGCAGGGCGACAGCCTGCTCGTCCAGCTGCTCAAGCCCACTTCTTTTAGCCCGGTGCTTGCATTTATCGGCATTTTGCTGTATATGTGTAAGAGTGAGAAGAAAAAGGGCGTGGGCACCATCCTCATCGGCTTTGCTGTGCTGATGACCGGCATGACCACCATGTCCAACGCGGTGCTGCCGCTGCAAAACGAGGCATGGTTCACCAGCCTGTTCACCCGCTTCTCCAACCCCCTGCTGGGCGTTCTGGTGGGCGCACTGGTCACCGGCATCATCCAGAGCTCCAGCGCCAGCGTGGGCATCCTGCAGGCACTGAGCGCCACCGGCGTCATCACCTACGGCAGTGCCATCCCCATCATCATGGGTCAGAACATCGGTACCTGTGTGACTGCACTGCTGTCCTCTGTGGGTGCGAATAAGAACGCCCGCCGGGCTGCCATGGTGCACCTGTACTTCAACATTATCGGTGTGACCATCTTTCTGTTCGGGTTCTACGGACTCAACGCCGTCTGCCACTTTGCCTTTGTGAATACCACCATCGAGGCTTGGGGCATTGCAATCGTGCACTCGGTGTTCAACATTCTGGCCACCGTCATTCTGCTGCCCTTTGCCACCGGGCTGGAAAAGCTGGCCATCCTGACCATTCCCGATTCCCCGGAAAAAGAGGAGTTTGCGCTGCTGGATGACCGTCTGCTGAACACCCCCGCCGTAGCTGTGGAGCGCGCCCGCGCCGCTACCGCCGAAATGGCCGAGCTTGCCCGGGTGGGCGTGGTACAGGCCATGAGCCTGACCCACGAATGGAACGATGAACTTGCCCAGAAGGTGCGGGATGAGGAGTGCCGGGTGGACCGGTACGAGGACGCACTGGGCACTTATCTGGTCAAGCTGTCCGGCCGGGAACTGAACCACACCGACAGCCAGAGCGTGAACACCCTGCTGCACACCATCAGTGATTTTGAGCGTATCAGCGACCATTCCGTCAACCTGCTGGAATCTGCCGAGGAGATGCACCAGAAGGAGATTCACTTCTCCAAGGATGCACAGGAGGAGCTGCAGGTTCTGGAGGATGCGGTGCAGGACACCCTGAGCCGCACCACCGATGCTTTCCGCAAGGGAGATCTGCACCTTGCCTCCAAGGTGGAGCCGCTGGAGGCCGTGGTCAACGAGCTGGTGCGTGCCATTAAGGCGCGACACGTTGCCCGCCTGCAGGCCGGCAGCTGCTCTATTGAGTACGGCTTTGTGCTGGACGATCTGCTGACCAACTACGAGCGTGTGTGCGACCATTGCAGCAACGTGGCAGTTGCGCAGATCGAGGTTGCACAGGACAGCTTTGATACCCACGCTTATCTGAACGATCTGCGCCACGGCAACGACACCAAGGAAAGTGAAGAATTCCACCGCCGTCTGGGCCGCTACCGTGAGCGGTATCTGTTCCCGGACGGACAGACTGCTGAGGAGAACTGAGTTATGATCTATATCGTAGAGGACGATGCTTCTATCCGGGAGCTGGAGCAGTATGCCCTGCAATCCAACGGCTACGAGGTGCAGGGCTTTGAAAGCGCCGAGCCCTTCTGGCAGGCCATGCGCACTGCCGAGCCGGAGCTGGTGATCTTAGACGTGATGCTGCCCGGCGAGGACGGCTTTTCCATCCTGAAAAAGCTGCGCAACACCCCTTCCCTGCGTAGGCTGCCAATCATTATGGTCACTGCAAAATCCAGCGAGCTGGACACCGTGCGCGGGCTGGACTGCGGCGCGGATGACTACATTGCAAAGCCTTTCGGCATTATGGAATTTCTCAGCCGGGTGCGTGTGGCGCTGCGGCGCTCTGCCCCGGAGGTAAGACCGGACGTGCTGGCCTTTCATGAAATTCAGCTGGATAACGCCCGCCACAGCGTTACGGTAAACAGCACCCCTGTGGAGCTGACCTACAAGGAATACTGCCTGCTGCGTCTGCTGCTGGAAAACACCAGTCTGGTGGTGACCCGCGAGACCATTTTGCAGGTAGTGTGGGGCACCGACATCTCGGTGGAAAGCCGTACCGTGGATATGCACATCCGCACCCTGCGCAAAAAGCTGGGCGATGCGGGGCGTTACATCTGCACTGTGCGCAAGGTGGGCTACAAGCTGACCGATGAGGAGGCCGAAGAAGAATGAAGCTGCGCAGCATGGAAGAAAAGATCAGCTACCGGTTGTTCCTGATGGGCTTTCTGGGGCTTATATTCACCGCAGTGCTGTGCATTTTTGTGTTCCATAAGGCCTTTACGGCGCAGGCATGGTCGGCTTTGGAGCGCGAGACCGACCTTGTGCGCGCCGGGTACGAGCAGACCGGAGACCCCACACAGCTGAGTGCCTTTGTGACCGATGATCTGCGCGTGACGCTGATCAGTCAGGACGGCAGCGTGCTGTTTGAATCTGCCACCGACCAGCCCATGGAGAACCATCTGACCCGCCCGGAGATCCGCGATGCCATTGCAAACGGCGAGGGTCGGGACATTCGCGATTCCCAGACCATGGGCTACGAGACCTATTACTATGCGCTCCGGCTTTCCGGCGGGGATGTGCTGCGCGTGGCACAGGACGCCGAGACCGTGTGGTCCATCTATGATGCCACTATCCCGGCCATCGTGCTGAGCTGCGTGGCGCTGATGCTGGCTGCTGCGGTGCTGGCCGCCCTGCTGACCAAAGCACTGGTACAGCCGGTGCTGAACATGACTGAGGATCTGGATCACATTCAGGAAAATGTGCCCTACCGGGAACTGATCCCCTTTGCAGAGAGCATCCACTCCGACCGCATTCTGCGAGAAAACAACGAGAAAATGCGGCAGGAGTTTACTGCCAATGTCAGCCATGAGCTCAAGACCCCGCTGACCAGCATTTCCGGCTATGCAGAGTTGATTGAGACCGGCATTGCAAAGCCGGAGGATGTGCCGGATTTCGGCCGCAAGATCCACAGCGAGGCCACCCGCATGATCCAGCTGGTCAACGATATTTTGCAGCTTTCCAAGTTGGACACTGTAAGCGAGACCGGGGACACCCCCGTAATGGAAACGGTAGACCTTTTGGAGGTTGCCAAGGAGTGTGTGGAGCGCCAGAAACTGAACGCCCGCCGCGCCTATATCTCCCTGACTTATCTGGGCGAGAGCGCCCCGGTGCTTGGCAGCCGCGCGCTGCTGGATGAACTGTGCCAGAATCTGTGCGACAACGCCATCCGCTACAACCGCCCGGGCGGTAAGGTACAAATCATCACCACCTGCAACCGGGACGGACACTGCTCCCTGACCGTGGCCGACAACGGCATCGGCATCCCGCGGGAAGCTCAGGCCAGCGTGTTCGAGCGCTTCTACCGGGTGGACAAGAGCCGTAGCAAGGCCACCGGCGGCACCGGGCTTGGGCTTGCCATCGTCAAGCACATTGCCCGCATCCACAACGCCCGCATCAAACTGGAAAGTCAGGTGGACGTTGGCACCACCATTACCGTCACCTTTCCTACTGCCTCTTAATACAGCATGAAATGCACGTCTGTCCGCCATTGCGGGCAGGCGTTTTTTGTTGGGTCAAAGCTTGCGCCGCTGCCGCTCCGCAGCGCTGCCCGGGCTTGCAGGTGCAGCACATCCACGCCCTGCTGCCAGCAGCTTTGCAAAAGTGCGGTGCACTGCGCCGCAAGCTGTTGCCGCTGCGCCTGCGTGGGCAATGGGCTGTGGGCAGCGCGTTGACAGTCCAGCCGCACAAGCACCTGCGCCTTTTGCAAGGTGACTGAAACGATGCAGCGCCGGATGCCGATGCGCTCCCCTTCCAGCCAGAGCTGCCGGGTGCCGCCCTGCCCGGTAAGCAGCCGGTAGACCTCGGCCTGCTCCGAGGACAAGGGCGTATCGCCCGCTACGGTGTGCAGAACACCGCCCTCCTGTATCGTTATCTCTTCCGCGTTCCACCGGAGAATGGGCAGAAGCCCCGGCTCTGTATGCTGATACAGCCGGGGTGCGGTGGGTGCTGCGGCCTTTATTTGTGCCATCAGAGCATCCGGCAGGGCGGCCCGTGTGGCAAGGTGGCCTGTCTCTCCTTCTGCGCAAAGCAGCCTTGCCGCCGTGCGTCCGCAGCCGCGCCGCAGCACCAGCTGCTCGTACTCTGTTAGTAATGGCTCTTCCGCTTTTGGCAGCAGCAGATAATCACACAGGCGGTAGCTTGCGGTTTGGGGCAGTGCCTGCTCTGCCGCAGCCAGCGCCTGTTCCATCGTTTGCCCCTCTGCCTGCACAAACTGTAACGCGGCAGAGGCTTCGGCGGCATCGGCGGCGGCCTGCGGTGCCTGATAGAGCAGCCCTGCCTGATACCCCTGCCCTGTCTGTGAAAGATACACCGCCCGCACCATGCTTTTCTCGGTGCTTTCGCAGCGCAGGAATAAAAGGCACCATCCTGTTAGAAGCAAATACAGCATCGGTTTGCAAGATTTCTGTTTTCTCATGGTTGCACCTCGGCTTCCGGCTGCTGCCAGAGCAAGCGGATAGCGGCACACAGCATGGCTGCCCGGTAGACAGCGCACAGCAGCCACAGCAGCAAAAGCAGCGCATCCATGCGGGAAAAGCTGCCGCTACTCCACGCCCGCAGCAACTCCAGCCGGGGGTAGGTTTCGCTGCCAAACAGCAAAGCACTGCCCAGCAAAGCCGCAGCCTGCACCGCAAAGCCCCATACCGGCAGCCAGACCGTGCGGCGGGCAGACCGTGCACTGCACAGAAGGGCTCCTGCAAAATATTCAGCGTAGACCGGTATGTCCCAGTTTGCTGCAGTCGGCTGTGCCGGGGTAAACAGCCGGTACCAGTGCAGCTGCCCTGCAAGCCCCAACAGGCAGACCACGCCGCCCACAGCGGCAAACCACCACAGCACCCGCGCCGAAGCGTTCCAGCTTGCAGGAGGGACAGCCCACCCCGCCCAGAGCAGCAGCGGCAGAAAGCCCAGCAGCGCCATGGAGGAAAACTCTGCCGTGCACAGCCCTTGTGCCTGCACGAGGGTGTGCATCAGTTCCATAAAAAGCCCAGCTGTCAGTGCCAGCCGCACCGCAAGGGAGGGCGCTTTGTTCTGCAACATTGCCACTGCCAGCGCCGAAAGGATGCACAGGCACACCGCGCTGACCACGCCCAGCCACAGCGCCCGGCGCACCGGAACGCTTTGCGGGATGCCGTCTGCCAGCGCTGCAGTTACCAAACTGAGGGTCAACGCCGCCGGGGTAAAACGTTCTGTTTGCTGCTTCATGACCGCCGTTTCCCCCTCTCCCGCTTTTGCCAGATATTGAACCCCTGCCGGGACAGCTGCCGGTAGTTGCGGCGCAGAACGCCGTCCTCGGAAAGCGGCTGCTGCGGGAAGGGGTGCGGCGCAAGATACGGCACACCCAATGCTTCGGTGCTGACGAGGCTGAGCAAAAAGCCGAAAAACGCTGCTGCCAGTCCCACTGGTCCGGCAAGCCCTGCCAACAGCACCGTGCCGATGCGCAGCAGGGTGGCAGGCTCGTACAGACCCGGGGTGACAAAGACTGCAATGGCCGTGATGCTGGCCACAAAGATGACCGGGGTGCTCATAAGCCCGGTGGCAATGGCGGCATCGCCAATGATGAGCGCCGACACCAGACTGACCGAGTGCCCCAGCGACTGCGGCATCCGCAGCCCGGCCTCCCGGATGATCTCTAAGAGTAGGATCACCAGCAGCATCTCGGCAAACAGGGGCAGCGGGGTGGCCTTTTCGGCTGCTTCGATCTTATACAGCAGCTGCGGGGGCAGCAGCTCCGGCAGATGCACCGCCACGCACACAAAGACCCCCGGCAAAAACACCGTAAGGTAGAAAGAAAAGTACTTCAGCACCCGCAGAAAAGAGGAAAACATCGCTGTGGAAGCGTAGTCGTCCAGACACTCGAACTGCTCGCTGAACAAAGCGGGCAGCACCAGCGCCGAGGGGCTGCCGTTGACTAAAATTACCAGCTTGCCCTCGCAGAGCTTGGCGGCAGCGACCGCCGGGCGCTCGGTGTAGTGCACCGGGGTAAACAGCCGCGCCTTGCCGGGCAGCAGCCACGGTACAAAATAGCTGGAATCCAGCAGCAGCTCCGGCCGTGCGCTTTGCAAAATGGTGCGCACCCGGCGCACCATGGCGGGGTCGGCACGGTCCTTGCAGTAGCAAAGAGCATACTCTGTATTGCAGCAGGTGTGCGCCTGTGCGGCCTCCTGCATAAGGGTATCGGTACGGACAAGGCGGCGCAGAAGGCTCAGATTCACCCGCAGAAGGTCGGTAAAGCCTTCCCTGCTGCCGCGCAGATTGCCCTCGGCGGATGGCTCTTCCACGGAGCGGAATTTGAGCCCCTGCACTGAAAAAACAATACCACTGCTGCAGCCCTCTAAAAGCAGCACCGCCATGCCCGCCGTCAGCCGCGCTACGAGCTGCGACATATCCTGCACCGGAGTGCTCTCGGCCGGAAACGCCGAGCCGTGCAGGATATGCGCATAAGCTTGCGTACCAGTAAGCCGGACAGAAGCAGACTGCCGCCCGGCGGCGTCCAGCAAGAGTTCCCAGAGTGAATCGAGACTTGCCATGCCGTCAAACATTACGATGCACCCTGGGCAGCCATACAAAACGATCTTCTTCGCATAATAGTCCGCCGACTGACCAAACCTAGCATCAAGCGCGGACAGGTTTTCCGCAAGGCTTTGCGAAAGCTGCTGCACATCCATCACTCCTTTGTGTGTGCAGTATGCCCGCTTTGCCGCAGCGGAATACGCCGCGCACACCACCATGGAGGGTTTGTGCATGAAACTGCTGCTTTGCCGCACTATTATTTTGTATCTCTGCGTTTTGTTTGCCATGCGGCTGATGGGCAAGCGTCAGCTGGGAGAGCTGCAGCCGGAGGAGCTGGTATCCACCATCCTGATCTCTAATCTGGCGTCCATCTCCATTGAATCGGAGGATGTCCCCATCACCGCCAGCCTCATCCCGCTGTTCCTCATTGCGGCACTGGAGCTGCTGGGGTCGGTGGTGAGTTTCCGCAGCCAGAAGTTCTTCAATTTTCTCTCCGGGCGTCCCAAAACGGTCATTCTGGACGGAAAGATCGACCAGAACGCTTTGCGGATGCTGCGGCTGACCACCGCCGACCTGATGGAGGCGCTGCGCGGCAAGGATATCTTCGACCCGCGCAGGGTGTCCTACGCCGTAATTGAAACAAACGGCACACTGTCGGCGGCGCTGCGCCCGGAGCAGGAAGCAGCCACCCTCTCCGATTTACAGTTGAAAGTACAGCAGACACAGGCCACCATCCCCTTTGTGCTGGACGGGCAGGTACTGGAGGATAATCTGCGCTGGTGCGGCAAGGACCGTGCGTGGCTGGAACGCACCGCCACGGCAAACACGGTGCTGCCACAGGAGATCTTACTGCTTATCGGCAACGAGACCGAGGACTATTTTCTGCTGAAGAAGGAAGGCCGTCAGCCGGGAGGAAAAGGATGAAGCGGATCTATGCGTGTATCCTGATTGTGGCGGCGCTGCTGGCAGTATCCCTTTACAGCAGCGGACGGGTGCAGAGCTTTGCACAGGATATCTCGGCCGACTTGGACTGCGCCCTTGAGGCAGTACGGCAGAAAGATTTTTCCACTGCACGGCAGGCACTTGCCGAGGGTGCAGAACTGTGCGATACCATGCGGGAAACTATGAGCCATCTGCTGCGCACGGCCGACTACACGGAACTGGAAGCCGCGCTGCGGGCGGCAGACGGATACCTTGAGCAGCAGGCCGCAGAGGAGGCACTGGGCGAACTGCGCCGCGCACAGGTAGAGGTGGAGCGGCTGGAGTGGCTTGCCCGGCGGCTGGTTTAAGATGAGCAAAAAAGGACACTGCACAGTGTTTCGTGCAGTGTCCTTTTTAAGTTATAGTTTACTGATTTTCCTTGCGGTCGCCCACAAGCTTTTTCAGTTCATCAAGGAAACTTTCCACGTCCGCAAACTGGCGGTAGACCGAGGCAAAGCGGATATAGGCCACCTCGTCGATCTTTTTCAGTTCCTCCATGGTCAGCTCGCCGATGCGCACACTGGGGATCTCGCGGTCGTAGGAGCTGAACAGGGACTGCTCGATGCTGCTGACGGCACGTTCCAGCGTTTCGTAGCTGACAGGACGCTTGGCACAGGCGCGCAACATGGCGTTGAACAGCTTCTGCCGGTCAAAGGGTTCGCGGGAGTTATCCTTTTTGATGACCACCAGCGGCACTGTTTCCACCACCTCGTAGGTGGTAAAGCGCATGTGGCAGTTCAGGCACTCGCGGCGGCGGCGGATGCGCTCGTTATCTTCCGTGGGGCGGGAGTCGATCACCTTGGATTCCTCCGCACCGCAATAAGGGCACTTCATCTTTTGTTCCTCCGCCTCAGTTCTTCTTTTTGCTGCGCTCGCTCCACAGCACCCATGCCGAGGTGGAAACGCACAGAGAGGTGTGCACACCGCTGATCATACCCATCATCAGCGGGAATGCAAAGGTAAAGATGCTGTCCAGACCGTAGAGCTTTGCCACGATGCACATCACACCCAGTGCCATCACGGTGGTGATGGTGGTGATCAGGGTACGGCGGGCAGACTGATTGACCGACTGGTTGACCAGCTCCTCAAAGCTGCCCTTTTTGCCCATGAGAGCGCGGTTCTCACGGATACGGTCGTACACCACAACGGTATCGTTGATGGAGTAGCCGAGGATGGTGAGCATGGCGGCGATAAAGTTGCCGTCCAGTGCGGTGCGCAGCAGCACAAAGGTGCCAAACACCACCATCAGGTCGTTGACCAGCGCCAGCACTGCCATCATACCGCCGGTCAGACCGCCGATGTTCTTGAAACGCAGGGCGATATACAGCAGAATGAGCACCAGTGCAAACACCACAGCTACCAGACTCTTCTGCAGGAACTTGGTGCCCATGGCTGCGCTGACGTTGCTCAGAGACAGCTGGGCAAACTGGTTGTCCGGGTAGTTCTCATTCAAGGAATCCAGCAGGTTCTCCACCTGCTCGGTGGTCACGGTCTCGGTGCCGGGCATGGAGATCTTCAGGGTCTGGTCGCCGGTGGCCACATTCTCGCCGGTCTGCAGGGTCAGGCCGGTGTTTTCCAGCGCCGCAGCAGCGGTCTTTTGCACAGCGGCTTGGTCAAAGCTGCCCTCATAGGACAGGGTGACCATAGCACCGCCGGTGAACTCAGTATCCAAATGCACACCGAACACTGCGGCGCACAGCAGGATAACTGCCATCAAGCAGGCAGAGAAGGTCAGGAACTTTTTGCGCAGGGCAACAAAGTTTACCGGCTTCTTTTCGGCCTTTTCCTGCCCGGGCTTTGCAGCGCCATACAGCCACGGATTGCGCAGTGCCTTGATGGCAGCTGCGCCGCGGATCATAACACGGGTAGCGAACACGCCGAACACAAAGTTCAGCAACACGCCGGTGAGCAGCGTATAACCGAAGGCGTAGATGGTGCCTGCGGTAGAGGGGCCGAAGGCAAAGAACACAAAATGCAGTGCCTTAGCAAACAGGCCATCCGAGGGGCCGAAGGCACCCATGAGCACGATGGCCACGATGACGATGGTCACGTTGCCATCAATGATGGGGGTCAGGCCGCGGGCAAAGCCGCTCTTCAGTGCGCCGTCCAGAGATTTGCCGTTTTTCAGCTCCTCCTTGATGCGCTCGGCGGTGATGACGTTGGCATCCACGCCCATGCCGATGGCCAGAATGATACCTGCGATACCGGGCAGGGTCAGGGTAAAGCTTTCAAACACCGGGAAGTAGCCGGACACAAAGGCCAGCGTAGCAGCCACCTGACCGGCCAGCGCGATGCAGGCCAGAAAGCCCGGCAGACGGTACAGCACCGTCATGAACACCACGATGAGGGCAAAGGCAATCAGGCCGGCCAGCACCATGGCACCAAGGCTGTTTTCGCCCAGACTGGGGCTCACGGTGGAGTAGCTGTCCACGCTCAGCGCAAAGGGCAGCGCACCGGAGTTGATCTGGCGTGCCATCTTGACCACGGCATCCTGCGTAAAGGGATTGGACGCCGAGCTGGTGATGATAGCCTGTCCGTCGGTAATGGCGGTGTTGACGGTGGCGGTGCTCACGTTCTCGTCGTCCAGCCAGATGCTGATGCTGCCCTTATCGGCGGCCAGCTTAGTGGTGGCATCGCCAAAAGCCTTGGCACCCTCGGTGGTGAACTTGAGGGCAACGTAATACTCAGAGCTGCCGCCGTTGCTCACAGCGCCGTACTGCGCCGAAGCGCTTTCGACCATGGAGCCGTCCAAAATCAGCTCGCCGTCCTTGCTGGCTCCCTCGCGGAAGGTCAGGTAGGCGGTGGTGCCGATCTCCTGAATAGCAGACTCGGGGTCAAAATCTGTCTCGCCGGACTGCCACGGAAACTCCAGAATCAGACTGTCGGAGTTGTTGTCCACATACAGCTCGTAGTCGGTCACGTTCAACGCGACCAGACGGTTCTCGATGACCAGACGGGCGGCATCCAGCTGCTCGTCCGTGGCATCGTAGCTATCCGAGGGCACAAAGGTGACGTTGACGCCGCCCTTGATATCCACACCAAAGCGGATATCCTTTGCACCCTTGATGTAGGTGGTGGTCACATCGCCGTATTTTGCCGCCACGCCAAAAAAGGCGGTGTAGACAAATACAACGATCAGCAGCGCGGTAACGACCAGCTGCCATGCTTTGCCTTTTGTTTTCATAAGTCGGGAACCTCCAAAAGCGGCGGCTGTGCAGCCGCAGCCGTTTTTGTTGTGAACCGCAAGTTTTGCCGACGGTTCCTCTCCTCACAGAGCAGCCGTCGTGCCGACCTTTCTGTGATAAAACTCCCCTGCCAGCCCTGCAAAGAGCCCCGCAGAGGAGAATATACAAATTATTTTAAGCCTTAGGCCATATCAGCCAGCAGCTTTTCCACAACAGCCAGACGCACGCAGACGCACAGCAGTTCGGAAGCGGTCTCCACCTCGTCCAGACTGGGGTAAGTGGGGGCGATGCGCAGATGAGAATCCTGCGGATCCTTGTGGTACGGATAGGCAGAGCCTGCACCGGTCAGCACCAGACCTGCGTTCTTGCACAGTTCCGCCACGCGCTTAGCGCAGCCGGGCATGACATACAAGCTGATGAAGTAGCCGCCCTTGGGGTTGGTCCAGTGGGCAATATCGCCGCAGGGGGTGAGGTTGGCGGCAAAAGCGGTCTTGACGGCATCGAAGCAGGGCACCAGACGGCGGCGGTGCTTTGCCATGTGTGCCAGAACGCCCTCCTTGTTCTTCAGGAAGCGGACATGACGCAGCTGGTTCATCTTATCGTAGCTGATGATCATCACTGAAAAGCGCTTGCACATATACTTCATGCTGTTGTCGCTGCATGCAATGGCAGAAACACCGGCGCCCGGGAAGGTGATCTTGCTGGTGGAAGTGAACATAAACACGCGATCCTGCGTGCCATACTTCTTGCTCACGTTCAGCAGAACGGGGGTCTCGATGATCTCCTCGGTCAGGTGATGGACGATGTAGGCCTCATCCCAGAAGATCTTGAAATCCGGGGCGGCGGTCTTCATCTTGGCAAAGCGCTCGATGGTCTCATCACTGTAAGTGTAGCCATCGGGGTTGGAGTACTGCGGCACGCACCAGATACCCTTGATGGTATCGTCCTCAGCCACCAGCTTTTCCACAACGTCCATATCGGGGCCGTTGGGGGTCATGGGCACGCTGATCAGCTCAAAGCCGAACTCCTCGGTGATAGCAAAGTGACGGTCATAGCCGGGCACCGGGCAGAGGAACTTGCGCTTCTCTACCTGAGACCAAGGGCAGGGAGACTCCGGGAAGCCGAACACATAACCGATGTTGATGAGGTTGTACATCAGCTGCAGGCTGGAGTTGCCGCCCACGAACACCTCGTTGGGCTTTACGCCGAACACATCTGCAAACAGGGCGCGAGCCTCGCTCAGACCCTCCAGCTCGCCGTAGTTGCGGGCGTCGGTGCCTGCATCCGTGGTGTAGTCGGTCATCTTCAGCAGGTCCATTGCCAGATCCATCTGGTGGGGGCCGGGCTTGCCGCGTGCCATGTTCAGCTTCAGACCCTTTGCCCGAAACTCTTTATAAGCCTGTTCCAGCGCTGCCTTTTCAGCGGTCAGCGCATCGCGATCCATCTCGTGATAATTTGCCATTAAAAACACACTCCTTTATAGTACTCTTCCTGTTACCCAATACTATGGCTCGTCTTTTGCGGTATGCCCCTGCCAGAGAACACACGCCGCACGATCCATACTTTACTATTATAGTACATTTTCCTGTCAGAAACAAGAATTTGAAAGCAAAAAGCCCTGCCAAAAGCAAAAAGCTTTCGAAACAGGGCTTTTAGGCAGGTACACTCCCCTGCTGTGCGGCGATGCCGTCAGCTGAGAGCGGCCTGATTTTTATAGCGTTTGCGCACGGCACCGTATTCCAGATGTGCCTCGCCGCCCTCCACGGTGTCCTCATCCACGGTCACGCGGATGATGGTGGCATCGCTGGGCACCTCGTACATGATGGGCAGCAGAATGCTTTCCATCACGCTGCGCAGACCACGGGCACCGGTCTTGCGCTCGATGGTCTTGCGGGCAATGGCGTGCAGGGCTTCGTCCGTGAAGGTAAGCTCCACATTATCCATGCCCAGCAGTTCTTTGTACTGCTTAACCAGACTGTTGCGAGGCTCCTTGAGCACGCGCACCAGTGCATCCTCGTCCAGATCATCCAGCACGGTGATGACCGGCAGACGGCCGATCAGCTCAGGGATCAGGCCAAACTTGACCAGATCGTGAGGCTCCACCTTGCGCAGCAGGGCACGCTGGGCATCCTCGGAGTTGTCCTTCAGGCTGCTGCCGAAGCCCAGTGCAGAGCGATCAGTGCGGCGCAGGATGTATTTATCCAGGCCATCAAAGGCACCGCCGCAGATGAACAGGATGTTGGTGGTGTCGATCTGGATGAACTCCTGCTGCGGGTGCTTGCGGCCGCCCTGCGGCGGCACGTTGCTGACAGTGCCTTCCAAGATCTTCAACAGTGCCTGCTGTACGCCCTCGCCGCCCACATCGCGGGTGATGGAGGGGTTTTCGCTCTTGCGGGTGATCTTGTCGATCTCATCAATGTAGATGATGCCGATCTGTGCCTTCTGCACATCAAAATCTGCCGCCTGGATCAGCTTGAGCAGAATGTTTTCCACGTCCTCGCCCACATAACCGGCCTCGGTAAGGGTGGTAGCGTCCGCAATGGCGAAGGGCACGCCCAGCATCTTGGCCAGTGTCTGCGCCAGCAGGGTCTTGCCCACGCCGGAAGGACCCAGCAGCAGCACGTTGGACTTTTGCAGTTCCACGTCGCCGCCCTTGCCGCTGAGAATACGCTTATAGTGGTTGTAGACCGAAACGGACAGCACACGCTTTGCCTCGTCCTGACCGATGACATACTGATCCAGACCTTCCTTGATCTCGGCCGGGGTCATGATGTTGATATCCAGATCTGCAGCAGCGGGCTGGACATGGGCGCGGCTTGCGCTGCCGCGAGCCGGACGGGCGCTTTTGGGCTGATCCGGCTTGTCAGAGAGCAGATCGTGGCACAGGCCGATGCACTCGCTGCAGATATTGACCCCGGGGCCAATGATCATGCGCTCCACTTCGTCCTGATGCTTGCCGCAAAAGCTGCAAACCAGATCCTTTTCGTTTTTGCCGGAATTGTTATTTGCCATAGCTGTTTTTCCTTATCCTGGATAGATTATAGCGGTTTACCGGTGGGCAATGACCTCATCGATCAGGCCGTATTCCTTTGCCTGCTGCGCGGTAAGGTAGTTGTCGCGCTCGGTGTCCTGCTGGATCTTTTCCAGCGGCTGGCCGGTGTACTCGCTGAGCAGCCGGTTCATCTTGGCGCGG
>ERZ827516.1145-NODE-1145-length-24956-cov-6.517529_pt1 | contig 24956 bp, 21 predicted proteins | sample MGYA00519703_ERZ827516 | MGnify/ENA primary metagenome ERZ827516 (study PRJEB31778, sample SAMEA3449337) | human gut metagenome | biome: human gut; feature: human-associated habitat; material: faeces | place: United Kingdom | collected 2010/2012 ...
CCAGACCTGCAATGTTCAGCAGCTGGACGAGGAACAGCTTCCACTGGGGCATCACAACGTAGTCAACGCCATCGTTGATGCGCACAGCAGGAGTTTCGCGGTCGTCCGGTCCGAACGTGTTGTCCACGATCTTACCATAGACAAAGTAGCCTACGATCAGAAGTGCCAGACACAGTAAGAAACTAATCATACCAGAAACCTCCTTTTGAATTTCAGCCGCCGACAGCTTATGCCATACTGCGGCTATGACCGATCTCTGGCTTCATGTTAACACCTTTTTCATAATTGTGTTAATATTTTTTAGGTATGGTTCCTATATCAAAAAGTATATGGCCGCTTATTTTATTTGTTTGCGCAAACTTTTATTTTGTGGCGATAACACGTTTTAATTCGTCGTTTTGTTTCTTAAAAATTTTCTCCCGGGAACGGTCAAGCCCGCCCCCGCCAAACTTTGCGCCGCCTTTTTGTGCATTTTGCTTAATCGTTTGCGATTTTCTCCCCAAAACGTGGAATTTGAGACGAAAAGAAGGGAAATCTGTCCTCTCAGGTGGGGCACCCGTGAAAATGGGCTAGCAGAGCGTCCGCAGACGCTCCGCTAGCCCGAAAATAAAAATAATTCTTCCGCTGCAACAACGACGACCGCCGCCAGCGGCGGAAACAGGGAGGAGTTGTTGGGGCAGCGGCCAGCAAGACGCAAGTGCCGCCCAAGGCACGATGCGGATGCTGGGTGCCGCAACCCGGAAGACGCGGCGCGCATTTCAAATCTTCTTCCACCCGCTGTCCTTGATGGTGGCATCCGCCTGCTTGTGCAGCAGCTGCACAAACAGCTGCTCCTCCGGCTGCAAAGGCTCCCGCTCCGGGTACACCAGCACGTCCCGCATCTGCTGCTTCTGCGCCGGGCAATTATGCAGCGCCAGATGGTACTGCTCCAGCGCGCGCTGCGGCATGGGGGACGACCACATATAGGCCGTGGGCAGATTCTGCAAAATAGAGAACTGGCTGCACCGCTCATACACATGGATGCGGCGGTTGGGGTTCACCTCCCAGCGGGAAACAGTGCTCTCCTCCCCGGGCAGATGGGTGTCGCCGTGCAGCACCTCGATGTAATCGTTCAGTTCGTCCAGCTCGCGCACCTGCCGCCGCGCCAGCGGGCTGTCCTGACTGGTGAGCAGCAGGTAGGAAAACTCCATGATAGGCTCCTGCCGCAGACCGTGGCGCTGGCAGTAGCGCAGATAGTAGTCCTCGTCCTCGGCAGCATAGCGCAGCAACGCCATGTGGTAGCCCTGCCGCAGCACAAAATCCAAAGCTTCAATGGCACCGCTCTCCCGGATATGTGCCCGCAGCTGCTCGCTGCGCGCTGCCTGCTGCAAAAAATCCACCGCCGCATAGGAGGCGTAGGTGGCATGGGTCAGCACCACCCGCAGCTCGGCGCAGCTGCGCTGCTGGTGCGCCTCCTGCGCCAGCTCGTCCACCTGCTGCAGCACCCGCTGCGCCTGCCGGATGAACCGCTTGCCCTGCTCGGTGGGGATCATGCCCGTGGAGGAGCGCTCAAAGATGCGCAACCCGTATTCCTCTTCCAGATTCTTCAGCGCCTTGCTCACATTGGGCTGCGCCGCGTACAGCTGCTTTGCCGCCGCCGACACCGACCCCCATTTCATGATGGCTACCAGATACCGCAGTTCCGTAATGTTCATGAGCTCCTCCGCGTGGTTTGCAGTCATAACCGTATTGTAACAATTTCCCCGCGCCGCTGTCAAGCGGGGGAGAATAAACCCTCTCAGTCCGCTCCCCCTTGCACCAAAGCCCCCGGGTGCTATATAATAAGGAAAAACACAAAGGAGGGGCTGTACCATGCCGGAATACCGCGTGCTGCGCATTGACGAGCAGCTGTACGGCTGCGAGGAGCTGCCCGCCGGGCAGCCGGTGCTGTGCGATGTGACTCTGACCGATGCCGCCGGGGCTGCCCGCATTCTGCCCTACCCGGACAGGGAGCTGACATGTCTTGGCATCGACGAGGGAGACACCGTCTGTCTGCTGCCGGACGGCACCCTGCACAAGCTGTAAGGAGTAATTTTATGCATAATATCTATTTCACCCGCCACGGCGAGACGGTATGGAACGTAGAAAATAAGATCTGCGGCATGACCGACAGCCCGCTGACCGCCCGCGGGCAGCAGCAGGCGCGGCAGCTGGGCGAGCTTGTCCGGGACAGCGGCCTGCACATCGACGAGATCTTGTACTCTCCCCTCTCCCGCGCCGCCGACACCGCAAAAGCCATTGCCGCCGCTACCGGTCTGCCCGCCCGCTGCGAGCCCCGCCTGCGGGAGCAGTGCTTTGGCAAATACGAGGGCACGCCCCGGGACGGTGCAGAGTTCCGCATCTCCAAGACCCACTTTGCCGACCGCTATGACGGCGGCGAAAGCATGATGCAGCTGGCACAGCGCATCTACAACCTGCTGGACGAGCTGAAGGCAGACACCGGCAAGACCTACCTGCTGGTGGCGCACAACGGCATCGCCCGGGTGGTGCACTCCTATTTTTACGATATGACCAACGAGGAATATGCCGCTGCGGGCATCAAAAACTGCCAGCTGGTGGAATATACCTTTGAATAATAAGAAAGCCGCCGGGGCCCCGGCGGCTTTCTTGTTATTACGCGTCAACCATGACGGTAATGGAATTTCTGGTCTTTTGTCACGAACATATACACGCTCACCGCCAGTGCGGCCAGTTCGGCGGCGGTGACAGCCAGCCACACGCCGTCAATGCCCCACAGGGCGGGCAGCAGGAGCAGCGCGGCAAGCTGGAACACCAGCGTGCGCAGAAAAGAGATGAGAGCACTCGTCACGCCGTCCCCCAGCGCTGTGAAGAAGGAGGACGCATACACGTTGAAGCCCATGATGAGGAAGCTCAGCGCATACAGCCGGAACGCGCGGCTGGTCAGCGCCAGCAGCTGGACATCGTAGCCCACAAAGATGCGCGCCACATAGGGAATGATGACCATAGACGCCGCCGTCATGGTCACAGCCACCACGGCGATGAGGCGCAGGCTCTTCTGGTAGAGGTTATGCACCTCGGCGTGGTTGCGCGCGCCGTAATGGAAGCTGACGATGGGTGCGCTGCCCACGGCATAGCCCACGAACACCGCCACAAACAGGAAGGCAGCGTACATGATGACGCCGTAAGCCGCCACGCCGTTTTCTCCGGCAAGCCGCAGCAGCTGGAAGTTATACAGGATATTGACCAGCGACATGGAAAGGTTTGTCATCAGCTCAGAAGAGCCGTTGATACAGGCATCCCACAGCACGCGGCCGTAAAACTGCGTTCTGCACAGGTGCAGGCGGCTGGTATTGTGGTGGTCGATAAAATAGAACACCGGCAGCACGCCGCCTACCAGCTGGCTGATAAGGGTGGCAACGGCAGCGCCCTCCACGCCCCAGTGCAGCATACCCACCATTACCACATCCAGCACCATATTGGTGCAGCCTGCACCAACGGTGAACCAGAAGCCCAGAAGCGGCTTTTCGGCGGTGACGAAAAAGCTTTGGAACATATTTTGCAGCGCAAAGGGCGGCAGCGCCAGCATCAGGATGCGCCCGTAGCGCACGGCGTAGTCCAGCAGCTCGCCCTTTGCGCCCAGCAGCTCGGCGACCGGCCGCAGGAACACAAAGCCCAGCACGGCCAGCACACTGACCGAGATGAGCGCTGCCAGCAGAAACATGGTAAAATAGCGGTCGGCTTTTTTCTGGTCACCCTCGCCCAGCGTGATACCAACGATGGCGCTGCCGCCGGTGCCCAGCATAAAGCCGACAGTGCCCAGCAGCTGCGGCAGCGGCATGATGAGGTTGACCGCCGCAAAGGCCGTTTTGCCCACAAAGTTGGAAACGCACAGGCCGTCCACGATGCCGTAGACGGAGGTGAACAGCATGGTGCCGATGCAGGGCAGCACGAACCGCAGCAGGCGGGAATAGGTAAAATGATCGGACAATTGGATGGCTTTCTTTGGCATAGCTCCTCCTTTTTGAACTTCACATATGCAAAAAGGCCGGATAAGAACCATCGCTCCGGTGCGTTCCCTCTTCTGCTGCGGCACTACGGTGCCCACAGCCTCCGGGAAACACGAACGATGACATCTTATCCGGCCTTTCAATTACGTTGAAACAGCCCTCCGATGAGCGAAAAACAGTATAGCAAAGTTTATTTTTTATGTCAAGCCCAGTTTTGCATCATTCTGTTGCAAGGCGGAAAAAGGGCGCGATGGCGTTGGCGTCGCCGTGGCGGACGATGGAGTAGGTAATGTCGCAGTAGGGCTGGATGGCGGTGCTCTTTTCCACGGTGGAGATGAGCAGCACCTGCAGCTGCAGGCGGCGGAACAGCTCCATCATGGGGCGGATGCGGTCGCTGGTCATCTTGCTGAACGCTTCGTCCAGCAGCACCAGACGGATGCTGTTCTCGCTCTTCTGGTAAATTTGCAAAAGGCTGGCGCAGATGGCCACATAGAAGGGTGCCTGATTCTCGCCGCCGGAGGAATCGCGGCTGACGCGGGAAAGATACGCCTGCTGCCCGGTGACCTGATTGGTCACCTTGATATCGTAGTCCAGATAGGTGCGGTAGTCCACATAGTCCGAAAGGGTGGCACCGGCGGCGGTGCGTCCCTCCTGTCGGGCGCGGGTGTTCTCGTCCACGTCTGCCATGATCTTTTCCATCAGTTCGTCCACCTGACGCTCGTAGGCGGGGTCAGCGGTGGCGGCAAGGTTATCCAGAGAGTCGCCCTCGGTCATCTGCTGGTTGCCCTTGTCCACGATGACCTGATAGAACGCCGCCAGCTGCGGGTCGCGGCTGGGCTCCAGCTCAAAGCGGTAGACCTCCTCGCCGTAGGTCAGCTGCTCCATGACCTTGTTCAGCTCCCGGAACTGCCGCCGGGCGTTGAAGATATCGTCCTTCATGCGGAACAGGATATCCTTGCGGAAGCGGTCCTTGCAGTCCCGCTGCGCCTGCTCCAGGCGGGCAGCGTAGCGCTCCAGGTCGATGCGCACAAGGCTCTCATGCTGGGCGCGGTACTGTTCCAGCCCGGCAAGCCCCAAGGGATAATCGCAGACGTAGCGCCGGTTGTATTCCCGCTGCGCCGGTTCCAGGGTGCTGTTCAGGTAGACGGTCAGGGCATCGTCCAGCTTGGCCTGTGCCTTTTCGGCGGCCTGCGCGGCGGCGCGGGGGGATTTATCCGGCCCGGTCAGCGCCTGCTGACGGCTGCGGGAGAGCGGCTCCACCAGCGGGTGGGCGGCAAAAAAGCTCTCGGCAGCCTGTGCGCTCTTTTCGGCGGTGTCCACCGCCTTTTGCTGCTCCATCTCACAGGAGGAGATCTGTTTTTCGCATACGCGCAGATCACCGCCGGTCTGCTCCACGGCAGTGCGGGCGGCTTCCCATGCGGCTTCGCGCACCTCTTCCTCCTTATACAGCTGCTGCAAAAGCGGATTCTCGCGGCACTCGGCCAGCTTTGCGGCCTGTTCCTCCACCGCCGCGCGGGCGGCGGTCAGGGCGGCGCGGGCGTCCCACAAAGCGGCAAGTTCTTCCAGCGTTGTGCCACGCAAAAGGGTCTGGTACTGGCTGTAGGCGGCTTTCAGGTTCTGCTCTGCCTGTGCGGCGGCGCGCACCTCCTCGGCAAGGGCGTTCATCTCCCCTGCCAGTGCCCCGGCGCGGGCGCGGCGGGCTTCCAAGCCGATATAGCGCTGCGGGGTGCGCAGACGCTCCAACCGGAAGGGATGGTGGCGCAGAAGGTCCCGGGTGGCGCTGTCGGGGTAGTTTTCCAGTGTGTCGGGGGTGTCGCAGCAGACGATGCGGCGCAGAATGGTGTCGGCGTACTGCGCGGCAAGCGGGTTTTCGCTGGTGACCTGTGCCGCCAGACTGTCGGCGGGGGCAGTATCGGCGCGGCGGTTGGCCTTGCGCAGACCCGGGGTGTCCAGCAGACTGATGGGGCCCACCTTATCCTTCAGCGCCACAAAGGCGCTTTTGGCGGCGGCGTAGTGGGCGGGCGGCACAAGGATATCAAAGCGGCGGTCGCCCAGACAGGCTTCCACGCAGTCCTGCCAGCTCTCGTCCTCCACGTTCAGCAGCTCGCAGAAGATGCGGGCGTCCGGCTCCATGCCCCGGCTTTTCAGCTCCGCGTTCACGGCGTCCCGCACCTGGGTGGCGGCGTCCCCGTGGGGGTACACCCACTTGCCGCCGGATACGGCGTCCAGCTCGGCGCGTTTCTCGGTCTGCTGCCGCTGCAGGGCGGTGGTGTGCTGCCGGGCGGCAAAATAGGCTTCTTCCAGCGGCTTTTCCTGTGCGGTCAGCCAGTCGGTCAGGGCGGGCAGGGTGTCGGGGGTCAGGTCTGTCAGCTTCTGCCCGGCGGCAAAACCGCTGCGGCGCAGCACAGCCAGCAGGTTGCCGGTCTTTTCGGCGGCTTTTTCGGCGGTATCGGCGCGGCGGGCGGCGGCATCCAGCGCGGTCTGCCGGTGCGCCAATTCCTCGCTGAGGGCGTCCAGTGCGCGCCCCTCGCCGCTGGCACCGGCGGCGCTGTGAGCGGTCAGGTAGGCGCGGCGGGCTTCCGCTTCGGCGGTCTTGGCTTCGGCGTAGCGGGTGCGCAGCGTTTCCTGCTGGCGGCGTCCGGCGTCTACCCGCTCCTGCCAGACAGCCTTTTCCCCGGCATCGGCAGCAGCCCGCGCCAGCAGGGCGGCGCCCCGATTCACAAGGGCTTCGGTCTGTTTTTCGGTGGCTTCACGGCCGAAACGGACGATCTCGTCCAGCGCATCGGCGCGGGTCTGGGCTTCCGCCAGAACAGCGTGCAGGTTTTCCAGCTCCAAGCGGTCACCCTGCAAGGCTTCCAAGTCCAGCTCCGGCTGGGGCAGGATGTACTGGTACAGAAACTCCCGGAAATTCGGGATCTCGTCCATGCTGGTGCCCATCTGGAACACCTCGTTGAACTTTTTGCCCAGCGGGCTGGCTGCGCGTCCGATGCCCAGTGCGCGGCAGATGCGGTCCCGCGCTTCGCTGGGACTGCGGGTGTAGGAAAGCCGCCCCTCGGCGGGCTTGAAGTCCTCCTTGGCGCTGGGCGCACCGGTGCGCGGGTCGATAAAGGGCAGCTGTTCCAGCGTGATGCCGTCCTCCGAGATATACCATGTCTGGTCGCCGGGGTGCAGCTCCTGCATGGGTCCCTCGGACTCCACCCGTACCGCGATGACAAAGCTGGTGTGTTTTACGCTGTCCCAGAACTCCGCCCCGATATACGCCACGGTATGCCCCGGGCGGCGGTAGGCGTTTTCGCCGCGCTGCTTGGCGTGGACAGAGCCTTGCAGGGTGCGGCCGCTTTTCTTATTGCCCAGCGCATTGAAGTTGCGGTTGGTGGTCAGGCAGTAGCGAATGGCGTCCAGAATGGTGGTCTTGCCCACGGCGTTCACGCCGATCATATAGGTCAGGCGGGCGCAGTCGAAGGTGGTATTTTCAAAGTTGTGCCAGTTGATCAGTTTCAGGCGCTTGAGTTCGATCATGCTTCACCCTCCCCTGCTTCCATGTCTGCGCCCTCCGGGCGCTCGTACAGGCCAAGCTCGGCGCGGGTGCGGGCGCTCTCGGCGGCGGCATCCGCAAGGTCGGCATCCGGCAGCGCCAGCAGCACCGTGGGGAACACCTCGATGCGGCTGTCCAGCCCGGAGAGCCGTCCCACCGGACGCGCCAGATTGTACCGGCGCAGGGTACGCATGAGCTTTTCCAGCGTTTGCTGATCCAGCTTGCGGGGCAGGTTCATCTTTTGCAGCTCTGCCTGCACCTCTTCCACCGTGACCAGCACCTCGTCTGCGCTGGCGGCAAGGCTTTCCCGCTTTTGCAGGTACAAAAGCCGCAGCACCAGCAGCAAAATGCTCTCGTATTTGAGCAGCCGTGCCTGACTGCCCTCGTGCTCGTTGACCAGCGCCGCCGCCTGCATGGGTGCGGGGTACAAAAGCACCGCGTAGCCCAAGGGCTTGAACACCGCCCGCACCTCGTTGAGGTGATCCTGAATATACAGATATTTTGCCCGCTGTTCCTCTACGCAGCCCAGCACAAAGCAGTGGTTGAGCAGATAGTTTGCGGCCTCTTCCAGCAGATCAATGGTTGCCATCCGTGTTTACCTCCTTGCGGCGGGTCAGGACAAAATCCTGAAACCGGAAGCCGCCGCACTCCACCCAGTTTCCGGTCATGGTGATATCATACTCCCGGTGCGGCGACTGGGAATAGGTGTGCAGGCCGATGATGCCTGTAAAATCGTTCGGGTATTCCTCCACAAGGGTGGAGGCGTTCACCTGCCCGCGGGCAGCCAGTGCCTGCTGCGCCAGCAGCGCCACGTTTTCCTCGGTGACGGCAAGGCGGGCGTAATCCAGCAGCAGCTGCTGCTCCTGCCGCAGCCGGTCGGGGTCAAGAGGTTCGGTGCGCACCGGGGCAAGAGGTGCTTCGGTGCGGGGCGCGGCGGGGGGATACAGCGGCTTTGCGCCGAACACTGCCGCCGGGTACAGGTGCAGCCGCGCTGCCACCGGGCCATCGTCCGGCTCAAACAGCTGCTCCGGGCTGCGGATGTCCTCCGCATAGCGGCGCAGCAGGGCGGTGACGCTGCCCTGCGCCGAGCGGTCGCTCAGCAGCAAAAACTGTGCCCGCTGCACCGCCCGCTTGCGGTAGCGGATGTGGCTGGCGTCGATTTCCTTCATCAGGGTGCTCATCTCTTCCAGCGCGTCCCGCTGCTGCTGGATGAGAGCACGCACCCGGGGTGCAGCCTCGCCGGGGGCGCAGCGCTCCACCCGGGCGTAATCCAGTGCTAAGCGGGGCAGCTGGTTCTGCTCGCAGTCGTCCAGTTCTTCTTCCAGATAGGCGCGATAATTAAACAGGTTATCGCTGGTTTTAAAGCGATGGTACGCCGCCGCCACCACCTTTTCCTCGTACTGGTCGAACAGTTCCAGCACCTCCTGCGGGGTGCGGTTATGGGTCAGGCGGTCGATATAATGCCCGATGGAAGCGTTGAGGGCGCGCAGGGACTTGTTCAACGTCTCAAGGTCTGCCGCCACCTCCCGCAGCACGTTCTCGTAGGGGCTTTTTTCCTGCCCGATGCTGCCCAGCAGCTGCCACGCCTTATACAGCTTGCCGGTGTAGGTGACCACCCGGGGGTTCAAGATCTCTTCCAGCGCGTCCAGCAGCGGGGTGACCTCCGGCATAAAGGCAAAGGTCGGCTCGCTCTCATAACTGCCGGGCTGCTCCTCCAGCCAGCCGGTGCGGCGCAGACGCAGCAGAAAGCCCACCGCCAGCGTGTGGGGGTCGCGGGTGGGCTGCTCGTCCTCATCGCCCGCGCCGTCGGCGTCCAGCGCCAGCGGCTTTGCCAGCGCGGCAAAATAATCCTCGGCGCGGGAGACGGCTTCGGCGCGGGAAATGCTGTAATCTGCCGTATGGCGGCACTCTTCCCAGAGCAGCAGCAAAAGCTCTGCATAAAACGCCCGGTTGGGCCCCGCCAGCGGGCGGAACAGTCGTGGGCTGACCAGTTCAAACAGCTGCATGGAAACGTCCTTTCTGTGTAAGTTCGATACCCTTTTATTGTACCACAGTGGGCGGGGTTTGTCACAAAAAGGCGAAAAAAAGCCCGCCGGGAGGGAACCCCTTCCGTCATCGCCTGCGGCGATGCCACCTTCCCCAAGGGGACGGCTAACCCTCTCAGGCGCTCCCGCGCCAGCTCTCCCGAAGGGAGAGCCAAGGTCTAAGGCTCGTTGCTAAAGTATTAGGCATAATGGGGAAGTTTCCGGCATAGCCCAAAGGCGTCCCCTTGGGGGAGCTGGCGAGCGCAGCGAGACTGAGGGGGTATTTCAGCACGCAAAAAGCCCCGGGGAGCGGGTGCTCCTCGGGGCGGGGTGCAATTACTGTGCAGCGGTGTTGGTCAGCTCAAAGCCGATGGCAACATAGGTCTTGCCGCCGATGGTCCGTGCGCCGACGCCCAGCGCGGTAAGCTCCAGCGTTATGCCGTTTTCCTTTGCGCCGCCACGCTCCTTGTTCACAGTGCTGAGCAGAGCTTGGACATTGGTATAGTTCGCTTTGATAGCATCGGTTTTTGCAGCCTCGTAGAAAAGCGGCACAAAGGCATCCGGCTTGCTGCTTTTTGTATCATAGCAGAGCTGCACCTGCCGCACCACGGTCGTTTCGTCACCTTCTGTTTTGCAGCGTGCCCTGCCGGTCAGGCTGTCCGCGCCGCTTTTCTCGGTGATGTGGGTAACAGCCAGCGCCCGGATGGCGTCATCGTTTTCAAAGCTCGTCTTGAACGCCTTATTCAGCGCGTCAAGATAGGCGCTTTCCACCTCGGCGTCAAACTCGGGGTTGTCGGAGCCGCTGCCGCCGCAGGCGGTGAGCAGCGCCAGTGCCATGATGCCGGCCAGAAAAACAGCCGCAAAACGCTTGATCTTTTTCATGCAATGCTCCTTTTATAAAATGCAGGGCGTTCCCGTGCGGAAGCGCGGGGTATTCTGCTTTTATTTTACAGCAGCGCGGCGGCGTTCGTCAATGGCAAGTGTGCCTGTTTTTTGCCGGGATCTTTGGGCAGGGCGCAAAAAAGCCCCGGAGGGCGGGTGCTCTCCGGGGCGGGGTGCAGTTTTAAGAAGGTGCGCTTATTCGCTGACCATAAAGAGGATCAGGGTGTAGTCCTTCTGCTTGGTAACGGTAACGCCGAACTTAGCCGGTTTCGTAACACCGGCATTCTTCAAAATAGTCTGAAATTTGCCAGCATTCTGCTGAATGGCAGCAGCCAGATTCTCCTTGGTAACTTCCATATTCAGGAACAGTACGTCCACCGGTGCGACATTTCTGCCGTTCTTTGCAGCATTAAAAGCCGTCTTCGTCTCAGCCATCGCTGCATTGTAAGCCGTCTGATTGTTAGCAATTAAAGCATCGTACCCCTTGACCATGCCGGGCAGGCACTTCTCGCTGATCGTAGTCAGGGTGGCGTCCTCAGTCAGCTCCAGCTTTGCGCCCTTGCCCAGTTCCACAGTCCACGCGGCAACACTCTTCTCCAGTTCTTTATCACGGGTCACAGGGGTGCTGGGGGTGCCGGGGGTACCGCCGCAAGCGGTGAGCATTGCCAGTGCCATGATACCGGCCAGAAGAACAGCCACAAGACGTTTCATCTTTTTCATGTTAGATTCCTCCAAATAAAAAATTTACAGACTTTATCCGCGCCCCAAAAGCCCGGATGATCTATGTTCATTTTACAACATCTCCCTCCCCCGGTCAATGTACAGACTGCCTAGATTTTCCAATTGTTTTTGAGCAGATACGCCAGCCTGTTGGATACAAAAAAAGCCCCGGAGGGCGGGTGCTCTCCGGGGAAAGAAATGTGTAATTATTCTTTACTTATTTGCCCTTGTGGGCGGGGTTCTCAATCTGGAATGCAATTGCCAGATAGGTCTTATTGCCGTCAGCCTGAACAACTACGCAAACATGAGACCAAGCACCATTAGCCTTCACATTCACGTCAGCACCGGGAACCTTTTGTCCCACTTCCTTGGCGATAAAGTCCAGCAGGCTGAGCATGATTTTACCATACTCGTATTTCGTTGTTGCAGTGACAGTCAGGTATTGATCTTCCTGACCATCCACATGGACATTTGCCATGAATGTTGCGCCCAAAATGCTGAACTTTGCGTCAGCGATATCCTGATTCAGGATCTCCATCGTCTTTTTGCGGAGCGTGTTATCATTCTCGCTTGCGGTCATTACACCCTGCGTCTTGAGAGAGTCGATCATCTTGTTCTCTTTTGCTTTTGTTTCAGCATTGCTGCCGCCGGAACAGGCGGTGAGCATCACCATAGCCATCACACCTGCCAGCAGCAGGGCTACGAATTTTTTCAGGTTCTTCATAAGGGTATCCCTCCAATCAGCTTGTTTGTGGATATGTTTCTTTTTTCCCGAAAGGCTTTCGCAACCATCGTTGCCTTTCTGCCCTGATTATATCCGACAGGTGACGGTTTTGTCAATCGGGAATATCGCTAAACTTCCCGAAACAGTTTCGTTAAAAAGGATGAAAATAAGCGGGATTTGTTGCAGTTTTGGTATATTCTGGAATCAATTCTGTCGACAGTCTACGGAATCTCCGTTTCCCTGCCCCGGCGGCGCGGTTTTGCCGGGTGCGGGGTTACTTAAATTTGGATATATGTTGTGTTGATGGCGTTAACTCCCTCAGACGCGGCTTGCGCTGCGCCAGCTCCCTCTGGGAGGGAGCCTCTGGCGCGCCCGGAAGCTTTGCACTTTAGCCGGAAACTTTGCCGCCATGCCAAAGGCCCCATCTCAGAGGGGGCTGGCATCGAGCGCAGCGAGATGACTGGGGGAGTTCTTTTTCCCATTATTTTGCCTTTTTACACATTTTCACCACGTTTTGGTGGTAAAATCATGTCCGAATTGAAACGAACTTGGAGGAAGTACCCATGCAACACTGTCCCGCCCGCGCGGCACAGCGGCTGGCGGCGGCAGTTCTGGCGCTGGTCATGCTGCTGTGCGCCTTTTTGCCCCGTGCCCACGCTGCTGCGCTGAAAGAGAAAAACGGCATCCGGCTGCTCAGCTTCGACACCAGCCACATCCTTTCCATCGGCAACCAGACCTCCGGCAAGTGCAGCCTGTACGCGCTGCGCTACGCCCGCACCATTCTGGACGGCAAGGTGTGCTCCGGCAGCGGGATGTGGTCGAACGGGGCGGTGTGGTCGGCAGCGGGCTACACCGGGTACTCCGGCACCCGCGCCGAGTGCCTGAAAAAGCTGTACAGCGAGCTTTCCGCCGGGCATCCGGTGATCGTGCACCTGAAAAACACCACGGTCAACGGGGTCAAAAGGCACACGAACCGCACCTCTACTTATGAATACCATCTGACTGCCTCCGGCTGGAGCGAGGTGAACTACCCCCACATTGCCACCAGCAGCACCTACGGGCACTGGGTATGCGTGGCGGGCATCTCCCCCACCGCCGACCCGGAAAACCTGACCGAGAGCGACTTCTACGCCCTCGACCCCGCCCGGGTAACGGCAAATGGACGGCTTGCCGTCACCCGCCTGCTGGACGATACCCTGTGGGTGGAAAACTCCCCCCTCAAGGTGCTGGGGTGAAAACGGAATCTTTCTTTATATAGAACAAAATCGGGCAGTCTGCGGACTGCCCGATTTGTATTTTTACGGGGGAAAGCTTTTTATTGCATTTGATACTTTAAAACAGGACTGACAGCGTGCGCCCTCTCAGTCACCTTTGGTGACAGCTCTCCCAAAGGGAGAGCCAAGAGCACTGCCAGAAACTTTCTCATTGCACCTAATACTTTAGTGCTGAACTTTACGGCTTGGCTCCCCCCTTGGGGGAGCTGGCGCGGGAGCGCCTGAGAGGGCGCACTGCGGTGTCAGGCGCTCTGTTTCTATTCAGTTCCTTAATATCCCTTCACCGAGAAGCCGCGCTCCCACGGGTCGGGCGGGATATTCTTGCTGCGGATGCCGGTGATCTGGATATAGTCGCTTTTCTGAATCATGGCGAACAGGGAGATGAACTTATCCGGGTCGCCCTGCACTTCCAGCGTCACGCTGCCATCGTCCTCGTTCTGCACCCAGCCGGTCAGGTCAAGGGTCTGCGCGGCGTACCGCGCCCGGTAGCGGAAACCCACCCCCTGCACCTGCCCGGTGATGATGTAGCGCCGCCGCTCCGTGCCTTCCGGCAGTGCGGGCGGGGTGCGATCCTTTTTGGAAAGAAAATCAAACACGGCAGTGTCCCTTTACAGTTCCTGATAAGCGGTCATCAGGGCGGGGATGAACTGCTTTTTGCGGCTCACCACGCCCGGCAGCGTCCAGCTGCCATCAGCACCGGGCTGGATCTCGAAGCCATCCGTCAGCACCCCGGCGGCGTAGCGTCCATCGCATATAACCACGCTCTCCTCCTTGGGCACATCGGTCAGCAGCATGTAGATATCCTCCACGTTCTGCTTGTTGCGTGCTTCCTCGAGATAGGGCTTCAGCAGCGCCTCGGCGGCGGTCAGGTTCTTGCGGGTCATATAGCTGCCCTGCGCCACGCCAAAGCGGATATCGCCGCACATGAACACCTTGAAGTCCTGCAAGAACACTTCCTCGGCGGTCTTGCCGTCCAGCTTTTCGCCGGCTTCAAACATTTCGTTGGCAAACTCGTTGATGTCTACCCCCGCGATCTTTGCCAGACGGTTGGCGGCGTTTACGTCGATGGGGGTGCAGGTGGGGCTGCGGAACATCAGCGTATCCGAAAGGATGGCAGCCAGCAGCAGACCGGCGGTCTTTTGCGGGATGGTCACGCCGTTTTCATCGTACATCTGGGTGACGATGGTGGCGGTGCAGCCCACCGGCTGGTTGCGGAAGTACACCGGGCCGCTGGTCTCCAGACTGCCGATGCGGTGGTGGTCGATGATCTCCAGAATCTCGGCCTGGTCGAAGCCCTCCACCGCCTGTGTGGCCTCGTTGTGGTCCACCAGAATGATGCGGCGCTTGCGCAGGTTGATGATGTTGCGGCGGCTGATCATACCGCAGTACTTGCCGTCTGCATCCAGAATGGGGAAATACCGGTGACGCACCTTTGCCATCACGCGGGTGACGTCTGCCACCGGGGTGACGAGGGTGAATTTCATGATATCGTCCCGGGTCATGTAATAGGAGATGGGTGCACACTGGCTGATGAGCTTTGCCGCCGCATAGGTATCGCAGGGGGCGCTCATAATGGCTACGCCGGTCTCGGCGGCAATGTGCTGGATGGTGCGGCCCACCTTTGCGCCGTTGCAGATGATGATGAGAGAAGCTTCCTTCTCGATGGCGCAGAGCTGGCTTTCGTAGCGGTTGGTCAGGATGACGATATCCCCCTTTTCCATGCTGCTTTCCAGCATTTCCGGGGTGGCGGTACCAATGCGGATGTGGCCGGTGGTGCACTCTGCGTCCTCGCTGCCCACCACCATGGTAGCGCCCAGCGTTTCCAGAATATTGCGGTAGCTGGTGCGGCTCTTGGCAAGGATGCCGGTGTCGAACAGGTCCATGTTGGCGGTGGCGATATCCTTCACCGTGATGACGCCCTGCAATTCGTCATCCCCGCTGGTGACAGGAAGGGTGTCGATCTTCTGGTCGCGCATGATCTCCCACGCCTTGCGCAGGCTGGTGGAGCCGGGGATGCCGGGCACCTGCCGGTAATCCACATCCCGAATTTTAGGGTTGACGTCGGTGCACATCCGGGGCGGCGTGACCCCGAACTTTTTCAGCACAAATTCCGTTTCCTGATTCATTTTGCCCGCACGCCGGGCCTCGCAGACCAGATCGCTGGTCTTGTTTTTCAGCTCTGCATAGGCAATGGCAGAGCAGATGGAGTCGGTGTCCGGGTTGCGATGCCCGATGACAACGACCTTGTGCGCAGTTTGCTGCATACTGTACCCCCTTATGGGTCTTTACCTTCTTATCATACCTTATCCATTTATCAAAGCAGCGCCCCTCTCCTGCACAGCGGGGCGGGCTGCAACCTTATTTTAACACAACTGTGCCCATGGGTAAAGGGCACGAAACGCGGCGGGCTGTTGCTTTTTGGCACTTTCTTGTATACAACCCCTTGCATTTCGACAGCTTCCGCTGTATGATAGAAGCATTCGAGCTTTTTTGTCATTTGCAACGGAGGACAGCATGAAATCGTCCAAATTCACATCCACTCCCCTGTTTCCACGGCAGGCGCTGGTGGCGCTGCTGCTGCCGCTGATCGCGGAGCAGGCGTTAAGCGTGACCATCGGTCTGGCGGACACTTTGATGGTGTCCTCGGTGGGCGAAGCCGCCGTGTCCGGCGTAAGCCTTGTGGACAGCTTCAACACCCTGATGATCCAGATCATGAGCGCACTGGCCACCGGCGGCGCGGTAGTCACCAGCCAGTACATCGGCCATCAGGAGCCGAAAAACGCCAAGGCGGCGGCTGCGCAGATCCTGTTCGTGCTGTCCAGTTTCAGTGTGCTGGTGGCGGCGGTGGTCATCGGCGGACGGCACGCCATCCTGCGGGGCATCTTCGGCTCCATTGATGCGGACGTGATGCACTACGCCGAGACCTACTTTCTGCTTTCGGCGCTGAGCTACCCCTTCATTGGCCTGTACAACGCCGGTGCGGCGCTGTTCCGGGCACAGGGCAACAGCAAGATCAGTATGCTGTCCAGTCTGGTGATGAACGTGGTGAACATCGGCGGCAACGCGGTGCTGATCTACGGCTTCGGCATGGGGGTCATGGGCGCGGCGCTGGCAAGCCTTGTGTCCCGCGCCATTGCCTGCGCGGTGGTGCTGTATCTGCTGCAAAAGCCGGGCTGCGCCCTGCGGGTGGACAGCCTGCGGGCGATGGCTCCGAACGGCGGACTGATCCGGCGCATCCTGCGGGTGGGCATCCCCGCCGGTATCGAGAACGGCATGTTCCAGATCGGCAAGCTGTCGGTCTCCAGCCTGACCTCCACCCTTGGCACGGCGGCCATTGCCGCCAATGCCGTTGCCAATACCACCACCACCTTCCTGAACATCCCCGCCAACGCCGTGGGCATGGCTGCCCTGACCGTGGTGGGCCAGTGTCTGGGCGCGGGCGAAAAGGAGCAGGCGGTGTACTACTCCCGCCGCCTGATGCTGACCGCCTACTGCGGCGCGTGGGTGATGAACCTTTCGGCCTTCTTCTTCGCCAACCGGTTCGCGGTGTCCCTGTTCAACCTCTCGCCGGAAGCGCAGGCCATGGCACTGGACATCATGGTGTGGTTCAACATCGTTTCCCTGTTCGTGTGGCCGTCCAGCTTTACCCTGCCCAACATCCTGCGCGCCGCCGGTGATGCCCGGTTTACCATGACCGTGAGCATCGTGTCCATGTGGGCGTTCCGGGTGGGCTTCTGCTATCTGGCAGTGCTCTGCTTCGGCGGCGGGCTGCTGAGCATCTGGATGGGCATGTATCTGGACTGGGTGTTCCGCTCGCTGTGCTTCTATCTGCGCTTCCGCCGGGGCAGCTGGCTGGAGCAGAGTGTGATTTAAACTTTTAGCATCCACCCCATTCCCGGTCTGTAAAGACCGGCGAAAACGGGGTGGATTTTTTCTTTTTTGCAGGAAACCGCCCCTCTGATTCGTATTATCAGTAGCAGAACGATGGTATTTTTTACAAGTTCCACAAATTATTTTTTCAGCGCTTGACAAAGTTTTCACCTTTCGTTCTTGCAATCTTCATCGTTCGGGCGTATAATTTCTCAATGCTATCGAGTTCTGCTCTTCTGCAAAAGGAGGCTATTCTATGAAACGCAGCTGGCTTGCGCGCCACCCCATCGGGTTCATGGCGCTGTATTCTATATTTTATCTTTCCGTTTTTCACTATCTGGAGGCAAACGTCCCCCTGCGCAGCATTCTGGTGCACTGCCGTCTGGACGATCTGATCCCCTTCTGCAAATATGCGGTGATCCCCTACTTTGCATGGTTCGTATGGATCCCCTTCACCCTGTTCTATCTGCTGTGGAAGGCCCCGCGGGAGGACTTCTGGCGGCTGTGCCTGCCGTTGTTCTCCGGCATGACCATTGCACTGGCGTGCTACGCGGTGCTGCCCACGGCGCTGGACCTGCGCCCCTACTGGGTGCCGGGCAGCGATATCTTTGCGCAGACTGTGCGCTTTTTGTACCGCACCGACACCGCCACCAACGTCTGCCCGTCCATTCATGTGTTCAACTCGGTGACGCTGCTGCTGGCGTACTACCGCAGCCGCATTTTTGATGCACCGCGCCGCCGCTGGATGCGTCCCGCCGCCGCTGTGCTGTGCATTTCCATCGTCTGCTCCACCGTGCTGCTCAAGCAGCACAGCTGCATCGATGTGGCCTTGGGTGCGCTGCTGGCACTGGTGCTGGACAGCGCCTTTACCGCCGCCGAGCGCAGCCAGCTGCCCCAGGTGCGGAGAGCCTAAGGAAGAAAGAAAAAGCGACCCCCGTCAGCGCCAAAGGCGCTGGCAGGGGTCGCTTTTTCATTTCCTTTTTTAAAACAGCCCCTCGGGCAGGCAGATATCCTGCTTGGGGACCTTTGTCCACGCAAAGTCCGGCACAAGGCTTTCCGGGGTGCGGGGTGCCGGCTCCGGCTGCAAGCCGTAGGCATAGGCAAGCTTACCGATGATCTCCGGGGCGGTGTATTTTGCCCGCAGGTTTTCAAGGCTCTGGTCGCCGTCCCGCTTGGACAGCCGCCGCCCGTCCGCTGCCAGCAGCAGCGGGCAGTGGGCAAAGCGGGGCGGCTGCAGACCCAGCAGACGGTACAGGTACAGCTGCCGCGCCGTGGAGGATAGCAGGTCTGCCCCGCGCACCACCTCGGTGACGCCCATGCGGGCATCGTCCACCACCACCGCCAACTGATAGGCAAACACGCCGTCTGCCCGGCGCAGATAGAAATCGCCGCAGTCCCGCAGCAGGTTTTCCGTATGCGTACCCATGCAGCCGTCCGTAAAGGTGATCTCCTCGTCCGGCACCATCAGGCGGTAGGCAGGGGCTTTCTTTTTGCGCTTTTCCGCGATCTCCTCCGGCGTCAGTCCCCGGCAGGTGCCCGGGTAGATGACGTTGCCGTCCGAGGTGTGGGGTGCGCTGGCGGCGTGCAGCTGGGAGCGGGAGCAGAAGCAGGGGTACACCAGCCCCATCTGCTCCAGTTTGCGGTAGCTTTGGGTATAGATGTCCCCGCATTCGCTCTGGTAATAGGGCGCGTGTGCGCCGCCGGTGCTGCCGCCCTCGTCCCATGTAAGCCCCAGCCACGCAAGATCCTGCTCCAGCAAGTCGGCGTAGACGCGGGGACAGCGCTCGGCATCCAGATCCTCGATGCGCAGCACGATGCGCCCGCCCTGACTTTTTGCGCTGAGCCACGCAAGCAGGCTGCACGCCAGATTGCCCAGATGCAGCCGTCCGCTGGGGCTGGGCGCAAAGCGCCCGGTGACCGGGCGGTTTTGGGATACAGGGACTTGGTTTTGCATGGGTGTGCTTCCTTTCGCTTTTACTGGTTTTTTCTCATTATAAGCCCTTGCTGTGCAAAGGTCAATGCGCATAAAAAAGCCGCCGCAGGCGGCAATGCCTGCGGCGGCGGGAAAGCCGGCTGCTCAGTGCAGCTCCGGCCAGTAGCCCTTGTTGGCTTCGATCATATCGTCCAGAATGGCCTTTGCAACGCTCATGCTGGGCACAGTCTTGTTCAGGGTAAAGGCCTGCAGCACCTTCTCGTAGCTGCCTTCCACGCAGCCCTCTACCAGCAGCTTTTCGCTGTTGAGCTGCTGCATCATCAAGCCCTGCTGGAACAGCGGGATGTTGTCCCGGGCAATGACCTCCGGGCCGTTTTTGCCGATGTAGGCGGGCAGCTCCACCATTGCGTCATAGGGCATATTGGGGATAGCGCCGCGGTTCTCGGTGATGATGAGGAAGCGTGCCTTGGTGTCGTTCTTCAGCGCAGCGGAAAGATCTGCGATCCAGTCGCCGTGGCTGCCGGCATAGAAGGTGTTGGCGTCCACCTCGCCGGTCTTGAGGTAGTGGTCGATGCCGTCGAACAGGTTCTTTTCGCGGGTCTCCTCCACCTCGTTGGCGCGGGTGTGGTTCGGGTCCGAGTGCTCCACGAACTCCTTGGCCTGCAGATAGTAGTTCAGGTAGGTGTTGGGCAGGTACTCCGGGAAGTTTTCCATGATCTCGTACTCGCCCTTCCACACATAGTACCAGCTGCCCTTGGTGTGGCGGTTCTGGCTGCTGGAGGAGGTCAGCGCGCCCATGCCCTTGAGGTAGCTTTCCGGCAGAAGGATCTTGTTCTCCTTGATGTAGGCGCGCAGCTTGGGCATCAGGTCCTCGCCGTGGTACTGGATGGAGGTGAACCAGCCGAAGTGGTTCAGGCCAAAGTAATCGTAAACGATCTCCTTCTTGTTCTGGATGCCCATGGCAGCTGCCACCACGTCAATGATGGCGATGGGCATATCGCAGATGTTGATGATCCGTGCCTTCGGGCGCAGCTTGCGGCAGGCTTCGGATACGATGGCGGCGGGGTTGGAGTAGTTCAGGATCCAGTAGTCCTTCTTGGCATACTTTTCCACATCGTCGATCAGCTTGATCATGGGGAAGATGGTGCGCATTCCGTAGGCCATGCCGCCGCAGCCGCAGGTCTCCTGTCCCACGCAGCCGTGGCGCAGAGGGATCTTTTCGTCCTGCTCCCGCATGGCGTAGCCGCCCACGCGCATCTGGGCAAACACAAAAGAGGTATCCGTGTAAGCCTGCTGCACATCGGTGGTGACCACCAGCTTGATGTCGGTATTCAGTTCCTTGTGCAGGACCCAGTCCACCACAACGGCTACCTTGTCCTGCCGCTCCTTGTTGATGTCGAACAGACGGATCTCGTCCACTTCCAGTTCTTCCCGGCGCAGGGCGATGGATTTGACGATACCGGCGGTAAAAGTGCTACCGCCGCCAGCGATGGTAATGACCATAGTATAAACGCTCCTTTTTTGTATTTTCAGGTTAGCCCGGCGCAGTCCGCCGGGACGCGGAAAAGCGGTTTACTGGTTTTCCAGCTGTGCCTCCACGGCACGCTTGATATCGGCTACCTGCAGACCGTAAACGATCTGGATATCGGTACCCTTTTTCACGATGCCGCTGTTCGGCAGCTTGTTGATGGCAGCTTCGTCCAGCTTTGCGGGGTCCTTGATGTTTACACGCAGACGGGTGAAGCAGTTGTCCACCGACAGGATGTTCTCCTTGCCGCCCAGACCATCGATGACGCACTGTACCTCGGCAGCGTTCTTCACGCTTGCCTTCTTGGCGGGTGCATCGCTCCCCGCGGTCTCGGTGCTCACCTCTTCCCGGCCGGGGGTGTGCAGGTTGAAGGCCTTGATCAGCAGGGTGAATACCACAAAGTACACTGCGATCTGGCACAGCGCCAGCAGGTACAGGGTAGGATAGTTGGTCTTATCTGCACCGGCGGAAAGGTTCATCAGAATCGAGCCGAGGAGGTTGGTGGTAAAGCCGGTGACATGGAAGATGTGCAGCAGCACGATGAACAGGCCGGAGATGCAGGCGTGTGCCACCCACAGGATGGGCGCAGTGAAGCAGAACATGAAGTCCAGCGGCTCGGTGATGGAGGCCAGAGAGGCGGTAAAGGCCAGCGGCACCAGAACGGCAGCGGTCTTTTTGCGGTTCTCCTTGCGGGCGCAGAAGATGAAGGCCGCCACGATGCCAAAGTAGCCGAAGGTCTTGGTGAAGCCGGTGTACATCCACACGATGCCGTCCGAGAAGGGCAGACCCATGCTGTACTCCATCATCATGACGATGTAGGAGCCGGTGTAGGTGGCATCGCCCACAGTCAGGCTGTTGCCCAGTGCAGAGAACTGGAAGGGGGTGTAGATGAGGTGGTGCAGGCCGGTGGGAATGAGGAAGCGCTCCAGGAAGCCGTACAGGAACAGGCCGAAGTTGCCGGAGGTGGCGATCAGGTCGGTCAGTGCGCTGATCACGTTCTGCACCGGCGGCCAGAAGAAGCAGGAACCAAAGCCGAACAGGATGGAAAAGACCACCATGCAGGTAAAGGACCAGCGGTTGCCGGAGTAGATCTGGGTGATGATGCCCTTGAACTGCTTTTCACAGGTGCGGTTGTACACCCAGCCGCAGACCAAGCCCAGCAGAATGCCGCCGAACACGCCCATGTCCACCGTCTGGATGCCGAACACGGTGGACTGACCGGTGCCGTACAGACCCACCATCGGGTCAGCCTCGGCCAGCATACCCAGCTGGGTCAGGGTGACGTTGCCGGCGGTCAGGTACATAAAATAGCTCATCAGGCCGATGATGGCAGCCTGCTGCTTGTTCTTTTTGGCCAGCGCCGCTGCGATGCCCACGCAGAACATCAGGCTGAGGTTATTGATGATGACCATGATGCAGTTGTAGATCAGCTGTCCCAGCAGCTTGATGGGGGTCCACTGCAGAACGGGGATCATCGCACTAAGGCTTGTGCTGGTAAGCAATGCGCCCAGCACAAGGATCAGGCCTGCTGCCGAGATATACGACAGCGGTGAGAGCATGGCTTTGGAGAACTTTTCCAAGCCATTCATGACTTTTTCTTTCATCGTGTAATACTCCTCACTTTTTGACTTGACTGTTTTGGGGGATGATTTCTATTCCGCAGGGCTTCCGGACGCCCTGTTGAAGCGTTTTATCCTACGATCTTGGTCAGGTGGATGAGCAGATAGACCTGCTCCTGATGATCCAGCTCGTAATCAAATTCCTGCCGCAGATAGGCATTGATGCGCTGTAAACACACCTCGTTGCGGCTGTCGCGCTGCAAAAGCACCGCGTACATGGATTCCAGCCCGGCGTCCTGCCAAGGAGTGTGCCGCAGGATGCGCGCCGCCAGAAACTTGAGGTGTACGGTCAGGCGGGTAGTCTCAAGGCTTTCTTCCTCAAAGGTGCAGTGATAGGTATTGCAGATGATCTCCTTGACCGCCTTGACGAACTTTACGGTATCGTAGGCCAGCGCGCCGTCCGCCGCACCGGCTACCAGATGCAGGGCAATGTAGCCCGCTTCGTCCTCCGGCAGCTGTACGCCGCAGAACTGCCGGACAAGTTCCAGCGCCCTTTGCCCCACTGCGTACTCCTTCGGGTACAGCATCCGGGTCTCCGAAAGCATGAGGTTGGGCAGAAAGGTGCCCTTTTCCACACGTTCCAGCGCAAAACTGATGTGGTCCACCAGCGAGATGGTGCTTTTGCTGCTGAGCAGAATGCCCTGCTCCTCTGCCGCCAGCGAGATGCGCTCGGCGGCCTGCATCACCTGCGGGGTAACGTTATCCAGCATCTTGAGGAACTTGGTCTGCAGCTCGTTCTGCACATAGTACACCTTGGAAACGCGGCTTTTGTCGATCACGTCCCCCGGGCGGCGGCCAAACCCAAGCCCGTTGCCCACGAGAATGGCTTCCCTGCCGTCCGGCATGACCACCGACACCGCATTGTTATTGAATACCTTTACAGCCTGCATCGCCGCACTCCTCCGCTTCCATGCCGCAGCTTTTATAAAAAGAAAAGGGCACAAGAACCAAAGGGATGCCGTTGCCGCCTTCCCTCTGATGCTCATGCCTGATCGAACAGTTACACGCACTGATAAATTCACTTGTCTGCTTTTGATTATACGAGCCAGTGCAGAAAATGTCAATGCGTGGAACTGCCCGAAATTCAAGCTGCATTTTTGTATATCCTGCACAGGTGCTGCTTGAAATTCGTCCTGCGCGGAACGATTGACAACGCCGTGCGCAGAACGTATACTTAGGGTGTAGATCCCGCATTGCTCCGGCGGCTTGCCGGGGCACCAGTTACGGAGGTTTTTCTTATGACATCGAAATATATCCGCTCCCTTGCGCTGCTGCTGTGCGCCGCTTTGCTGGGCTGTCTGCTGGCAGCCTGCGGCGGCTCTGCAAGCAGCCCCGCATCCAGCGCTGCGCCCGCTTCGGACAGCGCATCCGCTTCCGGCAGCAGTGAGCTGCCTTCCTCCACCACAGAAGCCAACACCGGAGAGCTGAACCCCGGCAACTTTGATGAGAACTCGGTGTTCTCCATCACCGGCACCTCAAACGCCTTTGCGCCCTGTCTGGGCTGGGGGCCCGGCGTATCCGGCTGCTCCTTGAAATCGGTCATCGCGGCGGCATCGCTGCTGCACTGGGCCGAGGACGCGCGGATGTCCAGCCGCTCCCCGGAAGCCATTCAGGATGCCTTTTACAGCTGGTACGACGGCCTGACCGACAGCCAGCAGGAGGGCTTTGCCGAGGCATGGCCGCTGATCAAGGACGCCGCGCTGGACCTGCTCAGCGATAAGGACAGCATGACCGACCGCATCGCGGACGCAGGGCTGGACGCTGACACCCTGCCCGGCTGCACCCTGAAAAACTGGCAGGCGCTGCAAGCTGTGCTGGACGGCATTGTGCCGGAGACAAACGGCGAAGCTTAAACGCAACCTTGAACTTTAAAGCGCAATGGGGCGCTGACCGTGTGGTCAGCGCCCCATTTTGTCGTTATACCTTTTTCAGCACATACTGGCGGGTGCCCATACCCACCTTCTCGGCCTGGTCAAGGGTGGCCTTCCACTCGATGTTGGGGTTGGAGTCCTTGAAGTTGTCGTGGTAGCAGTTCCAGCCCGGCTTTGCAAGGTTCGTGCTCAGCTGGCTGTTGGGCAGCGGGGCGGCGTTCAGGCAGGCGTCCACGCAGGCCTGATCCAGCGCCACCGGGTCAAAGGACGCAAAGATGCCGATATCCGGCAGGATGGGTGCATCGTTCTCGCCGTGGCAGTCGCAGTTGGGGCTGATGTCCTGCACCAGAGAAATATGGAAGCAAGGACGGCCGTGGCAGACTGCGGCGGCGTACTCGGCCATCTTGCGGTCCAGCAGCTCGTTGGCACAGTTATTGGGAGAATAGATGGCATCAAAGCTGCAGGCGCCGATGCAGCGGCCGCAGCCCTTGCACTTGTCGTAGTCGATGACCGCCTTGTTTTCGGCATTGTAAGTAATGGCGTCCGAGCCGCACTCCTTGGCGCAGCGGTGGCAGCCGCGGCACAGCCCCTCCTGCACGGCGGGCTTGCCGGCAGCGTGCTGCTCCATCTTGCCCGCGCGGGAGCCGCAGCCCATGCCGATATTCTTGAGCGCACCGCCGAAGCCGGTGGACTCGTGGCCCTTGAAGTGGGTCAGGCTGATGAACACGTCCGCATCCATGATGGCGCGGCCGATCTTGGCGGTCTTGCAGTATTCGCCGTTGGGCACCGGCACTTCCACCTCATCCGTGCCGCGCAGACCGTCACCAATGATCACCTGACAGCCGGTGGTCATGGGCCAGAAACCGTTCAGCTGGGCGCAGCTCAGGTGCTCCAGCGCATTCTTGCGGCTGCCCGGGTACAGGGTGTTGCAGTCGGTCAGGAAGGGCATACCGCCCTGCTCCTTGCACA
>ERZ827516.1161-NODE-1161-length-24614-cov-22.883749_pt1 | contig 24614 bp, 15 predicted proteins | sample MGYA00519703_ERZ827516 | MGnify/ENA primary metagenome ERZ827516 (study PRJEB31778, sample SAMEA3449337) | human gut metagenome | biome: human gut; feature: human-associated habitat; material: faeces | place: United Kingdom | collected 2010/2012 ...
CGTTTATTAATCAAATGAGAAAATACATTTTTAGTGTTTTAATAGCTTTACTGTCTTTGCCTGTGATTGCCCAACAACAGCAGTCGCAGGCTAAAGTCATTCTTGATAAGACGGCAGAGGCGTTTCGTAAAGCAGGTGGTGTAAAGGCCGATTTTACTGTAAAGGCTGTGACGAACGGTCTGGTAGAAGGTGTTGAAAATGGAACGATTCAGTTGAAAGGAGAGAAATTCGTACTGAAAACGTCGGATATCATCACTTGGTTTGATGGAAAAACGCAGTGGAGTTATATGACAAAGAATGATGAAGTGAACGTCAGCAATCCGACACAGGAAGAGTTGCAGCAGATTAATCCGTATACATTTCTATATATGTATCAGAAAGGATTCTCTTATAAGTTGGGAGCAACTAAGATGTATCGTGGAAAAGCTGTTTGGGAAGTCGTTTTGACTGCCAGAGATAAGAAACAGGAGTTGGAACGTATCACTCTTTTTGTGACGAAGGATACTTATGAACCTTTGTATATTTTGCTTCAACAGCGTGGTCAACAGACACGTAATGAGATAACCATTACAAGTTATCAGACAAAGCAGAATTATGCGGATCAGGTTTTTACGTTTGATAAAAAGCAATATCCCAATGCGGAAGTGATAGATTTGAGATAATATACGTTTATAACAAAACGAAAAAGATAAATTAAAATGGCAGAAATAGAAAAAGTAAAATGCCTGATTATAGGTTCAGGACCTGCCGGATATACGGCAGCGATTTATGCAGGACGTGCAAATTTATGTCCGGTACTTTATGAAGGATTGCAACCGGGTGGCCAGTTGACTACTACTACGGATGTGGAGAACTTCCCCGGTTATCCGGAAGGAATCAGTGGTCCGCAGTTGATGGAAGACTTGCGTGCACAAGCAAGCCGTTTCGGAACAGACATTCGTTTCGGTATTGCTACGGCGGCCGATTTGAGCAAAGCTCCTTATAAAATAACAATCGACGGTGATAAGGTTATTGAAACAGAATCATTGATTATTGCTACCGGAGCTACTGCTAAATATCTGGGACTGGAGGATGAGAAGAAATATGCCGGAATGGGGGTAAGTGCTTGCGCTACTTGTGACGGATTTTTCTATCGTAAGAAAGTTGTAGCTGTAGTCGGTGGCGGTGATACAGCGTGTGAAGAAGCTGTTTATCTTGCCGGACTTGCATCCAAAGTATATCTGATTGTCCGCAAACCTTTCCTGCGCGCATCGAAGATTATGCAGGAACGAGTAATGAACCACGAGAAAATAGAAGTTCTTTTTGAACACAACGCAGTTGGTTTGTTTGGCGACAATGGGGTAGAAGGTGTAAATCTGGTGAAACGTTGGGGCGAACCGGATGAAGAACGTTACAGCTTGCCTATCGACGGTTTCTTCCTGGCTATCGGACATCAACCGAATACTGAAATATTTAAAGAATATGTTGATACGGACGAAGTGGGTTATATCATCACGGAAGGTGATAGTCCTCGTACAAAAGTTCCCGGAGTTTTTGCGGCAGGAGATGTTGCCGATCCGCATTATCGTCAGGCTATTACGGCTGCGGGAAGTGGTTGCAAAGCTGCTTTGGAAGCAGAACGTTATCTTTCTGCCAAAGGACTCATTTAATCCGGTTTATATCCGACCATAGGAGGGTATTAAAACCCTTATGAATATGAAAATCACCCACGCTAGAGTTTAATCTGTAGCGTGGGTGATTTTGTTGAGAGGGGAGTCTTGCTCCCCTTTATTTTATAAACTCAAAGCTTTTCGAACAATATTTGTCGATTGTCTTTGGTTAATACGCTTCTATTTCATCTATCCATAATTCGGCAGGAATGATTTCCGGCCCGTTATTCTTTTCAAAGTTGACACCATTACGCAGTGTGCCGCCATTCTTGATTTTGACTTTCAGGAATGTAGCCTGTGCCGGTTCAAATTCAATGGAATCGGTGAATGCAATTCTTCCTGTTTCCGGATAATCGTGTTTCAAAGCTTTTTCGGCTATCCGTGTGTATTGCTTGCCGTCTGCTGATACTTCTACAGCAACTCCTTCTGCAGGAAGAATTCTCATGGCAGGATTGAATAAAGAACCGAAAATAACTTTGCTGACTTGTGTCGGTTTATCCAGATGAACGATAAATTCCAAGTCCTTACCCTCCACGATGCCAAAACTACACCACGGAGTATAAGAAGCATTATTGCCTCGTTTGCCGTTGGTCAGTCCAAAGGTGGTTTTGTCAGCTCCTAATACATCGTTTTCATCGAATATATCGCCTGTCCATCCCATCGTATAATTAACCGTATAGGACTTTCCTGTCAATAAATTGCCATACAGTGGCTTGTGAGCTACTTTGCCCAACATCTTTCCGTCTTTGAAAGCAGCGGCTTTCAGGTCGATATTACCTTCAAGAACGAAAGGCTTTTCATATAAGATGGACACTTTGGACGGTTCGCTGCCGTCCGTTGTATACCGGATTTCCGCATTCGGGTAGAAACTTTCCAGCAATACCATTAAAGGGCCGTTTTCATCTGCGTGCGTATTTATATTTACGTCATAGAAGTTGAGACAAGGTTGGGTGTTCATAACTTTCAAACGTTCAAATTCAGTCACCATCCGTTCGCAGAAATTCTTCCAGTCTTTGTTTGCGTTTTGTGTCCAGGCCGTTTCGGCGATAGCCATTGCACGTGGGAAAGCTTGGTAGTCTGTACGTTCTGAAGTCTGCATATATTCTCTCCAAATATTACCTTGTATTCCGATGATATGCTTCTTGGCAAGCTCGTCAGCGTCGTCCGGAACAGGGTTATAGCTATATGTTTTCTTCAAGGTATTGTATCCGCCAATAGTAGTCGGAGCAATTTCCGGCTCTTCCTGATAGTAGTCCAGATATACATAAGGATTCGGAGTCATGATGGCATTATGCCCTGCTTTGGCTGCGTTCATACCGCCTTCTACACCGCGCCATGACATAACAGTCGCATTGGGAGCCAGACCACCTTCGAGAATTTCATCCCAGCCAATGATGTTTTTGCCTTTGCTATTCAGGTATTTCTCCATACGGGTAACGAAATAGCTCTGCAACTTATCTTCTTTGCTGTGCTTTATTCCGTCTATCTTACTGGGAGTCGTATCATCTTTCAATCCCAACTGACGGATTAACTGCTGGCAGAAAGCACTATTCTTCCATGCTGTCTTGGGACATTCGTCGCCACCGATGTGAATGTATTCGCTGGGGAATAATTCTATTACTTCATCCATCACTCCTTCAAAGAATTTGAAAGTCGTTTCACTCGGACAGAATACCTGTTCGAATACTCCCCAGGTAGGAGATACTTTGTAAGTCTGTGTAGAGTCGCATGACAATTCCGGATAGGCGGCAAGTGCAGCCAATGCATGTCCCGGCATTTCTATTTCGGGAACAACATTGATGTATTTACTTGCAGCATAAGCCACTACATCTTTGATTTGCTCCTGTGTATAATAACCTCCATGTTCTTTTCCGTCGAATACTTGCGGATAGTTTACATAGTAATAGTCTACTAATGTCTTTTCACGTTTGGAACCGATTTCCGTCAATTTGGGATATTTCTTGATCTCGATTCTCCATCCCTGATCGTCTGTCAAATGCCAGTGGAAGACATTCATCTTGTTCATAGCCAGTAAGTCGATAAACTTGTAAATGTAGTCAATCGGTACATAATGGCGGCAAACATCCAACATGAGTCCGCGATGAACAAAACGGGGTGAATCTTCAATTTCTACGGCAGGAACCGACCAGTCAGCTTTCTTATCCAACTGCTTTCCGTAAATTGCCGGAGGGAGTAACTGATAAAGAGTCTGCACTCCATAAAAGAATCCGTTTGGCTGGGAAGCGGTGAGTGTAATGAGACTGGGAGTGACCGATAATTTATAACCTTCTTTCGGCATACCTTCCTGTACAACAAAAGAGATCGCCGTTTTTCCATCTGCACTTTCAGCTTCTTTCAAGGAGATTCCTGCTGTCAGTTTTAGTTGTTCGGCAGGCTGTCGGCAATGCTTTTTACTTCCGGAGCATCCGAGAGAACTACGAGGCAGACTTTGTTGTTTAGTTCAAAGCGTCCTTCCTGTGGAAGAATCTGGTTGGGTTTGGGAACGATGTTGTACTCGTTCGCCGCTTCTTTTGTCTTCTGGCAACTGGGGGTAATCATTAGCAAGGACAAAAGAAGAAGAGAAATACTTTTCTTCATGGTCAAAATGTGTGTTAAGTTATAAATAGATTTGACAGGGCAAATGTACTTGTTTATATGATAAGTTCCAATAATATGGAAATAAAAAAAGCCGGAATGATGTCCGGCTTTTAGCTAAAGTTTCAGATTAATGTAGTTATATAATTAAGAGAGAGTTTTTATTTCAGTAGTTGCTCTTCGATGATTTGTACGTACTTCTCCGGAGTAGCTCCGACTTCAATAATCGGTTTGCCGCCTGCAGGTATGAAGAATAAGGTAGGCAATGCCTGTACACCGAAGTGATTGCATAAATCCTTTTCTTTGTCCGCATTAACCTTGTAGAATACAACTTTACCTTTATACTTTTCAGCCAGCTTTTCCATTTCCGGAAGTAAGCGCATGCAAGGTCCACACCAAGTTGCCCAGAAATCAATTACAACCGGTTTGTCGCCATTATAAACGAAATCGTTCCCTTTTCTGTAGTCGAAGATGTGTTCGAGGAAGAATTGGCGGGTAATCGGATTCAGTTTACCGTCTTCAACTTTAGTTTCCGTTACTTTAGCTTCCGCTTCCGGTATAGGAACCATGTCAAACGGCTGGAAATAAATTTTCTGATGAATATAGTCAATGGATATGATTCCGTAGTCCAATATCTTTTTGCCTAATACGGAGCGTTTCAGGTATGGATTCTTCACTGCCATGGCATCCTCAATCTTTGTTTTTACAAACATGGTTTCAGGTAAGATGAGGCTTTCCTCTTCTTGAGTCGCTTCTTTATATCCATTGGAAACTTTTTGGTTGGTTCCTTTGGTATATTGTGTGCTCCATGTATTGAAATCTTTTTCGGTAAGATTCACTAATCCTTCGCTCCATGTATCCAGAACAAGAGAAACGGGTTTTCCCTGAATGGATATCGGACATACGATTCCTAATCCTGTAATTAGCTCAAAGTTCTCCCGGTAGTTTAATTTCATGTAAGAAGGACGATAGGGCTGCGTAATTGTGAGTTTTTTCCGCTGCATATCAATAGTCAGAACGGAAGTGCGGAAAATAGCACCGCTTAATACACCCATCACTCCCAGCTTGCGCAGATATGGTTCGTCTTCCAGAGTGAAAGCAGGCAGATCGTTGTTAAACGTGTTGTTGCCAATAGCAACTGTTGCCATTTCATATACTTTTCCAACAGGTACTTGTTTGAATACAAAATCCTGATAAGCACTAAAAGTACCGTTCTTCCCCGTGTCGATGCGTAACTTCTTGAGAGCCTCAGGAAGCAGGGCGTTATGTCCTGACAGATCGAGGACGAAGTCTGCCACTTCGCCATTAATGGCGGCTTCTACGATAATCTTTCCATCAATGGTTTTGAATGGAATGACCTCTGTCATACTGTTCTGTGTCTGTGCACTGATTCCTCCGGCAATACAAAATGCAAGTAGACAGAGATACATCTTTGTTATTATTCGCTTCATATCTTTTTTCTGTTTAAAGTTCATTTCTCTTTCCTGATTTCAATCTTTTTCTCTTGATTGTCTTTCTTGACAATAATATAACCGGTATCACCGGGGATGGCGTTCATGATATCTTCCACAGCCATTTGGCTCATGGGACAATCGTCCAAAGAAGTACCGTTGATATTAATCACCTGGTCGCCGAAAGCAACTTTATCTTTCATGCTGTCCCAGATCGTTGTAATTTCGAATCTGTCATTGCGTGGCAGAATACTCACGTTCCAGAGAGCGGGAGCACCGCCCATGTCGGTTTTTCCTTCTTCAAACGGGAAAAAGTAGAATCGTCTGCGCATATAATCGATAATTACTTTACCGTATTCCAGTAAATCCACCCCGATGATGCTTCCATTCATCACTGTGGTCGTACTACCCACGTTCGTGAATTCTTTCCCCATGATGTTGATAGGAGGAACAGTCACCTTCTTTATATCCACCGACTTGCCTAGACCTGTTATTCCGGCAGCTACGATACCATATCCATGGTTAGTAACTTTCGAAATGTCAGACAGCCTTTCATAATCTTCTGTAGAATAAAGCAGAAAGCCTCCCGCACCTGTATCGAACAGAACCTTGAAGTCATTGTCCCCTAAGCGGACATTGACAATGGAGTGATGATCCGTCTCATCCAACAGCGGAATCCCATCCGTTACTTTTAGTCCTTCGGGACGATACGGATAATTGATAACCATTATTTTAGAACGGGAATCGAATGTGACTACCGACTGTGCGAAAGCGTCTCCTCCAAGAATACCGACAACCCCTAGTCCGGTGAAGAATGGATTCTTAGGCAGTACCATCGTCTTCAACTGCTTGATTTTATAGTTTTCCCCGATAGAAACATTCTGTACGTGCGCTTCCTGATAATTGGAGCCTTGTGCATTCACATCGGAGATACGCATATATCCTGCGGCAGTAGCTTTCATTTCCGTTGCGGCATCATACATCGTTCCGGTTCTTCCTCCCGTATCGACGATATATTTCACTTTTATACCGTTAACAGTGACGGGGATAATGATTTTCTCTTGTATAAACTCATAAGGAATGGTGTCGCAAACCTTATTCCGGATTTGCGCTGCCATTCTTTGTCCGCAGTTTAGAAATAATAGCAGCCATAAGCCGGTCAGTATTCCTATACTTTTCATATTATTCTTTTTCATAGATAATATCCTTTACTCCGGAAGCTGTCTCAATCGTCAGTTTCGTCTTCTTTTTCTCTTTTAATTCCGGTATTCCGTTCAGAATACTTTCGCAGAAGTCATATTTCTTAGCAGGTTTGCCATTGATTTTAACTACCTTGTCTCCGACTGCTATCTTACCTTTCGTACTGCTCCATACGGTAGATACAAACAAATCTCCGTCTTTGACCGTTAAGTCAAAATTGTTACCTTGATTGTTTATTTCATTGTCCGGTTGAAATGCTTCGAAATAGAATCTTCCGCGTGGATAGTCAATGGTCACTTTACCGTATTGCAACAGTTTGACGCCCAATAATGTGTAAGGGTGATTGTTGGTGCTGGTTGTTACGTTACGGAATTTGGTGGCTCCGACTGATAGCAATGGAATACGAACCCTGTAAGAAGAAGCTTTGTCCGCCTGGCCGGATACTCCGATACTCCCTTCTCCATACCCTTCGGAAACCACTTCCATAGAGGCTTCCAGTTTGATTTTTTCAAAATCACTTTCGATAAGTGATAACAGACTGGGACTACCTGTATCGAATAATACATTTATATTGCTAACCGGAGCTATTTGTATGCTGACGATCGGCATACCGCCCCCTTTGGTGAAATTCAACATCTTTCGTAAAGACACTGTCGATGGCTTTTCAGCAGAGGTAACTATAATATTTTTGGCTTGTGAATCAATAGTGACAATGGTGTTGGCGAATAAATCACTGCCGATGATGCCATCTACTCCAAAACATTCCCAGCCTTTTACTTCATCAATGACCAGTGACGGAGCATTTTTGAAATTAATAACATGGTCGGGGGTAGTCAGGTTCTCTATCCGGGTAGTCTTGTAATAGCTTTCCACGTTATTCACATCCGTTACTTTAGCCGAGTCGGTGGCTGCCATTTGCAGTGCCTGGCAGGCTTGAGTCGTGAGTGCCGTACGTCCTCCTGTATCAAAAATGAAAGGACGTGCCGTGCCGTTCACTTTCATTTCGATAATCATCTTTTCACCTACCATCCGGTAAGGTATAGTTGCCTTATATTGTTGGGCGAATACAGGAACCGCCATGCAAAAGGCGACAACGGTTCCTATCATACGAGTCGTATACTTCATAAGCTAATTTTATTTGCTGACTTTTTCTGCTTCCAAAATTGCCTGATAAGCGTTTACAATACCTCCGGAAATACACAAATCATCGAAAAGGAACAAGTCTTGTGAAGGACTGTCGTTTACGCGGATTCCTTTTTCCACTTCCACCCCTTTGCGTGAAGTGACGCTCTTCAGTAGTATGTCACGGATTTGCGAGCCGGTTAATTTAGGGAAATATGATTTCACTAAGGCAGCTACACCGGCTACAGTAGCCGAAGCCATTCCTTCACCTGTACCTTTTTGGTACGTATCACCCATATAGGATGAATAAATATCTGTTCCCGGTGCATAAAGATCGAGAGTAGTTGCACCGTAATTGGTGTTTAGTACCGGATTTCCATTCTTATCAGAAGAAGCAACCACCATAAAATTGGTAAGTTCTCCGTCTTTTCTCATCTTCCGGTTAGGGAAGAATTCATCTTTATCCATATCTACTGACAGATCCCAAACCGGAACTATTACCAATGCTCCTTTCTTTTCAGCTTCTTTCAGCGCATCTGCTACCCATTGTCTCTGTTCTTCCGGGTATAACGAATTTTGTTCCGGCAATAAAATAATATCCGCTCCGTGGTTTACTGCATACCGGATGGCCAGTGCCATATCTTTTAAATAAGGTTCTCCTTCTCCCGGATGAATACGTAAAGTCATAATTTCTGCATTATCGGCAATACCGTTACTTCCGACACCGTTGTCGCGTTTGGCTGCGATCACTCCCGCTTTCATAACCCCTGTTGCTGCATCAGACGTCAACAGTACATTATTGCCATATTGTGTGTCGTTAATATCCAGAGGATTATCACCTACAATTTCTTTCCGCTTATCAGTTCCATATTTCTTTAAAGCATCTTCATAGGACGTTTTGGCTGTTGCTACACTTTTCTTTCCCATATTTTGATATACGGGTTCCCATTTATCCGTATTATAGATACTGAAATAGTAGGCAGTAAACACAAAGGCAACTTCTGAAAGACTGTCTCTTTCTGCTTTGGGATCATAACAACTTTGGAAGTCCTCAACGGTTAACTCTTTTCCGGGGAAGCGTTTTTTCATGTCCTTATCGAACTTTTCAACATATTCTTCTATTACATAAGAAAGTTGGAGACCACCATAGGTTCCTCCGATTCTTGATTCCGGCATGACTTTATAGCGATAGTAGTTATATTCTTCCATATTTTCCGGTGCGGGAACTTCTTGGCGTTTTCCATTGACAATCTTATAGTACTTTTTTCCATCAAAAATATAGTCAGCATATTTATCTTTTAGGCGGAAAAATTCACGTTCTCCTTCGCGCGTCAGAGCTTCCATTACTTGACCGTCTTTACCTCCGATGAAGTTCCAGCCATTGATATCGTCAACAAGCCCGTTTTTATCATCATCTTTTTGGTTTAGTTTTTCTTTCAGGTTCATCCAGATTGCATGTTTCAGGTCTTCGTGTTCTACGTCCATTCCTGTTCCGATCAATGCAACAACCGGTCTTTTCTTTGCTTTCTTTTTGTTGGCTTTCAGGTAGTCATAAGCTTTGTTTACTTCAGCTCCGTACACACTGTCCTGGTCGAAAGAACAGTTAAACCAATCCAGTTCGGATTGTTTTTTTTGTGTCTCCACCTTTTGTTTGACTAACTGGGCTGATACAGCAATGCTGATAAAACAGCATACGATTGAAAATATAAGTTTCTTCATTGTCGAATGAGTTATAATTTATACAGTTTGTTTATTTTCTGATTTTTAAAATAGCTTCGCGTACTTGTTCGCCGCGTACGTTGCGTGCAGCGAGTTTGCCTTCCTTGTCAATGACTACAAGGAAGGGGATGGAGTAGAAGCCATAAGCATTTTGAATAGTGCTGGGAGTTTTGCTGTTTTTAGGGAAACCTGTCTTATCCCACAGCATCACCCACGGTAGTTTTTCTTCATCTAGCATTTTTCTCCATTTTGCTTCACTGTCGTCCAGCGAGACACTAATGAATTCCAGATCATCAGCTTTCAATTCATTGTATATTGTCAACATGCTACGCATTTCTTTGCGACAAGGACCACACCAGGAAGCACAGAAATCCAGTACGACAATTTTGCCACGGAAGTCTTTCAGACTTACATTTTTTCCATTAGCATCTATGAAAGTAAAATCGGGACATTCTGCACCAATGATTTGGTGGGAGAGGATCTCTACCCTGTTTATCAACCATTTGGCAGATAAAGACTTTCTGTCTTGTTCCGGTATCATATCCAATAGCATTTTGTTGGATTGGTAATCATTTACATCTGCCAGATAAGCCAATGCAGATGCCATGGCAGGAGTCAGTTTTCCTTTGACAGAAGTAGAAATTGTTGCTATATCCGGATCTTTTTCGGTTGGCATATAGTTTTGTAAAGTCAGATACGGATCGATGCCGGTGAATGAAAGCGAACTTTGTTCAGGGTTCTTTTCATCGAAGTAACCATTAATTGTTATCGGGTTATTTTCCAGATAAACATTCTGTTCAGTTTCTCCTAAATATAGTTTATAGACATCAGGAATGATGTTTATTTCATCGGTACTAAATGTGCTATTAGTACCGATGATGCAACTTAAAACAACGCCTTCATTCATATCTTTTATTTGTAAAGTCGTTGGCTTTAATACCTTTATTCTTCCTGATATTTTCAGTCCGTTATTTCCCCATACAGTGGCACCGCATACGAGTAATATAGTTAATAATAGATTTTTTGTTTTTGTCATTATTATTAGTTTATTGTTTATTATCAGAGTTGTTATTCTTCATCGGGAGTCTCCGGTATTGGAGGTAAAGGTAAATTCCAATCCTCCGGTCCGTTGGCTATTGCTTCCAGGTCAATCTGGTATTTATCTTTTAAATATTTCTGTACGAAAGCAAACTTTTCGGTGAGAAAAGGATATTTATCAGCCGGATATACCTCTGCTAGTTGTGCTTGATTATAGAACATGGAAAGATGCATATATCCTATAAAAGTCTCTTCATTGGTTGGAGGATAAGAGTTGTTGGCTGGTGTGCTGGTGCTATTGAATACATACGTGTTTACACTTCCCGGATATCCTCTTGTAAGATAATAGTTTGGGTCATCTTCCATTCCCAAGCCTGCTATCAGATTGGTGACATGGTCAAATCCCATTTCAAATTCTTCAGGTATAATGATGTTTCCGGCTTTTACTGCTTTTTCCAATACGGGAGCCAATATCATTTTCCGACGTCTGTCAAGGAGTGCTCTGTCTGTGGGAATTAAATAAGGATCGCTGGGATTGTCTTCTCCAAACATACAAGTGCACCAATAATCCAGCCCATCGTAATTTTCGTGTATGGGTACAATCCAGCTCGCTAGGATTACGCCTCCAACTTCTAATACGCTTTTACTATAGACATTGTATCCCAAATACCAATACATAGGCAGAACTTTAGAAGTGATCGGCGGATTCAAGTATGCAAAGATATGTTTTTTCATAAATTCGACATAATAATTGGCCATTTCATCATTTACACAGCCCTGGCCTTCGTAACCACTACCGTATGCTATACCTGTCCAGCTACGGTTAAAATCAGCTCTTTGTAGATCTTTATAAATAAGATATACATTATAGTCTTCGTATATTTGGGCGATGTCATTGTCCCAACTATTATTTCCTTGAGGTACTTTGAAACGTAATTCAACGCCTCCTTCTGTAGGAGTCAGTGTGTCTTCTTCGTAACATGAAGTGAATGCCATACAAGCAAGTAATCCCCATAATATATATATATTTCTCATATTCATTTCTTTTGTTTAATTTATAAGATATATACTATTAATTTTCACGTTTTGGAGCTAATGGATTCTGTTCCAGTTTTTTATTTTTAATTAAGACAGCGTCTGGTATAGGCATGGTATAGGAAGGATCATTCTGTTTTAATGTATATACCTGTTCTCCCCATCTATGAACAATTTGTGGCATTCCGTAACGTCGGAGATCAAACCATCGTTGCCCTTCAAAACAAAGTTCTTTTCTTCTTTCATTTTTGATGAAAGTTTTGAGCGCATCACCTGTTAATCCGGTAGGCTCAACAAGTTTGTCGGGTTCATACCGTTTAGCCAGTAAGGTTTTTAAAGCAGAGAGTGCTGTACTTTCGTCATTATTATGAGCAGCTGCTTCTGCTAGATTTAAATAAGCCTCACCTAGTCTGAAGGATAAAGCAAAGTTTTCCGATCCACTAGGCTCACCTGTAGCCGAAAGTTTGTATTTGCCGAAAGTAGTATAAGAATCTTCATAGAAAACTTCATCATCTTTATTGAACTCTTTTGCTATATACTTTTCTTTTCTTAAATCTCCATCTTCAAAGCTTTCAATCAGGTTATCAGAAGCGATAAAAGCTTCTCGGTAGTAGGTGGTATTACCGAAGTAACCTTCTTCCTCATACTCTACCGACTGATCATTGAATACAGTTAAGTCTGAAACGCTTCCATATAACCAAATAACCTCAGATGATTTTAAAGATGTAAAATTGTAATAAGGCTCTGCCACTATTGGAGAAGGGAGGTCGTTTAAATCTATTAAAGCGAAGGACCAGTCTTTTATTACTTTGTTGGCGTATATGGCTGCATCTTTCCAGTTTTCCATATAAAGAAAGACACGTGATTTCAGTAATTGTATCATTGGAAGGCTGACCAGATAATTCGGCTCATATTGTTTATCTTTGCTTAAAGTAAGAAATAAACGTTCAGCTTCATTCAGATCGTCCACAATTTGGTTGTATACTTCCTCAACGGTGTTTCGTGTCATTAATAGTTGGTCTTCAGGGAGCAGGTTGCTGTCTAATTTGAGCGGAACTCCTAAAGCTTGTTTGTCATAGTTGTATGGTGCTCCAAAATGATTAACCAACATAAAATAATAGAAAGCTCTTAATCCGAGGGATTGGGCTATTACATAATTTTTTTCAGCCTCCGTACCATTTACGTCACCGATATAATCAAGAGCTGCATTTGCGCCTAAGATATAGTTATAGTATCCTTCCCAGATATTCTGAAGAGGATAACCATTCCTTTCCATAATAAAAAACATATCCGGTTGCCATGTATAAACAGCTTGTTTGGCTTCCACATCTTTTAGAGAGTTAATGCTAAATTCATAGTCAGTTTTATGGAACTGAATGTCATCGTCTAAGAAGCTAAGAAAGGGTAGTAGAAAATTACCTTTGTCCTGTCTGGGATAAGCAGAACCGATCAGCATTTCTTGTAAAGCATTTGCATCTTTGGGAACATATTCACTTTGAGATTTAGGCTCTAGAAAATCTGAGCAAGAGGATAGTGATAGTAAGACTATTCCTGTTAGTATATATATAGTTCTTTTCATTGTCTATCTTTTTATTTTTTTAGAAACCAATGTTAATACCTAATGAATAATTCCGTGGAAGTACACTGTTGCTAACTTCCGGGTCGAAACCGTTGAAACGTTTGCTGGCGATAACAAAGATGTTATCCATGTTAAAGTTGAGTGATAGATTTTTCATATATATTTTTTCGCACCACTCACGTTTCATTTGCCAGGATAGACCGATGTTGCGACAGCGTAAGAAAGAACCACTGACCACCATAGCGTCAGATTGTTCCCATAATGGAATACTATAAACATTCTCATTGTTTGGCAATTCTATATAAGCCATTCCTGCTTTGGGTAAAGAAGGAATGATTGTATGGGCTTCGTCTCCCGGTTCTTTCCAACGGTTCAGTAAATCGCGGTTTATATTTGTATATGGATCTGGCATATAATAAGAACTAGCGAATTGTTCGTATGGTGATGGCAGACGCTTCTTGTTGCCGAGTAAAAGTGAAAAACTGGTGTTTAAAGTTAATGATTTATAGCGGAAACTTAAGCTCAATCCACCTGTGAAATAAGGCTCTTTCTGACCAGAATATACCAGATAAGTAGTCGGATCTATTTGTCTGCTACGTTCTTCTTCCGGAATGTCCAAAAGATTGAATAAAGCTTCACCGGTTTTTCCGTCTAATCCTGCAAAAGAGTATGACCAGAAACTGCTGAGCGGATACCCTTCTTTTAGTACAATATCTGAGCGTCCACTTAAGAAGGAAGCTGCATTGACATCAATGTCTGTATGTCCGCCTTCATTCCAGTTCTTGGAAGCATTCAAGCTGATACTTAATGCATAGTCCCGTTTCTGTATCGGGGTAAAAGTTAATGTATATTCGATACCTCTGTTGTGGATAATACCACCGTTGCGTTTCATGGATGTTATTCCATATTCATAAGGTAATTCCAGTTCAACAATGGCATTGGAGCGTCTTGTATAATATTCCAAATTCATATAAAACATACTGAATAATTCCAGGTCTACACCGAAATTCCATGATTTGGTACGTTCCCATGATAGATTCGGATTTGGGATTTGGGAGATGGTAGATTGATATCTGTTGTATAGATTAGCCACTTTCCCCTGATTTAAAATCAAATCCGGACTAATGCGCGTTACTGCATTTCCTTGAATACCATAGGTGCCGCGGAAGTTTAAGGTTGTTATCCATTTTACATATTTCTTCATGAAGTCCTCTTCTGAAGCTCTCCAGGAGAAACCGAATGAATAGGTAGGATCAATACGGTGATTAGCATCCTGACCGAAACGGTTGGATGCATCATTACGTATATTTGCATTAACAACATATCGGTTTTTGAGTGAATATGCCAATGTGGCGAATATGGAAAGGTAATTGTCTGTAGTATTGACTTTTCTCCATCCACCATCATATATCTTTTTTAAAAGCCCCCATCCTTCGTCTTTAGAACCTGTAATAGGTGTAAAAGCTTGTGGAGTGGTTGGTAATGTTATTACTTCTCCTCTATCTGGGGCATATCCCCATACCGTATTGCTGACACCTTTATTAGTGGAAGAACGTAATTCCATACCTACTAAAGCATTAATTCGGTTCTCATTATTAAAGGCTTTACTGAATTGCAGTTTATTTTGGATGTTGTAAGAGTACTGCTGTGCGTTATTTGTGAATAATTCGCCTCCGAATGGGAGTAAGGCTGCTCCAAACTCTTTACTGTTTGGTGAGACAGAGTTGAAATCATAACCACGATATGTTTCAGCAATATAAAACGTTTGTTCAGTTTCCCAAGCTTCGTTTGTGCTGTTATTATTTGAATATCCACCAGTAAATTGGTAAGTTAACCAGTCCAAAATATTCCATTTCAAGTCCAGCGAAGCTGACATGAAACTTGATTTTGATTTAGAACCACTATTATTCCGTTCATTTACGAAATTGTATGATAATGATTTGACTCCGCTATTGTATGGGTATGAGGCTTTCATTTGATAGTAAGCATCAGGGTCTATAGAACGATTGGTAGTAGTAGCATACCCCATAGGATTGACTCCTCCGGCAAAACCGTTATTCGTACTTATGCTACCGTTGATCGTTGCATTAATTGTTAGTTTTTGTACCGGGCGTATGGTGATGGCAACGCGTCCGGTCATACGTTCACTGTCGTTTCCTATTTCCTGCCCTTCGCTATTGGAATATCCCATAGAAGCTGCATAACTGTATTTATTTGTTCCACCGGAAACACTTATATTATGGTTATGGCTAAAAGAACGGCGGGTTAGTAGTTTGAACCAATCTGTATTTTGTGTTTCCAAAACATTGCGTTGTGCCAGAAATTCTTCAGAAGATATATCATGCGATAGATACATATTCAATAATCCTTCATAAGTATATATTTGTTTGATTGGTTCTGTGCCATAAGGTGTTCCCCAGTTAAAAGCTTCTTGTGAGAATAGTACTCTTTCTTTGGAGTTCATATAATTAAACTGTCTATAGTTGGGACGCGTGCCCATTACAAAATTAGAGGTGTAATTGACACTTAGACGATCGGTCGTATTCTTTTTGGTTGTGATCTCAATAACACCATTCGATGCTTTTGAACCATAAATAGCGGTTGCAGAAGCATCTTTTAAAATACTAATACTTTCGATATCAGCAGGATTCAACCAAGAAATCTGATTACCGATAATGTTTTTTAAGTCCTCTGTCATTAGAGAAGATGCATTCAATTCCAGGGGGGCTTCCTGAATGATGCCGTCAACTACCCAAAGTGGGTCTTGATTACCCAGTAAGGTACTGGTACCACGGATTTGAATTTTCGGGGCAGTACCTACACGACTACTTGTATTAGTGACAATCATACCTGCCACACGTCCTTGCAACATTTGGTCAATAGTGGTATACGAAGGCATTAAAATATCTTTTGCTTTTACTGTGGTAATAGAACCTACTAGGTCACGGCGTTGAATATTTTGATAACCGGTTACAACCACTTCGTCGATTTCAGTACTGGAACTGTTTAGAGTGACATTAATCGTTTTCTTTCCTGTATATCTTACAGTCTTTTTCTCCATTCCGATGAATGAATAAGTTAATATTAACCCTTCTTGCGCAGGAATATTAAAAGTGTAATGTCCGTCTAGTCCGGCGATAGCTCCATGCTTTGAACCTCGTACAGTGACTGTAGCTCCGGGAAGTGCTTCACCGCTTGCGTCACGTATCCACCCACTAATCGTGATTTTATTAGTCTTTCTTTTCTTAATAACGATGGCAGTGCCTGATACTTCATAAGTCAGGTTAGTTCCTTCCAGACATTCATCCAGAATTTCGGTGATCGTTTTGTTTTTTGCCCTTACGCTGATATCGGTTATGTTAGCGATATCTTCTGTTGCGTACATAAAGATGAATTTTGTACGGTTTTGCAAATACCAAAGCGTAGATTCCAAGCTTTCGCCTCTCAGATCAACGGAGATTCGCTGATTGTCTTGTGCTTGAATCATAAGTGAAGAAAGGGAGAATATCCATAAAAGACAGAACTTAACGAATTTTCTGCTTACATAAGATACTCCCTTTGAGGAGGATTGTGTTCGTTTTTTCATAATGCGTTAGTTATAATATGTATTAATAGTTATTGTTTATAAGAAATGTGCAGTATACCTTCTTTCTGTTTTATGTCTACCATATTTAATTCCATTATCATGTTAATAATCGGATTCATGTTTGCATAGCGGTTGAGATAAGCTCCAATTTGCACCTGTCTGGCTGTGTCGTCTTCAAAAGTGTATTTGAATCCGTACCATTTGGAAAGATACGACATTACATTCTGGAGAGGAACATTTATAAAAATGAATGATCCGGACTCCCAGGAAGTATATAATTCAGTATTTACGTTAGATACGGTACTTTTTCGACTATTTTTGTCATATACGAAATGTTGGTTTGGAATCAATTCATAATCTTCGCTTTCACTGCTAATCTCTATAGCTCCACTAACTAGTGTAGTACTTTCCACTTCTTCATCCGCATAAGCCCTTACATTGAAAGAAGTTCCTGTCACCCGAATAGAAGTGTGCGGTGTTTGCACGATAAAAGGATGTGCTTTATCTGGAGCAACATCAAAATAGGCTTCACCTTCAACCTGTACGATACGTTCCTTATCGCTGAAACAAATCGGATAAGTCAGTTGTGATTCTGCGTTCAGATGTACTTTTGTTCCATCTGAAAGGACAATGTGACATTCCATACCATGCAGTGTACGAAGCGTATTTTTGATTTCTTTCACTTTGGGCTTGTTGGCAGGAGTTTGATAATTAATCCCTTTGGAGTCAATGATAAACACTTTAGTTACACCCTCCGGAAGGACATTCTCAAAAAGGTTGAAGGTGTTGCCATTACTTAAAGTCAGTTCTCCGCCATGGGTTCCTGGAGTGATTTCACCGATTGGTTCTCCGGCTACCCAATTATAAATAAGGTATGAAATCGGTATTAACAATAGCAAAAGAAGAGCCGCATATTTCAGACTCCTGTTCCATGAAAGAAAACCGGATGTTTTTTCTCCTCCTAGTAGCGGATAGATTCTATCCCATGCTTTTTGTGAAGAAAAACTTTTGATTAATTGGGCGTTTTTTTCATACGTTTCCCCATTCAATATTCGTTTGGCTAGCTTTTGATGCTCCGGGTTTTTATTAATCCATTCACGGTAGGCTTTTTCTTCCTCTGGAATAGACGAATGAGTGAATAGAGAAGCTAAGATTTTTGCAATTTTAAATTTTTCTTTAAATGAATTCATCGTTTTTTTCGATTTGTTATATAAGTAAAACAATCCAATCGAAAAAACGGGGTAATCAAAAAGTTACTTTATTTGCATAAAAATAGTAATAAGGTGTAATTTATGCCTTTGAGACTTTCGCGAAGTTTGCGATAGGCGAATTTCTTTAACGTATGGACAGTGCCTTCTGAAATTTGCAATTTGTCAGCAATCTCATGGTTTTTTAACCCTTTCATAGAGTATAAGATGATATTTCGCATTTGGGTAGGCAATTCTTCTACCGCTTTGCGAACCATGTGGAATGTTTCCTGTTCGATAATGGCAGCTTCGAAGCCACTATCGAACTCTTCCTGTCCAGAAAAATTGGGAATATCTAATTGCTCATGTTTTAAGTGATTCAGACATTTATTTCGGGTGACGGTATAAAGGAAGCTTTTTACTTTCAAAATGTCGTCAAAATCTTCTTTCCGTTCCCAATAAGCTAACAATACATCTTGCGCGATGTCTTTGCAAACTTCTTTGTCTTCAATATAGTGGGATGCGAACACGCAAAGAATAGGATAGTAGTCATCAAATAGCTTTTTGAAAGCCTGTTTGTTGCCACGTTTTATGTCTGCAATTATATTTTCTATATGTATGTTCACTATTTAGGGTGGAGCGATTGGTGCAGAAACTCTCTTACCCAATCTTGCTTATTTTCTTCAGCTTTTCTTCTTCGATGATTTTGATTTTTCTTCCGTCGATAGTAATCAGTCTTTCCGTAGCGAATTGCGACAAGGTACGGATAGCGTTCGAAGTAGTCATATTGGAAAGATTTGCCAGATCTTCACGTGAAAGATAAATGCTCAACGTAGAACCGTCTTCTTCCAGTCCATAACTTTCTTTCAGGAAGATGAGTGATTCGGCCAAGCGTCCGCGAATATGTTTTTGTGTCAGATTAACGGTACGTTCGTCAGAGATACCCAAGTCAATGGAAAGTTGGCGGATAAAGAACATGGCCAAGTCATTATTTTGGGCAACCAGCGTAGTGATGGCACTCATAGGAATCAGGCAAACAACGGAAGGTTCGAAAGCTGCTGCGGCAGTTACAAAATCTTGTTTGGCAAAATAAGCACGATATGCAAAGTATTCGCGTGGTTTAATCATGCGGATAATTTGACTTCTACCCCCCACACCATCTTTGAAGATTTTCACTTTTCCACTGATGAGACACATCAGATGATGTGGCGTTTCTCCTTCACAGTAGATGGTTTCATTCTTTTTGTAGGTTTGTATCGTATAATTATTCATCAGAAACTCCTTTTGCTCATTGTTTAGAGGAGCTAACATATCGGATAACGGTTCCGAAATATCGATGTCTGACATATTCATTTTTACCATGAGTGCTACAAAACTGTGTTATACAGCACAAAAGTAAAAAGAAAAAATGAGAAAATGAACGAATCTATAAAAAGATTGCACAAAAGTGGGAGCTTTCGTGCAATCTTGCAGACATTTTATTTGGTAAACAACAGTTCTCTATATTTAGGCAACGGCCATATTTCGTCATCCACTTCCATCTCCAGGTGGTCGATGTGGTCGCGGATTTGGTCAAGATATGGGCGTACTTTTTCTTCGTATGCGAATGCCCTTTCTTTGTAGTTTTCCATGTGGTTGGCTACTTTTCTCGCTTCGGTCATGTCGCGCACGAGTACTTTGATAGAAGTGACCCGGTGTGAAATCTCACGAATCAATTCTTTACGGTCGGCACTCAATACTTCGTATTCTTCAGCCGGGAATATTTCTTTCAGTCCGCGAAGATTTTCGAGCAAACGGTTCTGATAGGCAACCGCAGTCGGTACGATGTGGTTGATGGCGAGGTCGCCCAATACACGGCCTTCGATTTGCACCTTCATGGTGTATTTCTCCAGTTCCACTTCCAGACGGCTGTTTAATTCAGTTTCGTTGAAGATACGTTCGCCGATAAGCACCGATTTGGATTGGTTGTCAATATAGTGCATCAGGGCTTCCGGTACGTGGCAGATATTAGTCAGTCCGCGGCGTGCAGCTTCTTGTTTCCATTCTTCGGAATAGCCGTCCCCTTCGAAACGAATCGGTTCGGAGGCGATAATTGTTTCTTTCAGCAGGCGGAAGATAGCTTCGTCTTTGCCAACTCCTTCTTCCATCAGCTTTTCTACCGATGCCCGGAATTCGTTCAGTTGGTTTGCCATGGCCGCATTGATTGCAATCATGGAGGCGGCACAGTTGGAAGAAGAACCTGCGGCACGGAATTCGAAACGGTTTCCGGTGAATGCAAAAGGAGAAGTACGGTTGCGGTCGGTGGTATCCAGTAAAATTTCGGGGATACGTCCGATGCCTAACTTCAGTGTGGTTTTTTCTTCCGGTGTCATTTTCTCATTTCCTACCTGGCGGACAATTTCGTCGAGAGTAGACGAGAGTTGTGAACCTAGAAAGCAAGAGAGGATGGCGGGAGGAGCTTCATTGGCTCCCAAACGGTAGCTGTTGCTGGCGCTCATGATGGAGGCACGCAATAAATCCTGATTTTTATAAACCATCATTAAGGCATTTACCAGGAAGGTGAGGAATAGCATATTTCCTTTCGGATTCTTTCCGGGAGCGAACAGATTGATGCCAGTGTCTGTACAGAGCGACCAGTTGTTGTGCTTGCCCGAACCGTTTACTCCGCTATATGGCTTTTCGTGCAGGAGTACATTAAAATGATGTTTCCTGGCGATACGCTTCATCAAATCCATGACGAGCTGGTTGTGGTCGTTGGCAAGGTTGCAGTTTTCGAAGATAGGGGCCAACTCAAATTGGTTGGGAGCTACTTCGTTATGGCGTGTTTTGGCAGGAATACCGAGTTTGTGACACTCGATTTCGAGTTCTTTCATAAATGCAGTGACACGTGGAGGGATAGAGCCGAAATAATGGTCTTCCAACTGTTGGTCTTTGGCAGAAGAGTGTCCCATCAGTGTCCGTCCTGTCAGGCAGAGGTCGGGGCGTGCATTATATAAGGAAGAGTCTACAAGGAAATATTCCTGTTCCCATCCTAAATTGGTATATACGCGTGTGATGTTCTTGTCGAATAGCTGGCAGACTTCCGTTGCTGCTTTATCTACAGCGGCAAGTGCTTTCAACAATGGAGTTTTGTAATCCAACGCTTCACCTGTATAAGAAATGAAGATAGTGGGGATACAAAGAGTGGTATCTACAACGAATGCCGGTGAAGAAACATCCCATGCTGTATATCCTCGTGCTTCGAAAGTGTTGCGGATACCGCCGTTAGGGAAAGAAGAAGCATCCGGCTCTTGCTGGATCAGTAGTTTTCCGGAGAAGCGTTCAATCACTCCGCCATCTTCGCCGAATTCGATAAAGCCGTCATGCTTTTCGGCTGTTCCGTCTGTCAGAGGCTGGAACCAGTGTGTGTAGTGAGTGACGTTGAGTGACTTAGCCCAACTTTTCATACCGTTAGCAATTAAATCTGCTATTTCACGGCTGATAGGTGTACCTTTTTCGATAGCGTCGGTTACAGCTTTGTATGCTTCTTTGGGAAGATACTCTTGCATCTTCTTGCGGTCGAACACGTGGCTACCATAATAATCAGAGAGTTTGTTGGAAGGGGCAATAACTTCCAGAGGTTTCCGGTTGGAAAGCTCTTGTAAGGCAAAAAAACGCATTTTTGACATAAATGGTCTATTTTTTATCGGTTGATGGCGCAAAATTATATGTTTTTTCTGAAAGTACCCCTATTTTGGAGGGGGTATTTTGAAAAATAATGTGTTTTTCTAAAAGTACCCCCTCTGTTTATTCTCCAACTTCTATTCTTGTTGTTGCTGTTGGTCGATTTCTTTAGCCATCTGTTTAACCAAACTTTCCACTTGGATATAATGGTTGTGATAGTTCTTGAATAACAGTTTGAACATTGGGCTGTTCACAGCCATTTGGGTAAGAAATTGTAGGTGTTTACCCGTAGAGGTGTTCATCTGCATACGCTCTTTTTTGCTCAAGTTGTCTTGTAGGGAGTAAACACCGCATGAAATTTGGATTTCTGCAATGCCTTCGTCCCAAGGATGGGTGTTGAGGTGAGTCAATGCTGCCAGGATTTTTTTCAGGTCTTTCAGCAGAATGTTTAAAAGTTCGAATTCGGTGCGGTTTATGGAGCAGGAATCCGGGTTCAGGAGGAAAGCGAATTTAAGGTAGAAATCCTTTAATTCCTCTTTAGGAATAACGAATGAATCTTTGGAAGCCTTTATCATGCCTCCCACCGCTGGTTGAACGGTAACCTGTTTTGTTTCCATAATATAATTATGAATAAGGTGGTAGGCGAAGATTTTCTATGAAATAAGAGCGGTTCCGCCTTTCCCGTTACTCTTCACCAACCAGGCAGTGGGTGCATTAACACTCCACACGGGGGTACGAAACCGCCATATGAAGCATCAGGACAGGCATAAAAATGCCTGCCACGAAACGAGGCAGGTTCCCTGCCTGGTTGATATGAAGAGTATCACAAAGATACGACAATTTTCTTCTTTGTCAAGAATAAAAGGAGAAATAAAAAGATAGAAGGGTTGATTTAGTCATTAATATGTTTTCAGGGGGCTCTTATATTTACAGATATTGGAACTTTGTATTTTTTCCATTATTGTTGAAATCCCCTTCATATTATAACTTCTTCCATACAGGTTTTATTAATTCCTCTTTCAACCTATCACCGCTCTGTAAGCACGATGAATAAAGAGTTTTAGAAAGGTGGTGATAGGTTGAAAGAGGATTTTCGTTTTTTATATATGAAGAGAATAGCAGAATATGCAGAGCTTCCTGCATTTATTTCGAGACAACCGCGCCAAAGATTTAGTTCATCTCCATGTTATTTTGAATAATGTGAAGGTTTTCTTCTGATAACTCTTTTTAGTGTCCAACTTCTCTTGCTTTTCGATATTCTTTTTTATATTTGCCTACGTTAATGAAGGAGATACGACGATTGAGAGATAAAATATTGATAGGATGCATATTGTGTCTGTTCTCTTTTATACCAAAGGGGACAGCCAATAATTATATAATGAATCCTTATACCCATCAGGAAATCTCTGCTGACTCCATTATAGAACGTGTGATGACTTTTGCACCTTTGTATGAAACGATAGTCAGTGATTATCGCGCGAACCTATATATAAAAGGTAAGATGGATATTCAGAAGAAGAATTTTATTCTCCGTTATGTACCTTCTATGTTTCGTTTGCAAAAGGGTGTTCGCGAATATCTGCTTGAAACATACAGTGACCTTCATTATACGGCTCCCAATATTTACGATCAGAAAGTAAAGGCTTCCCAGGGAACTGTGAGAGGAAACAGGGGATTGCCTGGATTGCTCGAGTATTTTAATGTAAATATCTACTCTTCTTCTTTATTGAATGATGAACGTTTATTGTCACCACTGGCCAAAAACGGACAGAAATACTATAAATACCGGATAGACAGCGTGATGGGAGATCCTAACAATCTGGATTATCGGGTTCGTTTTATCCCCCGCACTAAGAGCGATCAGTTGGTGGGTGGATATATGGTGGTCAGTAGTAACGTTTGGAGTGTTCGTGAAATTCGTATTTCGGGGAGATCGGAACTGATAACATTTACCTGTTGGATTAAGATGGGAGATGTAGGCAAGAAAAATGAATTTCTGCCAGTGCGTTATGAAGTGGAAGCTCTTTTCAAATTTCTCGGAAATAAGGTGGACGGTAATTATACCGCTTCTTTAGATTATAAATCCATTGAATTGAAAGAAAAGAAGGTACGTAAGAAAGAAAAGAAGAATTATAACCTTTCAGAATCCTTCTCTTTGCAGTGTGATACGAATGCTTATAAGACGGATGCTTCTACCTTTGCCATCATGCGCCCCATCCCTTTGAGCGAAAGCGAGAAGAAACTATATTCCGACAATTTGCTTCGGCGTGACACGACAACGGTACAAAAGCAATCCAAGAGTCAGGCTTTCTGGGGAACGATGGGTGATTTGATGGTAGAAGATTATAAATTCAACTTGTCCAACATCGGAAGCGTGCGGTTCTCTCCGTTTATCAATCCGCTCTTATTCAGTTATAGTGGAAGCAACGGTTTGTCTTATCGACAGGATTTCCGTTATAACCGTCTTTTCAGAGGGGATAAATTACTTCGCATTGTGCCTAAACTCGGATACAACTTTACGCGTAAGGAATTCTACTGGTCATTGAATGCCGATTTTGAATACTGGCCGCAGAAACGGGGATTCTTCCGGTTGAATGTGGGTAACGGTAACCGTATTTATAGTAGTAAAGTGCTGGACGAACTGAAAGCCATGCCGGACAGTATCTTCAATTTCGATTTAATTCATCTTGATTATTTCAAGGACTTGTATTTCAATTTCCGTCATACCGTTGAAGTAGTCAACGGACTGGATATCGGTCTGGGTTTCTCTGCCCATAAAAGAACAGCGGT
>ERZ827516.1172-NODE-1172-length-24474-cov-4.271797_pt1 | contig 24474 bp, 25 predicted proteins | sample MGYA00519703_ERZ827516 | MGnify/ENA primary metagenome ERZ827516 (study PRJEB31778, sample SAMEA3449337) | human gut metagenome | biome: human gut; feature: human-associated habitat; material: faeces | place: United Kingdom | collected 2010/2012 ...
ATAAACGGAGGAAAATAATACATGGCAAGAACTGCAAATATCGAAAATGAAGAACTGAAAACAACTGAAATTGATATGACAGAAGCTGAGGCAGATGAAGCATTAAAAGCTGATATGGCGGCAAATGAAGTGGATTATCTGGCGGGTCTTTTGAATGCAGCAGAAGATGCAGAAGACGAAACAAAGAAGATCGAGATTGTCCGTAATGGAAAGACTTACTTTGCTTTTTCAATTCATTCGCTTCCGGATGAGACTCTGTATGAAATCCGTAAAAAGTACACCAAGTATGTAAAGAATAAGAGAACTGGCACAAAGGTAGCTGAAGGAGTAGACAATGCGAAACTCCGCAGTTCTATGATTTACAATGCGACAATTGCAGAGGATCAGGAAAAACTGTGGGATAACAAACAGGTTCAGGAAGCATTAAGACGGAGAGGAAAACACATTATTAATGCTCTGGATGTCATTGATGCGGTGCTGCTTCCGGGAGAAAAAGAGAACGTATTAACTGTTCTGGACGAGCTTTCAGGCTACGATACAGAAGAAGCAAAGGTTGAAACAGCAAAAAACTTATAAGGTCCGGCTACAAATCAGCCCTGTTGCACTGGATATTCCAAAGGCAGGGCATCCGGCCGGATGAGGTAATGACCTTGCCAGCAGGGGTCAAAGCCTTTCTTTTTGCCTCTACGGAGGTATGGATTGAAGAAAATATCAAGAAAAATGAAAAGAGGTGAGATGCTTGGCAGAAACGATAAGGATAGAGATTCCTGTTAATGTGGTCGATAATACCGGTTCTGGAACGTCGAGTGTGACCAGGAATCTCACTGCAATGGAAAGGGCGTTTGAGAGGGCAGACAGGGCGGCGCAACGATTCCAGCGTAGATCAGGCGTAGCAGCTGAGATAGAAATTGGAGCAGACGACAATGCCACCCCGGTTCTTTCTGCTGTTGAAAATGCAACAGAACAGATCGACGGAGAAACAGCACAGGTAGAAGTTTCAGCTGACGATTCAGCTACACAGATTGTCAATTCCGCATCAAATGCTGTAGAAAATTTTGATGGACAATCGGGAGATGCAGAAATAGGAGCAGACGATAGCGCCACCCCGGTAGTATCCGCCGCTTCTGATGCGGTGGAGAATTTCGATGGAATGAGCGGGGATGCTGAGATTGGTGCTTCTGATGAAGCTACGCCGGTTATCCGGGCTGCTCAGGATGCAGCAGAATCATGGGGAGGAAGCGTGTTTAATGCTACTATCGGTGTCATAGATGCGGCGACCGCCCCAATATCCAAACTTGCGAGTATAGCAAAGAATCCGGTTGTGCAGGGAGCATCATTGATCGGTGCCAGCTTTGGTGTGGCAGAATCGGTTAACTCCTTCCAAGACTTTGAAAGCATGATGTCACAAGTCAAGGCTATCTCTGGTGCAACAGGGCAGGCATTCGATGATCTGACTGCAAAAGCACAGGAGATGGGAGCGACCACCAAGTTTACGGCCACAGAGAGCGCAGAGGCGTTTAATTACATGGCTATGGCAGGATGGAAGCCACAGCAAATGATCGATGGTATATCCGGCATTATGAGCCTTGCAGCAGCATCCGGAGAAGACCTTGGAACAACAAGTGATATTGTAACGGATGCACTGACAGCTTTCGGATTACAGGCGGGTGATGCAGGGCATTTTGCTGATGTTCTTGCTCAGGCGAGTGCCAATGCCAACACAAATGTGTCAATGCTTGGAGAATCGTTTAAATATGTCGCTCCTGTTGCTGGCGCTATGAATTACAGCGTTGAAGATACATCTCTTGCGCTTGGTTTAATGGCAAATGCAAGTATTAAAGGTAGCATGGCCGGTACCGCACTTAAAACATCTTTGGCAAATATGGCGGCACCTACAGACAGCATGGCAGCAGCTATGGATAAATACGGAATCAGCCTTACAGATTCTGAGGGAAACATGAAATCCCTTCGAGGAGTAATAGATAATCTTCGAGGAAGCTTGGGTGGACTTTCTGAGACTGAGCAGACAGCAGCAGCTTCAACCATTTTCGGAAAAGAGGCCATGGCCGGCATGTTAGCAATCATCAACGCCAGTGAAGAGGATTACAACAAGCTGAGCACAGCAATTGGCAATTCAAAAGATGCGGCAGAGGGAATGGCTGACACGATGCTGGATAACCTGAAAGGTTCGTTCACACTGATGCAGAGTGCTATCGAAGGTACGGAGAATGCCTTTGGAAAACGGTTGTCTCCGTATTTAAGAGGAATTGCAGGTGGAATTACCGATATGATGCCTGAGATAACGGATGGAATCAATGCGGTTATGGATGTGGTAGATGATAAGATTGCAGGCGTAAAACGCAAGATCACTGACATGACCGGTTCTGATGAATGGAAGAATGCGGATCTGTTTGGAAAGATCGACATAGCATGGGATTCAATAATCGCAAAGCCGTTCGGGAATTGGGCTTCTGGAGATGGTGCGCAATTAATATCCAGTGGGCTTGGCACATTATTTTCGAGTGCAGCGGCTATTCTTCCGGGAGGTGAAAAAGCAGGACTAACATCGTGGTTAAGTGCAGGGATTCTCGCAAAAGGAGCAGCTACGGTTGCTCAAAAAGGGAAAAGCATAGTGGAAACCCTGTCACCTATCGGAGATGCTATTGGTAACATTACAGAAGCAGCTGGAAATGCAAATGATGTGATGGACTTTGTAGGTAATCTGAGTTCCATGATTCCTGTAGGAGCGAAAGTTGGACTTGCGGCAGCGGGAATTACAGCTGCGATTATAGGAATCAAACTTGCAATCGACAAGTATAACCAGACTCAGCTTGAGAATAGTTTGGAGGAGCATTTTGGGAAGATTAAATTATCTGCAGATGAAGTTAAAGATGCGGCGGCAGGAATACTGAACCAGAAATACCTCACAAACGTGGAACTGGCATTGAATGAAGTACAGAATGCCGATAATCTGCGAGCGGAGGCGCAAAAAGCTTTGGAATCGAACGATGTCCTTGAATTCAAGAGCAGAGTTGGAATCACTTTGACAGCTGATGAACAACAGGAATATACGGATAATATTAATACTTTTGTTGAAAGCAAGATATCTGAACTGGAGAGTCGTACATTTGCGGCTCATATTCACGTTCAAACATACCTCGCAGGTACAGAAGACGGTCAGACATTAGCCCAGAACATCAAGGAATGGGCCAGAGCGGACAATTTGGAATTATCCGATTTATCTAGCCAGCTGTCGCAAAAGGTCTCAGAAGCCCTGAAAGACGGCATCATTGATGTGAATGAAGAAGAAGCTATTAGCGCTTTGCAGGAGAAGATGAACAGCATAACTGCTCGCTGGAAAGAAGCAGAGGCACAGGCTCAGTGGGACTGGATAAACCAGGAATACGGTCATTTAAGTGCAGCTGATCTGGAAAGCGGTTCATTTACAGACTTGATGGATGAAATGCGAAGCCAGCGTGAGACTGCAATGGAAAGCATTAAAGCAGATACGACTCAGTGGTATTCGGAATTGGAGGCAATGAAGGACTATGGAAGAATTACTCCTGAACAGTATGAGAGCTACAAAGAGCAGACTGGATGGTATGTAAGAGGCCAAGAAGGTTCCGAATTGTCGAAGAGTCTTGAGCTTGGAAGCAACACTCTGAATGACACATACGGCGAGAAGATTACCGGAAACATCCAGACGCTTACAGAAACTGCGCAGAACGCCTTGAAAAGTGCAGAGACCAGTTTGCAGAGCGGAAGCTATGGTACGATTGCAAGTACCTTTGATAACATGTTTACGTCTATGGATAATGGAAAAGGCTTCCTGGGAATTAGTGCAGATGCCGATCAGAGAGCACTAAACGAATTGTATCAGTCGATGGCTCCGGATGTTAGTCAGATGGGAAGCCTGATTGACCAGTACAGAGAAGCAGGGCAGGCAGTACCGAAGAGCCTTATGGAAGGATATAAGGAAGCAATCGAAGTCGGTGCGGCGGCAGGTGACGTTGATGCGGCTTGGCAGAATTACGCAAACCAGATTCTTGAATCTGGAAGCGAAGAAATGAAGAGCGTTTTGACGGATCCGAACAATCCAATGTACGAAAGTGTACGAGAGCAGTTGCCGGAGGAACTCAAAACTGCCATTGACAGGGCGACGGCAGAAACGACGCCAGATGAGATAACACTTGAAGGGCTGAGAGCTGCTGTCGATGGAGATGTGGATATTGACAAAGATTCCTGGGTATCGGCGCTGAATGAAAAACTGGGAGATCTTGCAACTACTGAAGAGGTTACTGCTGACAATGTAAAGATTAAAGTTGAGCAGGGGGATTGCCTTTGGGAAATTGGTAATGCTCTTGGAATTGACTGGCAGACGATTGCAGAACAAAACGGTATCGAAAGTCCATACATTATTCACACAGATCAGGAACTTACAATTTCGATGGATACAATAAAAGCTGAAATGGACGGAGATAAGGCGCAGGCTGCTATCGAGCAGGCAATGTCGGCTCTGGATGCCGAAGGGGCAGAAATGTCCGTTACAGCAGAAGGAGTGAAGGTTGATCTGGCAAATGTTGAAGTGGATTCTGATGTAGCGGCGGCTCAGATCGAGTCGGCTCTTGGCATGGAATCCGGGACACTTGCAGCCAATGGCATTGAAATACAGGCAGGAGCAACAGTAACAATTCCACAGGAATTGGTACAGGTTGATACATCTGGCATACAGAGTGCTACTGAGGCGCAGACAGAAACAGAGCCCGTGGAAACAGATACGTCTGCAAATGTTAATATCACTGAAGCAACTACAGATGCGTCTGGTGCCAAGGAACAGGCACAGTCGGAAGTGGAATCTACATTTTCAGAATCTATGCCGGCAGATGGCCATACCGATGTAACGCTCGATCAAACGAACAATGCAGCAGAAGTATATTCTGAAGTGGCGTCTGAAGTACAGTCTACATTTTCAAATCCGATAGCGGCATCATGCACTGTTAATGTAACTCTTGACTGGCATATCACAAATCCATCTGCCGGAATTACAACCTCCGGAAGCGGTTCTTCTGTAACGGCATCTATTGCAGGCAATGCAGAAGGAAGCATTGTTACCGGTCCACTGTTGTCCTGGGTAGGTGAAGATGGTCCAGAGGCGATTATTCCTCTTGGTTCAAAACGCCGTGATAGAGGTATGGATTTGTGGTTGCAGGCAGGACGTGCGCTTGGAGTAAAAGAATATGCAGACGGCGGCATGATTGGTGATGTTCCGTTGTCAGGCGGTTCCTCAGACTCGACTTCTGGAGATTCTTCTGGTAGCGGAGACAAGGGGCAGGTTGTGATTAACATGAACCCTGTGTTCAATATCAACGGAAATAGCGGAAATGATACTGTCAATACCATCAAGGAAAAACTGAAAGAGCTGATTAATGAGATGTCTGGTGAACTGGCAACAAGATTACTTGAATCATATGCAAATATGCCAACTTAGGAAGGAGGGGAAACATGGAAGTAACTGTAAAAGAAGCAGCTAATAAGAAATCCAGCCTTCGTTTTCCTTCTCTTCCAGACAAAGAGATAAGGGTCAAAGGAAATGCAAAATATCAGAAATACGACATTATAAAACAGGGCGTGTTTGCATTTCCAACCGGACCTGATATAAGAACATATGAATGGGATGGATACCTCTGGGGAAGAGCCAGAAAAAAGATGTCCACTATACATACGAAGTGGCTGGATCCGAAATCTGTTATAAAGAAGCTGGAAAACTGGCGAGATAAGGGAACGGTTCTGAACCTTATCATTTCTGCCGGCGGCGGCATCAATGTTGATGTGACGATTAATAGCTTTGAATATAAGAAATTTGGCGGGAAAGGAGATTACTCTTATAGCATTTCCTTTTATCGTTATCGTCCGCTTAAAATCCAGACCACAAAGGACCTTGGCATTGATAAGAAGAAAAAGAAGACGACAACCCGAACGAACCTGAAAAAGAGTTCAACAGATAAGAAAAAACAGACATACACCATTAAATCTGGTGACTGCCTGTGGAATATCGCAAAGAAATTTTACGGATCAGGAGCAGATTGGAAAAAGATTTATGATGCAAATAAGACAGCGATAGAAAAGGCTGCGAAAAAATACGGGCATAAGGATAGCGACCAAGGGGATTGGATATTCCCTGGAACTATCCTTACGATACCGTAAAGGAGGTTAGATGGTTGACCCACTTAAATATTCTTATTATCTGGTACTTGTGACCGAGAAAAAGAAGAAATACGACATAACAAATTTTGTTGAAGATCTGGGCTGGGAAGAACTGGAAAATGAGCTTGCGGCGAAGCTGTCGTGTACGGTGAAGAACGATAAGACCACAAAGGGCAGACTCTCCAGCTTGACGAAACCTGGATGTTATCTGTACCTGTATTACCGATACAAGACAGGAACTGCACATGAAGCCATGCGTGGCCGGATTGTAGAGTGGAATCCATCTGCTAAATTGAGCAGCCAGCCGCTACAGCTGAAAGCTTATGATAACCTGTATGATCTGCAGGAGTCCGAGGACTGCGTATATTATTCAAGTGGTGCCCGGACAAAGCAGGTTATACAGGATTTTTTCGAAAAGTGGGGTATAACAATAAACAAATACACCGGTCCAAACGTAACTCATGGCGTGATAAAGGAAGATAAAAAGAAACTTGGCACACTGGTTAAGGACATCTTGGATGAGGCGAAAAAGAAAGGCGGCGGATATTCCGTTATTCGTTCCGTAAAGGGCAAGGCGCAGATTCTGGGAATTGGCAGTAACAGCAATATCTATCATTTCGGTGAGACCGAGAACATGATAAGCGTTTCTCATAAAATAAGCACTTCGGGAATGGTCACGAGGGTGAAAATTCTTGGAGAGGCAGATGATGATAAGCGCAGACCAGTAGAAGCTACAGTTGATGGACAGACGAAATACGGTATCCGGCAGAAGATCATTACAAGAGCCAAAGACGATAGCTTGGATGAAGCAAAAAAGACAGCAAAAGAGACTCTTGAAGATGATGGAAAACCGAAAGAGGAAATCAAGGTGGTTACTGTTGATATGCCAGTTATCCGGAAAGGCGACATTGTTCATATAAAAATGTCGACGGGATCCGGTTATTACTGGGTAAAAGCAATAACTCATGACTGCGATAAGATGGAAATGACAATAAGCCTAAAGAAAACAAAGCTGAAATCTTCATCTTCTTCCAGTTCTGGAAACAAGAAAAAGACTGGAAATTTTAGTGTTGGCGATACAGTCAATTTCCATGGCGGTACACATTATGTTTCTTCGGATGCGTCATCTGGCTACCAGGTTGCAGCAGGAAAAGCAAAGATCACGCATAGTAATCCGGGCAGCGCACATCCTTGGTGTCTGGAAGGTCTTGATTGGAGCGAAACACACCTATGTGGATGGGTAGATGAAGGAACATTCGATTAACGGGAGGTAGAGGATGGCATTTGATAGTAATGATGGAGTGTCGAGACTGGCAGCAGCTCTTGATAGTAGAATGAAACAGCACGCAGATAAACCCCTATGCCTTGATTTTGCAGAAATTCAGGCAGATGGTAGCCTACTCTCGAACACTTTTCCGATTGCGATTCCAAAGGAGGATTACAGGGTGTGCAGACAGCTTACCCTTGGAAAGACGGGAGATGCATTCTGCGATGTGCAGACTGAGCATTCTGGGAAAGCATATCTTCCGGAATCAATGCGGCAGTTACAGGCAGGAGATAGAGTGTTGATCGCTTGGGTGCAGGATACCGCTGTTGTGATTGATATAATAACCAGACCTGTATAGGAGGACATATATGTCAGAAAACAACTTATATCCGGTGGTGGATATACCGGAATATGAGGAAGAAAATGAAGAATATGACGCAGAGTACAAGCCATCTGTGGCATGGGACTTAGAGAAAGGAGATTTCGTTTGCGAATCTCCTTTTTGCATGCTTAAAAGCGAAGGGCTCGAAGCATATAAGACATGGTGCGTAAAGGCAGTTACTACAGAAAGGTATAGCTGTCTCGGATACGATGATGATATCGGTGCAGAGATGGAAGATGCCATGAAGGAAGAAGATGATACAGCTGTGGAACTGGCGATTGAACGTACCATAGAAGAGGCTCTGATGGTAAATCCAAGGACTGAATCCGTAGAGGATTTTGAATTTGAATGGGAACCATCTGTGGTCCATGTGAAATTTACAGTGTACGCAATACACTGGGAAAAATTCGATTTAGAAGTAACATTGAAAAGGAGATGAGAATTTGGCAGAAGAATTTGTAACTCCAGAATTTATAGATAACAGCGATCCTGATACAATCCAGTCCCGGATGATGAATAATCTGCCAGTTGATATATCTGATATGCCGGCAGACTTTCCGTATGATTTTACCATGCCGACTGCAATCGAGATCTCCAGACTGATACAGTACAACCTTACCCGAACATTGATGCTTATGTTTCCAATGTGGGCCTGGGGTGAATGGCTTGATCTGCATGGAGTATCTGCAAAGGTTACACGAAAGCAGGCGAGCAGAGCATCCGGTCATGTGACCGTCGTAGGCACCGCTGGAACGATTATCGAGGAAGGGACGGTATTTTGTACCGAAGGTACAACAGATTCGACATCTGTTGAATTTGCGACGACTGAGGAGGTAACTATCCCAGAACAGGGAACGGTTGACATAGCTGTTGCGTCTGTTCTCGCAGGAGCTTCTTATAATGTGACAAGAAATACTGTGACATTGCAGAAACAGCCAAACAAGAATGTTACTTCTGTGACGAATGAGAATCCTATCAGGGGTGGCACAGACGAAGAGGACGACGACACATACCGAGAAAGAATCCTTGAAAAGCTTCGCTCCGCAGAGGTTTCCTTTGTAGGATGTGACGCAGATTATGTCCGTTGGGCGAAAGAGGTGTCCGGTGTTGGTTCTGCTGTCGTGGAAGCTGAATGGAAAGGGCCTGGAACTGTTAAGGTTGTTGTTGCGGATCCGGACGGAAGTGCAGTCGGAGAAGAAACATTGCAGGCGGTTGAAGACTATATTGTATCTCCGAAGGACAGAATGAAGCGTCTGGCTCCAATTGGAGCATCCGTGACGATATCTACAGTGAAGGATATGACCATATCCTACAGTGCAGTGCTTGAACTGGAAAGCAATTACAGTATCGATAATGTAAAGGAAGCATTCCTGACAGCATTAAAGACCTACTACAGGGAAGCTAAGGACAGTGAAGAAATCCGGTATACGGTTGCATCTGCATTGTTGTCTAACACAGCCGGAGTAATTGATTTCTCAGATTTTCGTATAAATGAAAATACGAACAATATATCGGTTGCGGCAGACTATTATCCGATCACAACTGCGACGGAGCTTAATTTTACGGAGGGATAGAGATGCATATAGACAATGTTGATCTGGAACATTTTCCTACGAATGAGGTTGCTCAGAGGCTCCTGACGTATGTGACAAGAGGCTGGTACGATAAATCGTATGTCGGAAAATGGATATACGAGGTTATTGGACTGGAACTGGAGACTGCAAGCAGGAGGATTAGCGAAGCGCAGAAGCAGGCATTTCCGGAAACAGCTGCATGGGGAATGTATTTTCACGAGCTTATGTATGGAATACCTATCGACAGAACAAAAGACATTGATGATCGCCGAAAAGCAGTCGTGAATCGGCGCGATAGGACGTCCAGATCGTCCATTACGCCTTATAGACTTGAAAACATTATACAGACCGTATTTGGGCTTTCTGCGAGCGTCTCGGAGCAGGTTGAGAAGTATATCTTCAATGTAGATTTGCTTATTGGTGCTGACTATCCGATATATTCCGTCGATATTCTGCTGGGATATATCCGCAAAATAAAGCCATCTCATCTGTCAATGCAGGCTCGATATGTTATTGAAGCCGCAATATGCAGTGAGAGGGAAAGAGTTCTATTCCCAGCGTTAGATATAAGAATGCAGCATACCTGGATGGAAGGATATTCTGTGCCGTTAATAGAAGTTAAATGCGAGATAACAGAAAAGCTTCCAGTTGGAATGACTGGGAATGTAATGATCTACAAGAACCTTAATCAGTGGAACGGTGAGTATAAATGGGATGGAACGATAAAATTTGATACAGAAGTAACAACGGAGGAATTGTGATGGAAGGAAAGGTAACAGTAGTAGGAAGGACGAAAATCCTGAGAGCCAGAGCCGGAGAGATCACTCTGCCTAAGATTGTAGGATTTGCGTTTGGAAGTGGCGGCTCGAATGGTTCAACAGTTCTTAGTCCGGGAGAAACATTGAAAAATGAATTTCTTCGAAAAGCGGTAGATGGACATACGCTTAAAACCAATGAAAACAAGTGTGAATATTATTGCACATTAAATGGATCTGAAGCCAACGGAAAGAGCATAAGTGAGATCGGATTGTATGACTCTGAAGGAGATATCATCATGATTGCTAATTTTCTCCCGAAAGGCAAAGATTCGACTGCATCAATGAGATTTGAAATTGATGATGTTTTACAGTAAGGAGATGATTATATATGGCGAACGTGGTTATCCCGGAGAATCCGGAGTTCAATGAAGCTTTGAGAATCATCGAGACAGAGGATCTGGTTCATGCGAATGTAGTAAATCCTATGTTTAGGACATTACTGCTTAATACTATATATCTCGAACGACGGGTAGCAAAGATGACCGAACGGATTGACACACTTGCGATTGACAATACCTATGGAGGACCAGAGCTGTCGGCGGATGCAAATATCGTAGATGCAAGCGCGCAGTTCAGCGTTATCAGGAAAACGTCGTCGACAGCATCAGTACAGACACTGTTTCAAAAAGCAATCGATGGTCTCAGAAAAGGACTCTATAGCTTGCTGATTAGAGTGAAGGTGAGCTCAAATTCAAATAACGGCCGGCTAATCGAATTAAATGTAACGTCTGGCGGAGCGATATTGGAAACCAGAACTATTACTGCAAATATGTTTGAAAGAGCAGGAGTTTATCAGACGTTTGGACTTAATGTTGAATTGAATGATACGGTTACTATTACTGCGAGATTGCTGAAAAATAGCGCAAATATAACGGTGTCCGTTGATTATGTCATGCTTCAGCCGGCTCAGACAGCAATCACGAGTTTGTAGGCGGTGGCTATATGATATCAGCAGAGAGACTTGTAGAATTGCGGGCAAAAGTAAAAAAAGAAATGGCAAGGAGAAGCTGTGTGGAGCATGGTTCAAGCGCTTCAATGAATAAATTTGCTGCAAATTATGATTATAATGCTGTTCCGGTCACTGGGGGAGACATTACAGATGAACATATACAAAAGGTTATTGATCCGCTGCTTAATGTAGCGGATTTTTTGCAGGATAACAGCCTGCAACAGAGTCATAGTGGAGCAGATGTGATCGTCGATCAGGCGGAGAAATTTGTTGATACCCTTGCAAAAATAGATAAGCAGGCAAGTGATAGTGGGTGCAGAGGACTCTGTACGGGGTTATGTGTAGGTTCTTGCACATCTGGCTGTCAGGGATGCACTGGGTGTACTGGTGGTTGCGATACCACTTGCGCAAAGAGTTGTTCAGATGGCTGTTCTACATCCTGTGGCGGTTGTTCAGATGGCTGTTTTTCTGGATGCACACATACCTGTGGTTCCGGATGTACAACCGGCGCGATGACTACATAATGAGAGGAGGTGATATCTATGGCGTGTTCAAAAGGATGTGGAACGAGTTGTGCAACGAGCTGTAAGTCCACAGCGTCTGGCAACTGCGGCGGATGCGGGACTTCCTGCTCGCGAAATTGCAGTACGATATGTAGCGGCACCTGTTCTGGTACTTGTGATAAAACATGCACAAAGCAGTGCAATCACAATTGTTCGGACGAATGTACTGGATGTCAACGGACATGCGCAGATGATTGCGAGGCAGGATGCAAAACGGATTGCCTTCAGACATGCACAGCAAATTGTTCGGACACCTGCGCAGACTGTACAGGCGGATGCGGAAACAGTTGCTTTTCGACATGCGCAGATGATTGCACAAGCGGATGCAAGGGCGGTTGCAATCAGACATGCACAGCAAATTGCATGAACGACTGCAATACCTGGTGCGAAGGCGGATGTTATTCTTCATGCACATGGACTTGCGAAGGATGCAGTAATACTTGCACCGGTACCTGCTCCGGTACCTGTTCTGGCACCTGTTCTGGTACCTGTTCTGGTACTTGTCAGGGTTGTGATAATAAGTGCACAGCTTCCTGCGCTCAGTCTTGTACTGGCTGTAGCGGCTGTTCGGGTTGTGGAAATTCCTGTGGTTCCGGATGCACAGATAGCTGCATGGGAACCTGCAAAAGCAATTGTTCTGGAGGCTGCGGAACCAGCTGCGGAGGATGCTCTACATCCTGTGCATCAAGCTGTCAGAGTGATTGTGGCGGGACCTGCGGGAATCAGTGCTACGGACAGGCGACTACACCGATATATTCATTTAATTAGGAGGGAAAAATGAGAACAGTAATTATTAAAGTAGACAGCAAAGAGGCAGAGTACATCGAAAGACTGGACTACGAAAGGGGATTTACTAAAGATGTCCTGCAGAGAATCATCGAATCACATATGGAAGACCCAGATGTAATCAATAGCCCGGCATTTAAGGCTTATCAGAAACAGGGAGCGGAATTGGATGCACAGTTCAGCATGGCAGTAGCAGAGCTTGAGAAAAAATATATTCCGGAGATTCTTAAACATCACAAGACCAAATGGAATCTTGAGTACAAGACAGGAGAACTGAAAGTAGACATTCTGTGCAATTGTGAAATTGAGGGAATCAAATGAAAAGAACAGAACAATATTCCGAAAGGCTGAGCAGATTATATCCTGAGCTGCACGAACCGGTAGGGACAGAAAAGATTCTGACTCAGACCGTTACATTTCAGGTCACTGATGACTGCAATCTGGCATGCAAGTATTGTTACCAGACACATAAGGGCAAAAAGAAGATGTCGTTTGAAACAGCGAAGAAAATGGTTGATCTTTTACTGTCTGGAAATAAGGGTGTGGGCGATTACATAAATCCTCAAAAAAGCCCTGGGCTTATCATTGATTTTATTGGTGGGGAACCCCTGCTGGAGATTGAATTAATTGACCAGATCTGCAGCTACACGATTAACAGGATGATCGAATTAAACCATCCGTGGCTGACGAGAACGATGTTTTCCATATGTTCGAATGGAGTGTGCTACTTCGAACCGGAAGTACAGAGAGTTTTACAGAAATGGAATCAGCGCCTGTCTTTTTCTGTGACTGTTGACGGAAATAAAGAACTTCACGATTCCTGCCGGGTATTTCCGGATGGGCGGCCATCTTATGATCTGGCAATTTCAGTGGCGAAAGATTGGGTAAACAAAGGTGGATATATGGGTAGCAAGGTTACGATAGCTCCTGCAAATGTGATGCATGTGTACGATGCAATTACGCACATGATCGATCTTGGATATAACGAGATCAATGCAAACTGCGTCTACGAAGAAGGATGGCAGATGATCCATGCAACGGTTTTTTATGACCAGCTGAAGAAGCTTGCAGACTATATCTTGGAACACAATCTTGATATGGAGAATGATTATTACATTTCACTGTTCGAGGAAAACTTCTTTCACCCGAAGCAGCCTGACGACCTTGAAAACTGGTGCGGTGGAAATGGCGTAATGCTTGCTGTTGATCCAGATGGAATTATCTATCCATGTCTGAGATATATGGAAAGCTCTCTGGCGGGGCAGCAGGAACCATATAGTATAGGAGATGTGGATACAGGAATCTGCCAGACGGAATGCGACAGATGCCGCGTAGAATGCTTGAAGAAAATTGACAGGAGAACACAGAGCACAGACGAGTGCTTTAACTGTCCTGTTGCAGAAGGCTGTAGTTGGTGTACTGCATACAACTATCAGGTGTTCGGTACACCGGATGCAAGAGCAACTTATATTTGCGATATGCACAAAGCACGTGCGCTGGGAAATATTTATTTCTGGAATCACTATTATGAGAAAAATAATATCGACAAGCATATGGAGAATCATGTACCGGAAGAATGGGCACTTAACATTATCAGCAAACCTGAATGGGATATGCTGTGCAGTTTATAACGATTTTCGATATTAAATAACAAAAAGCGATAATATCGGAAAAATGTGGTAAAAAAGAGAGGTGTTTTAAATGATAAAACAAGAAGTTATCTTTAATGTCAAAAACCTCAAGATTTCAAAAACGGAGAATATTTTCGCAACAGAAGGCATCAAAAATGTGTTTACGGCAGTATTTCAGTTTCATTCTACGGATTGGGATGGGCTGGCAAAAACAGCTGTGTTTGAAAACGCAGAAGGAACGAAAGAGCCAAAGCTGTTAGAAGAAGACAGATGTGATATCCCGGATAGCTTTTTTAAGACTTCCGGGGTTTGCTATGTTTCTGTAATGACAGGAGACTTCATGGTAACAAATAAAGTTGCCATTATCGTAGTCAATGCCGGCTATACTTCTGGCGATACCGTAGCGGAAGCTAAGAACTACTTTGAACAGATTCTCAGATATTTTGACGCAACAAATATGAATGTCCAGAAATACGGAAAGCTGGCTGAGAGATTCGCTGTCGGATTGGAAGAAGATCCGGAGAGTCTTATGGATAACGCAAAATATTATGCACATCAGGCAGAACAGGCGGTAATGGGAATCCCTGGACAGGTAGAAGATGCGAAGAATGATATCGATGCTTATGTAAAAGAAAAGGAAGCTGATCTGAAAGGCGAGGATGGAAATGTGTGCTTTGTCGAGTTTCGCATTGAGCCACCTTGCTTGTATATGCGGAATAATCCGGATGAAACAGACATAGAGTTCCGACTAAACGGTTCAAAATTGGAATACAAATGGAGGGAAAGAGGTTAAATGGCAAATAGATCAACGGGCAGTGGCCAGTGGACTGACATGGGGAACGTTACACCAAATCCTCGTGGAAGTTATTCTGACGCTGAAACATATAAGTATTTAGATATGGTGTCATATGGTGGCGGTTCATATCTCTGCTTGCAGGATGATACAATTGGTGTGCGCCCATCTCCTGGCGAAAGTACAGACAGATGGTTCTGTTCTTCAGTACCGGGAGAAGCAACTCCAGATTTCAAAAACTTAGTGACAGAAACTAAAGAAGCGGCCAGGACAGCAAAAGAAAAAGCATCTGAGGCGGAGACAAGTGCAAAGGCTTCAGAAATAAGTGCACAGGCGGCTTCGAACTCAGCCGGAGCAGCAGCAGCTTCGGCCAGAGATGCGGAGAATGCAAAAGATGTTGTTGCCGGATACAAAAATGCGGCTGAAAAGGCTGCATCATCCGCTGCGACATCTGAGAAAAATGTAAATGATAAAATTGCTGGACTGGACAATACGTTTTCTGAAAAGACAACGAGTGCAATAGAAACCATAAACAAATCCGTAGATACAAAAGCGGGGGAGATAAAAAATGAAATCACTGCAACAAAAAAATCTATGGTGGATGCGTCTCAGAAAGCTATAAACGACACAATCGATGCGAGAAAAACTGAGATCAATAATACAGGTGCATCTGAAATTAAAAATGTACAGGCTGAATCAGCAACACAGACACAGGGGATTAAAAGCGTAGCAGCTGAGCAGCTGGCAGCTATTAATGCAGCTGGTGGCACTTTAGAGAGTGCAATTGAGCGCTACTATGCTATGCGCCGTACGAGAGAAATCTATACGGTAGAAGAACTTGATCCGGATGTTACACAGGCCTGCACGGTAAATCGTTTAGATGCTCTGTCTGGTCTTACCTGCACACCGTCCACAAATACGACAGCTGGAAAAGACCAAATTGGAACTCTCGAAGCATTCCGCCCGATTGAAGTGAACTGGATCCTCGATGATGATGGAAACCAGAAAATTACTGCAATTGAAGGAATGCCGGGATATAAGACGACAGGAAAAGTCAACCGTGGAATCATGAACATGGGACTCTATTACAAAAAAGAGCGAAATGCAGAAGATAATGGTTGGTTGCATCATTGGTCCATGCTTCCTCGAAAAGAAGAAGGATATGTTCCGATGAAAGAATGTGTTCGTTCAGACAATACGGTGCAGGGATGGATGCTCCATCCTAAAGGAGCGGCAGTGGATATTGATGGTGTTCCATATATAACCAACGGAAAACCCGTCAGAAACAAACCTTCGTATGCAAATTTTGCATATGCACGAAAGCAGGGTCCGGCATACTGCTTTGAAACAGATGTTGATGCCGCATGGGTTCTAGCGTTGACAATGATTAAGTACGGAACAAAGGACCTGCAGGCATATATGAGAGGATGCACAGCTTACACTGCTCCGTACAATGTCGCAGTTGCTGAAGAAAATACAAAGAGAGTAATTCTCACAAAAGATCAGGCGAATTATTTTGTTGTTGGTTCGTCGGTCAGCATTGGAAATCCAGGTTCGAACACTAACTTCGATAGGGGCTATAATTATATGCACAATATCGTTGATAGTGCAAAAATTACAGCTATTGAAAAAGTAGACGATACATATAGCGCTTTAGTTTTGGATGTGTCTGCTTCATTTACAACTGCAACTACTTATAAAGTAAGTACAATGCATTGGGAGACAGGATCCACTGATTCCGTACAAGGCTATGATGGAAGTCCTGTATCCAACACAGATGGAAAGAATATCTGCAAGATTAATGGCATCGAGATTCTTCCAGGTGGATATTCTGTGTCCGGAAACTCTATGCATATTGTTTCAACAGATGCAGATGGCAATACAGTCGATAAGTATTACCGAACCAATAATGCTAAGTTACTGACGACCAATTTAGATACGATCATAAGTACCTATGAAGAAGTGGGCATCTTACCGGAAGCATACGATGCATGGAAGTGTGTAAAAGGACAGCTTGTGGACTTTGGTAAAGGGACAATGATTCCGACTGAATGGGGAGGAGGCGATAAGGCTTGGTGGGCTGATGCTTGGTATTGCGGCGGAAAACCTGCGGCTGGAACAAGAACAGGCCGGGGGCTCCTCCGGCGCGGCAATCTGTACAATGGCGGCTTGAGCGGCCCGTCGTGCGTGAATGGCGGCGATGGCCTGACGTATGCCTGGTGGTACATCCTCGCGACCCTTTCTCCTAACGCCGTACGGGGTGAATGGCAGGCGGCAGCCTGACAGAGGGGCTGTCCCCTCCAATGGCTACAAATGATTTTAAAGTAACTATGAAATAGAATATTTTTAAGGACTTATGAGGTCCGGGAGCTCCTCCGGCGCGGCAATCTGAACAATGGCGGCATGAACGGCCCGTCGTGCGTGAATGGCAACAATGGCCTGACGAATGCCTGGTGGAACATCCTCGCGACAATTTCTGTGTATAAAAAATTTGACACTCGACCTCATAAGCCGGCTGAAGAAGCCTATACTTGGGAATACCCGAAATACGTGATAAAAGGCCATTCCTTTCTCATGAAGTAGATTGACATCTGTAAAATGGGAAGGGGAGACTGGCAGGTGCGCTGTCAGCCGGGACTAGTAGACAACCGAAAGTCCCTGAATCACACAGAAAGGAAAATGCCTTTATGAAGAAATGCTGCAAGAATGTAAATATTTTAGCAGATGATTTTATTGAAAATCCAATTTATGAAGCGCTTGACGAAAAATGGAAACGGCCAGATGTGGCAAAGTATCTGCATGGTCGTACAAGTTCAATGAGTTTGCAGGCTATGAAACGATTGCTTCGGGACACAGACGAAAGAGATCTCATGGTATCCGGTCTGATCCGTACAGTGGCAGAAAGCCTCAGATATGAAATCCAGAACAGAGAGTTGAAAGTAGAACCTATTCAGTATGGTTGGCGGCGAGATGGAATAAACGGAAAGCTTCGAGAAATCGGAGTGGAGAGTGTAAAACAGCTTATTCTTGACGAAATAGCCAGCGAAGGACTGGATGAACTCTGGAGAAGAAAACTGGGCTATCATCAATATGCAAGTATCAAAGGAAAAGGACAGCTCGGAGGCAAAAGAGCAATAGAACATCAGATCAGAAAGAAATATGCTCAATCTCGGTATGCCTGGAAGGGCGATGTAAGGAAATGCTATCCATCGGTTGATACCCGTAAATTGAAACGTATGTTGGAACATGATGTGAAGAACGAAGTCCTTCTGTATCTTGTGTTCTTTCTGATAGGGACATACAAACAGGGGCTTAATATCGGCTCCGGTTTATCACAGTTTCTGTGCAATTATTACCTGTCTAAAGCCTATGTGTATGTACTTAGCCTACATAAGACCAGAAAACACCGAGATGGTACGACTGAAAGCAAGAGACTTGTATTTTTCTGTATATTCTATATGGACGACATCCTGCTCATAGGAGCCCGGGAAGCTGATGTTAAGAGGGCGGCCCGGGCGTTAGAAAAGTACCTGTTGAAAGAATACGGACTCACAATAAAACCGGATGCAGACCTATTCCCGATTGATTATCGCATTAAAACCGGAAATAAATATGAGAATTACAGAGAAAAAGATAAGGCAGAAAGGCGTGGAAAACCGATAGATATGATGGCTATGTAATTTACAGGGACCACACAGAAATCAGAAGCAAGATCTTTCTGCGGGCAAGGAGAGCTTATTCAGTAGCTTGGTACTGCATGAAGAATGGAGTTGAAATCCCTCTGGAGATTGCTTATAAATGTACCAGTTACTATGGATGGTTTAAGCATACCGATTCCAAATACGTCAAAGATAAATATAACATTGATGCTGTTTGCGCAGCTGCAAAAAGGAGGATCAGCAAGCATGCAAAAAGCGAAATATATGGCACGGCAGCCAGAAGTGCGCTGGCAGCCTGTTAATAATGGCATGGTGGATGTTACGCTGTGCTTGAATGAGCAGAAAGTGACGATTGAACAGGGACAGATGGAAGGCTCGGCAGAGCAGATGATGTATGAATATGACTATCATCAGTTCAGAGAATCTATTGACAAAATTAATGAAGAAGCAGTGAGAGTATCTCCTACAAAGTATATGTCCTATGTTCCAGAAAGCGAAAAAAGCTTAGAAGAGAAATTAGAGGAACTGCAGGCTTCGAACGAAATGCTTACAAGTTGCGTTCTTGAGATGTCAGAACTGGTATATCAGTAATGATGAAACTATTAAGTAACTTTATTATATTATTACAGAATGATGGAGGAAAAGAAATGATTGCAATGTTATGGGCACAGCAGATTATGCTTGGAAAGAAAACTTATGCAGAGGTACCGAGACTTCTGAAAGCAAAGGTAAAAGAAATCCTGGAAGATTCCGGAATGGGAGAACTGGCAAAGGAAGAATGACGAAACTACAGATAATAAGTAAACAATGGTCATTGATTTATGATCTTCTGCTACTTAATAAGGGGGCGAGTGAAAGAACCCTTGATGAGATTGAACGGGATATGGATACATTGGAATTTCATTGTAGAAAGTATGCCGACGCAGATGATGAAGAATTGATGGCATGAAAAGGGCCTGAGCAGGCTCTTTTTTTAATGGAGGTAAAACTATGTATAGCCAAAGAAGCCCGCCGTAAGAGCAATATAGAAGCTTTGGAAATTAAATACGGAGGTATTGGAATGACGTTAAAAGAGATTTTGGAAGCTGGTGGGGGAATCCTTTTTGTTGTTCTTACATTAGTACAGGTAGCGCCAATTAAGGTAAATCCTTGGACAGTATTGGGACGATCAATTGGTCGCGTACTGAACAAAGAAGTCATGGACAAAATCGAGGAGGGAAACGCTAAGAATGCACGTTACAGAATTATTCGATTTAATGATGAGGTTAAGCATGATGTAAAACATACAGAGGAGCATTTTGACCAGATTATTGAAGATATTGATACTTATGAAAATTATTGTAGCGATCATCCTTACTTTCCAAATGGAAAAGCAGTTCATTCGATTTCGAATATCAGGAAGATTTATGATAAATGTAGTGATGAACATTCTTTTCTGTAAACACTGGAGGCGGCAGGTAAAATGAAAAAAAGATTAAAAAAGATAGTTTCGGCGATAAAGAAAGTCGGAACATTGAACCTAGTGCTGATGTTTGTCGGCGCTTTTTTTATATGGTTCAACTGGCAGATGATTTTGCTGTACAGACAGTGTGATAGCATGCCGGAAACATATGCCTGCGCAGTTGTGGCAGCCACCATTGGTGAGTGTGGCATATGCGGATGGATTCGGACCAACAAAGATAAACAGCAGGACCGGAAATGGCAGAAAGAAGACGAGAAAGAGCAGGATGATTCAGATATTAATGTCGGAGATAATGAAGAGGAGGAAGAATAATGGTATTTGAACAGGCATTAAAAGCAATGAAAAACGGAAGTAAAGCAAAGTTACCATCATGGGGCGGATTCTGGCGCTGGGATGAAGAGAAGAAAACAATCATTATGCACACCAAAGATGGCAAGGAGATGGATATTCGGGAGACACAGGTGGTTGAATATACATTAAAAAATGTTCTTTCTGATGAATGGATTATCGCAGATGAAGTTAACTGTCCGCAGCTTGGCGGAGAAGCAACCTTTGCTTTTGGAGAAGCTATTAAATATCTTAAAAGAGGAATGAAAGTTGCGAGAAAGGGCTGGAACGGAAAGAAACAGTATATTCAGCTTGCGACTGGAATTTCATACACAACGCCGGATGGAGACATTGTAAACTGCGAACATGCGGCAATCGGCAATATGGCAGTTGCATTTGTTGGAACATCTGGAGTGCAGATGGGATGGCTTGCATCACAGGCAGACATGTTAGCAGAAGACTGGGTATTCGCATAAGAAAGGAGAAAAAATATGAGTTTAGAGATTTTTTTACTGTTACTGCTGATAGTATCTATTTTTACAGGACTCTTTACGGAAGGGATCAAGAAGTTACTTGAAGAGTCGAAAAAAACCTACAAGGCAAATTTCCTTGCAGGAGGAGTAGCTGTAGTTTTATCGGTGCTTGTAGGGAGCGGATATATTGTTTTAATGGATGCACAGATCAACAGCAAGATGGCAGTATATCTTATTTCATTGATTCTGCTTTCGTGGCTGTCTGCAATGGTTGGATATGATAAGGTCATTCAGTCGCTTGGACAGATCAAACTCCCGAATAAGAACGAGTAGTTAGGGGCCTGTTTTAAGGCTCCTTTTTGCGAGGTGGACTTATGGATAAACAAAATATAACTGTATTGAGAAAAATCCTGTACGCAGTGGAATCCGGAGATCAGGTCTATGGCAGACAGGATTATTCCTGTTTTGCCGGAGTAGGGGCGAACTGTGACAATGAGATTGCAATTACCATTGGCGCGGGCCAGTGGTACGCAGGAGAAGCAAAAGAACTACTGCACCGGATCCAGAGAGCCAATCCGAAGATATTTAAGGATATGGACAATGCCGGGATGGAATCCGACCTCCTGATGAAGAACTGGGATACATATGCTGTGACAGCAGAATCTGCGAAAGGTCAGTGTATTATTAGCATCATCAGCACTGGCTTGGGGAAGAAATGCCAGGATCAGTACATGGAAGACCAGATACGAGCGTATATTCCAATCATTGAAAAAGCCTACGGAACCATGCCAGATAGTGCCATGATGGAATGTATCAATATCCTACATCAGGGTGGCTTTGATGCGCTGAAGAGAATCTTATCTAAGACTCCAGAACCGTACACCGCAGACAAGATTTATACAACACTGTGTCAGGATCCTGCAGACCCGACTCCGAATCAGGTAGGAGATTACGCAGACAGGCAGAAAGCTGTCATAAACATGATCCATACATATGCTGATAGCATAGATAAGGAAGAAGGTGTTGAAATGACAAAGACAGAAAAAGCAATAAGACAGATGGAAACATGGGCGAAAGATGATTCTCATGGCTACGATCAGGATTATCGTTGGGGAGAAAAAGGAGATTACGACTGCTCCTCGGCTGTGATCCAGGCATGGCAGAACGCCGGAGTTCCGGTTAAGTCTGGTGGTGCTACATACACAGGAGATATGAAGAACGTATTCTTGAAAAATGGATTTGTAGACGTAACGAGCAAAGTTAACGTAGCAACCGGATCTGGTCTGCTTAGAGGAGATGTTTTGCTGAATGAAGCACATCATGTAGCCATGTATTGTGGAAATGGCAAAGAGGTAGAAGCCTCAATTAACGAGAAAGGTACCGCTCATGGAGGTAAACCGGGAGATCAGACTGGCAAGGAGTTTTTGATCCGGAGCTATCGGAATTATCCTTGGAATTGTGTGCTCAGGTATAGAGGGAATATTTTCTCCGCTTCTGACACAGAAAAGAAGCAGAACGCAGTAGCCTATGTAGCGAGATTCACAAAGGATTGCAAATGCTACAGTGCAGCCGGCAAGACTCAGGCGAAAATGTTCCCGGTGATTAAAAAGAATGCGGTTGTAGATGTGATGAAATACACCGAAACCGTAAATGGTAAAAAGTGGTATTTTATCCGGATTCCACATCCGACAGAAGGATTCGTAAGAGAATTTGTTCCGGCCGGATATTTCAAGAAGTTGATTTAAAACGGTAGTGTAAAATAGTTTGTGTTTTTGGTAAAAAATAACTCCTTTTTGGTAAGAATTCAGATATGACAATTCTTATCGAAAAGGAGTATTTTTTATGGCAGTTGCAAAGGAACAAATTCGACAGATTATCTCAGAAAACAACATTAATACTTAAATAGTAATCAAATTCCATATATATTTTTATAAAATAGAAACGACAGGTCCGAAACCCTTGATTTTCAAGGATTTTCGTCCTGCCGTTTTTCATTTTCATAGTCAAGTGGATAAAATCATCCGCTTCGCTATGCAGCTCTACACCGAATAACTGCTCCGCAGGGAACTTACTTGATTCGGTTAAATTTTGCGAAATTATAATCCCACTCGTTCCTATCAGGAAGCTGCTTACAGATTCTTAATTCGTTCAATTGCTTCCAGTGTATTCTCATGGGTTCCAAACGCAGTGAGACGGAAGAATCCCTCACCATGAGCACCAAATCCTGAGCCTGGAGTTCCTACAATGTTGGCTTTTTCAAGGAGATAGTCAAAGAACTCCCAGGAAGTCATCTTATCAGGTGTTTTCAGCCAGATATATGGAGCGTTTACGCCACCGGATACGGAATAGCCTGCTGATGCCAGACCTTCGTAGATGGCTTTGGCGTTGCTCATGTAGTAACCTACCTGTTCTTTCAGCTGTGCTTTTCCTTCAGGAGAGTATACAGCCTCTCCTGCACGCTGTACGATATATGGCGCACCATTAAATTTTGTGCCATGACGTCTTGCCCAGAGACTGTGGAGATCTACACCGTCACGAACCAGATCCTTTGGTACAACTGTAAAGCCGAGACGGACACCTGTGAAACCTGCATTTTTGGAGAAGCTGCGCAGTTCGATGGCGCAGGTTCTTGCTCCTTCGCACTCATAGATGCTGTGCGGTACATTTTCTTCGGAGATGTATGCTTCGTATGCTGCATCATAGATAATTACAGAACCGTTTTTATTTGCATAGTCTACCCATTCCTGAAGCTGCGGTTTGGTGATCGCACCACCGGTTGGGTTATTCGGGAAGCAAAGGTAGATAAGATCCGGTACTTCTTCCGGGAATTCCGGAAGGAAGCCGTTGGATGCTGTACATGGCATATAGATTACGTTATCAAAGTTGCCACGTTCTTTGTTGTATTCTCCTGTACGGCCTGCCATTACGTTTGTATCTACATATACTGGGTATACAGGGTCGCACACTGCAATCTTGTTATCCAGTCCGAATATTTCCTGGATATTTCCGGAATCGCTCTTTGCACCGTCAGATACAAAGATTTCGTCTGCTTCAATGTCACAGCCTCTGTCTTTGTAGTCATTCTTTGCAATGGCAGATCTTAAGAATTCATAACCAAGATCAGGTGCATAACCATGAAATGTAGCTGCATCACCCATTTCATCTACAGATTTATGAAGTGTCTCAATGATCGCCGGAGCCAGAGGCTGGGTTACATCACCGATTCCCAGTGAGATCACGTTTGCCTGTGGGTTGGCTTCTTTATATGCTTTTACTTTTTTTGCAATTGTGGAAAACAGATAGCTTCCCGGTAATTTCAGATAGTTGTGGTTTACTGTTACCATGTTTGATTTCCTCCCTGGCATGTTTCGCAGTTTTTATATACCTGTCTACAGCAGGCTGCTGCTTTGCCTTTCCATTTCTATTTGTGTCTTTTCTTCAAATATGTTTTATTCGAATTTTATTATACTTAATTATTTAATAATGTAAAGTCTCAAAGTGTTTTCTGAGCATAATTTTTTAATATTAACATTACTGTTCACTGGTAATATCCCGCGAGGTGTTTTTTGTGAGCGAAGGTCACAGA
>ERZ827516.1173-NODE-1173-length-24452-cov-4.147149_pt1 | contig 24452 bp, 15 predicted proteins | sample MGYA00519703_ERZ827516 | MGnify/ENA primary metagenome ERZ827516 (study PRJEB31778, sample SAMEA3449337) | human gut metagenome | biome: human gut; feature: human-associated habitat; material: faeces | place: United Kingdom | collected 2010/2012 ...
GATCAATTATGTTCTGAAAAGTCCGTGCGGTCAGACCCGCGTGAGCGCGTAGGAGAAAACCTTGCTTTTGGCAAGAGGTCCGCCCGGAGAGTGAATCAGATTTGATTCACTCTGGGGTAGTAAAACCGAAAATGTGAATCAAATCTGATTCACTCCCACATTTCGCCCAAACAAGCCCCGTGTGGGGCAGATACTCCGCGTCGCACACGGACGCGACATCACCCGCAAAACCGCCGTTTGGCGCGTTTGTGGGGGTGTGGGGCAGCGTGAGCCGTACAACTTAACACTAGAGAGTAAAACTTACTACACACAAAATCACGATACTATGAGATAATAGATATATGCCAAACAAGAAAGGATGATGCAAATGACTTTTACAAAACTTCCAAAGGCAATTTCCGCAGAAGAACTGCTCTCCACGCCGCTGCCGCCGGTCAAGTGGATCATTCCCGGTCTGCTCCCAGCCGGTCTTGCACTGTTTGCTGGCCCAAGCAAGGCGGGCAAAAGCTGGTTGACCTTGTGGCTGTGTTTGCAGATCGCGCAGGGCAATCCTGTCTGGAATCGAGAAATAGAACCACGCACCGTGATTTATTTTTCGTTGGAAGATACATTTAACCGTCTGCAAAGTCGCATCTTCCAGCTGATCGACGGCGGAGATGCTCCGGAGCGTCTGATTCTCCAAACAGAATGCCCCAGCATCGGACAAGGCTTGGAAGAACAAGTCGAGGCGCTTGTCCATACATATCACGATGTTGGTCTAATCGTTATCGATACGCTTCAAAAAGTGCGTCTAAGCGATGGGAACGGCGGGATGTATGCAAACGACTATTTGAATGTGCATAGCTTGCGGCACACAAACGCCAGCTTGCTGATTTCACAGGGCGTGGATGTGCGCACGGTGGCTAGTCTATTGGGGCATGCACAGGCAAGCACTACGCTGGATATTTACGCCCACGCATTTGACAAAAATAAACGCAAAGCACAAGAGAAACTCGGAAAGGCGATTGGATTATGATGAGAAAAATCAAATTGACCCGTGCGAACAAAAGTATCCTGTTGAAAGCGCTTGCACCTTATTACTACCGAGAGAAAGCGCTTGGGCATAGCACAGAAAAACCGGGGCGACTGATACTGAAAATCAATGCTCTCCCAGCCGATAAAAAAGTAAGTTTTTCTGCGGAAGAAATTTTCCTTATGCGAAAAACTATAAACAGACTGAGAAATGAACGGCTGGCAAAAGGACAGTACACCGATGCCGCAGATGATATGTTACTGAAATTATACTAAACCCAAATAACATTAAAACAAAAAACGCATTGCAAAAGTACATTGCAATGCGTTTTTTAAGTGCGACCGGGAGGATTCGAACCTCTGGCCTTCCGGGTCGGAGAACTACGACACGGCGTGTAATTTGATGATATATAGTAATTTCTTGTTGGTTCTGCACAGCTCTGCTACATCTGTCGACAGTGATATAAAACAATGTGTCAACGATAAAAACTGACCGCCGGCAGCAAAAATCACTGCCGGTGGTCAGTTGATGGTCAACGGATAGACTTTTTCAGCGCCGTCTGGTGAAAATACGCAACGTGGCTTTAGGTGATAATTTCTCGAGTTTGCATTAATAAACATTTTATAGACAGGAATTCTTTTTTCTCTTGCAATGTCCAAAAGCAAACGCGCATATATAGGAGAAATCTTTCTACCAAGATAGATAGCACACGCTTTTTTCTTTACAAATGTGTGTTCTTCTGAAAGTAGCGCGGGTGTTGCGAAAGCCCCCATAAGACGCCATTCATGCTCGGATTTCCACTCTGTGGATTTATGTATCATTATTTTGGTAGGTGCAAGCATATCGGGGCACGGAAGAATTTTAGCTGCATCAAGTATGTTTCCCTGACTAGAAAATGTCTTAAAATAGTCGTTTACAAGAGAACATATTAAAAGCCATTCGGCATAAGGCGTTGCGTCGTAACGCTTTGATTGGTAAATAATTGGGAACAATTCACATCGAGTGGGCAACTCACTGTTTCCTTCACCTACAGAATCAACACATGGAAAGCCTCGAAAGTTATATCCAATGGAAAATCCTGTACTTGAGGATGCATAATGTCCCCACATATTTGCAGATGTAATCGTATCAGAGAAACAGGCGAATTTTAATGTGTTTTGCGTTAAAACCGAAATTTTCGGAGAGTATGCTTTAATAGCATTTCGAGAAAATGCTTCAAAGTGTCGTAAATAAGATTCCATATCTCCTACAGTAATATGCGCAATGGCTTCCATCATCTGGCAAAGAATTTCACGCGGGAAAAAGTGCTGTACTATCTGCGGAAGTTCTTCCCAGGAAACCTTTCTCGAAGCGAGCCGTGAAAATTCGTTTATAGCCTGTAAAACGTGCGCGGTGATTTTTGCTTTATCAAAATACAGCAACGCATCATAATCATCATTCATGACATTTCCCTTGGAAAGCCAGATTTTATCATCCCAAAGGGCTTGAAGAGAAAGTTCATTACAGGAACGATAGCGAAATAGCATTGGCGGAATCATCGATTGAATGCCGTCCAATAGGGGTTTATACAGACGATTATATTCCTCGTTCGAAAGGCTGCCTTGAAGCGCGGTATCATTCATCAGCTTCGCGTATTCTCTGAGAGTCATCACATTCACTCCCCTTTTTATAGATTGCGTTACAAATTAATGAATCCTGCAGTGCTTATTATGCGCCAAATTGTATCTGAGCAGTTTTGTGAAGTGGATAGGCATTGGCTGGTATTTCATTACTGTATGTTCCAAAATGCAATCACTGTACTCATGTTTTCAGCCGATATTTACGCGCACGTCCGGCGCCTTCTGCAACAACAGCCTCTTGTTCAATCAATTCTGCCAAATACATTTTCGTGCGGGAAACCTGAAGTCCGACCGCCTCGGCAATTTCTTTGCTTGCCGCTTTAGGAGTGTCTGTCAGGTACTGTAAAATGTCCGCTTTGCGACGTTCAGCAATGCCGCCTTCTTTATCGCCATTTTTTGCCGCCACTTTTTTGCCGCCACTTTTTACCGCCATTTTTGCGGCGGAAAGCGGTAGTGTCAGCGTTGTCCGATCTGGATTAAATGCTTCTACAATCTCTGGCACCTGCCACCCCTGCTTTTGCCAAACGGAGCGAATACTTGGCAATCCACTTCCTGCACGCTCGCCAACATTTATCAGATTGAACATTTTAATCAGCGATTCGTTGCGTGGATCCGATACACCGCCCACAAGAGCCTCCTGCACATTGATACGGAAAGCACCCGGATTTGCAATGCGAATTTTATCCGGCCATTTTTGAATCACCAGACCACGACGGTCATAGTAGTCGGCATGAATCAAGGCGTTTGCCAAAGCCTCGCGCAAAGCCTTATGCAGAGGGGTGTCATCAATGCGGTCAGCACCATTCAGTTTGAACGGAACTTTTATGTCCTGCGCAATGCGGTTATAAACGCGGAAATAAAAGTCACAGATATTACCACTCCAATCGCCTGAACTGGACACGATTCTGTCCGTCCAGCGCTCATCTTCTGTGGCACTGCGATCATGTTCCTGATAGTCCAGAAAATAATGCGGAAATTCCCGCACGATTTCGTATTCATGTCCGAACATCAATAATCCCGCAGCAGTAGGGCGCAGTTTCCCACTGCCGTCCCGCGCCATAGCGCCAATACGATGCAGGAAATCCTCAACCGCCAGTTCTGACCAGACATGGCCGGGACGCAGATTGTCCATACGCTGGCGATACCGACGAATCGTATCCATATCGAACACATTGGTGGTCATCGTGTCCATCACGCGAGCATCCTGTGAAATATCTGCTTGGTCGCGCATCATCGCACGCACTTCGTCTTTTGTGCAGCGATAATCACCCTCGCCATTGCGACGGTAAGAACCAGCAAAAGGGTCCGATCCAGCATAAACAGGCTTGTCGTGACGGTCGGCACGAGGAACCTCAATAATAACAATTCGGTTTCCGCCGCTTTCGACAATCTGCACATTTCGGTCAGAAAGAATATTTACATTGACGACGGAATGATTGTTGACACTATTCCAGAAATCAGAAACAATCTTTTCGGGAGAGGATAGTGGTACGCTGGAAAAGCTCTTGTCTGCATTTTCTACAACGCCGAGCAAAATATAACCGCCGAAAGTGTTGGCAAAAGCCGAATATGTTTCCCAAATGCTGCGGGGTAGCCCACCTTGAGCCTTTTTTGCTTCAATGCGGTTGTTTTCTTTGTATTTACTCAATTGGGATAAATCTAGCATAGCATCTATCTCCGAGTGCGTTATTTACAATTAAGATAAATCAATTGTAGTACATAGAGCGTATAAAGGTCAATGAAATCACATTCTGCTAGTATAAAATTTTTGATGTCAATATTGTTGGATTTGCTGTTACCGATATAAGATATCTCTATGCAGACATTAATTCAAGCCATAATAATCGTAGGCTTGGATATAGTTGATTATAGTTTGGAAGTCGATAAAAAGCGAGTTGGAAAACGTATAAAAAACGACATGAAATCGAGTGCTGTAAAGCTGAACAAAAACGAAAAAAGAAAACGATAGTACGTTGATTTACTTGTAAATTTACAACTTATAGCGTAGTTACTTATAGGTATTCGGTCGGAGAACTACGACAGGGCGGTATAGACCGGCGTTGAAACGTAAAATTTATTGGTTCTGCACAGTTGAGCCCAAAACGAGAAAAAGCCCATTGTTGGTTGTCACAACAGGCTTTTCCGGCATTTCACAAGGCATTTGCACAGCAGTGGTCAAATGGTGGTCAAAAATCAGGGACACTCAACACGCAGTATCCCTGTGGAAAGATTTTACAGACGAAAGCGGTGCACCATTCCAGCAGATTTTGTCCTGATCATAGACTACACGGGTGGCCTCTTTCACAAATGCTTTTACTTCCGGGTAGGGACTTGGCCACGTCACATTGATTCGCCTGCAAGTCTGATAGGAGATGAGATAAAAGGCATCGCGCTCCGGGTCGCGATTGAAATAGCCTTGCGCATTTATGGAATACACATCATTTCAAGTAAGTAATTAATAGATTCATGACAGCTTCGCCAGAAAGTTCGTATCTCGGAGTACCGCCAAAACTGGGCAGGGGAGCAACACCAAAATCATGGACATACTATGCCGACCATACTGGTCGGACAATTTATTTGATAGAATAAAAACAACTTCTGCACTTGGTGAAATCCCGAGAGAGACTGCCGCTTTACGACTAATTTAAGACGCAATTCAAAGACGACAGCAAAATTCCCGCTCGTCTTACCCCTCATACCCTTTTCCGTCGTACTTATCCCTCTCGGGGGTGCCCAGCAGCACATCGGCATACGGGCCGCCCAAGGCTTGCAGGCCGGCGGCGACCAGACCTGTGAAACGCACTGCACCAAGGTACCGCAGGTGGGTGTTGTCCTCCTTGCCGTCGGGGTAGTTGGGGTAGAGGTTCGGGGTAAAGACCATGTACAGCTCGCGGCTGGAGGGCTCGCCCATCTCCTGCACCAGTTTGGTGGATGCGGCGCTCAAATCAATCAGCGGCAGGTCCTCGCGCGCGGCCAGCAGGCGCACAGCGTCGGGGTAAGCACCGTGGGTCGGGACCAAAATGCCCCCCTCAAAGCGGCGGCGCACCAGCGGCGTGATGAGCACAGGCAGCGCGCCCTTGGCCTGCGCGGCGTGGGCGTAGGCCAGCAGGTTGGCGGCAAACTGATCAGGCGCGGCGTAGCGGGTGGGGTCTTCGGACTTTTCATCGTTGTGGCCGAACTGCATCAGCAGCAAATCGCCCGGGCACAGGGCCGCCTCCACCGGGGCCCACAGGCCCTCGTCGTAAAAGCTCTTGGTGCTGCGGCCGTTGCGGGCATGGTCGTACACCGCAATGCCGGGGCGCACATACAGGTCCAAGACCTGCCCCATGCCGCACTGCGGCCACGTGGAAATATTGTTGAACTGCACGGTGGAATCACCAATCCAAAAAATACGTGGTGCCATAAGCCAAAACTCCCTTTATTACATTATTATATCTACTATAACGCGCGCCGCGCGCCAAAACAAGCGTTTCAGCCGCGGTAGAGCGTGCGTTTTGCCCAACCACCCACAAGGTCCACGGCGGGACCCATCAAAAGCATGATGCCAATCGTGACGGGCCCGACGCTGCCGCCCAAGACGAGCGTCAACACGACCCACGCGGCGTCCCACGCCATGCGTACGGCGCGGAAGGGCAGATGGGGCAGCGTGGCCGCCAGTACAAAGGACATCGCGTCATAAGGCGCGGTGCCGAGGTCGGCAGTCATGTACAGCGACGCCGCCACGACGAAAACCGCAAGGGCGGCCACCATGAACACAAACCGCGCAGCCCCGCCTGCGGGAGCCGTGATGCCGCACAAACGGAACACCCAGCCGAAGAAATCCGCCGTGTAGCCCACCAACACCATGTTGGCCAGTGTGCCAAGGCCGATGCGGTGCGGGTCCTGCCACAACACAAGGCAAAACATGACGGCGTTGATGAGCAGCTCGGCGCTACCCAGTAGCCAGCCCATGTGGGCGGCAAACGCGAGGCAGGCCGTCGTGAACGGGTCGGTGCCGAGGTCGGCCAGCACAAGGGCGGCCACGGCAAAGCCCATAAACAGCACGCCCACCGTCATGACAGCGGCGCGGCGCAGGCGGTAAGCTCCGGCTGGTAAAAAGTCAGTAAAACTCATTTTTGGCATTTTTCGGCAGTCCTTCCCGTACAACAGTTTTTTATACTAACCATATCACGCTGCCGCGTGCCAACACAAGACACAGTATTTATAAATGCGAAATTGTTCCCCCTGCACTGCCGAGCGCGTTGACTTTTGGCAGTGAAAAATGGTATAGTACTAAAAAGGGGAGTGTCGGAATGTTTGAAACAATTACAAAACATGTGCGGGAAAACTCTGTCGTGCGGTTCCTGCTCTCCCACCTGATCATTCTGCTGGCGGCGCTGCTGATTTGTGCGGTGGGATTCCGCAGCGCGTTCGTCATTGTGCGCAATGATGTGCTGGACAGCACAATGTTTGCGATGACGCAGGCCGTGTCCAGCGTGGACAACGGCCTGACGGAGCTGCGCACGCTGGGCATGCAGACCGCCCGCAGCGAGTCAATCTATCGGTTGGAAAATCTGTGCCACACCGACGATAACTACTACCAAAACATCATCCGCGTCATCAACGAGTATTACCAGCGGATGCTCTACTGCTCGCCCAACTGGGGGAACAATACCTTTATATATCTAAACGGCCTTGACCGCGTTATCTACAACCGCGCGGTCTATGCGCCGGACATTTTCAGCGGCTACCTGCTGGAATGGGGCGATGACGCCGCGCTGTGGCAGGCGGTCTGCACCGACGACAACCGCGCGCCGTTTTTCTGCAAGCTGGGCGGGCAGGACATCTACTACGGCATCCCCAGCAGCCGCCTGATGAGCGGCAAGATCGGGACCGTGTTCTTCCGCATCGATTCGGATTGGCTGGAGGAAAAGTTTTCGTTTTTGGAACAATACAACGGCTATTCGCTGTTTGTGCTGGACGACGACAACGGCGGGACTTGCCTGTACGCCCACGATGATTTGAACTTGGCCGACAGCCTGCCCGCGGACTGGCTGACCGCGCAGGGCACATGGAACAGCGGCAACGATTTGGTCCTGCACCTTGCGGGCAGTGATGCGCTGGGGTTGAGCTACCTGCTGGTTCTGCCGGAACAGCAGGCGATGCAGCAGTTGAACGCGCTGTTGATTCAAATGGTGCTGCTGATTTTCGCGGCGGTCGTGCTGGGCACGGCAGTGTCGCTCTACTTTTCGGTGCGGCGCGGGCGGCCCGTCAATGAGATCGCGCGCGCCTTGCAGGCAGCTGACGGCGCGGTGAACACCGATTTGAACCTTATCAGCAGCGCGGTCAGCCAGCTTGTGCAGGATAACACCCATCTGCTGCAGGAGCAGGCGGCCGACCGCCCCGCGCTGCAGACGGCATTTTACCACAACCTGCTCAAATCGAACTTTGTCTCCCGCCCGGAAATGGAGTATATGGCGCAGCGCGCGGGCATTGAACTGACAGATAAAACCTACTGCGCCGCCGTGCTGCGCCTATTCCCCGGTATTGATATTGACGCCATTGACGGCCAGACCGTGGAGGACGCCAAGGTGCTGCAGCAGGCCATCAGCGCCTATGTGGACGAGCTGTGCGTGCGCCCTGTGCACAACTACAAGCGCAATACCCTGGAAACCCTGTATATGTTTGAGATCCAGGACCAGGAAAAACTGCTGGGCGTGCTGCACCGCGTTGCGGCGTGGCTGCATGAGCAATACCATGTGGAAGCCCATTGGGGCGTTGGCACCCCCTGCGATGACCTGATGCAGTTCTGGAAAAGCGCCGAGGAAGCCGCAGCCGCCCAGCACGATGCGGACGGCGGAACAGCGGTGCAGGTGTACGGCAGCCAGCTTGGCGCCCGCGATGGCTATTACTTCCCCTATGTAGTGGAAGAGCGGCTGACCCAGAGCCTGAGCGCAGGCGATGCCAAAGCTGTGGAAGATGTGCTGAGCCTTTTGCAGACGGAAAACTTTGTGCGCCGCAGTTTGAACCGCAGCCGCATGCGCCAGCTGAACCGCCGCATTGTGGAAATCCTTTCCGCACAGACCGGCGTTATAGTGGAAGAAAACGCTGACCTGATGGCGCTGAACGAACTGGCGTTTGACTATAAAGGCGATTGCGAACCCTATTTTGAGCGGCTGAACACCCTGTGCCAGGCGCTGTGCAGCGAGGTGACCCAGCAAAAGAACGCCCGCCGCAGCGAAAACGTGAAAGCCATTGAGGAGTATATCCGCAAGAACTACCACAACCCGAATCTTGGCCTGGCCATGGTCAGTGCTGAATTCAATCTGTCGGAGGGGTATCTGTCTGCCATTTTCAAAAAGGAGACCGGCACCAACTTTGCCGAGTATCTGGAGCAGCTCCGCGTCAAGGCGGCCTGTGTTCTGCTGCAGGATGGCTGCAAGGTTTCGGATCTGCCGGAGCGGCTGGGGTACAACAGCATCCAGTCTTTCCGCCGTGCGTTCAAGCGCGTGATGGGGGTCAGCCCCAGCGAATACCGCGGGTAACACACCCATGGCGAGCGGTAGGGCGGCCGATCCCCCCGGCCGCCGAGAACAGCATGCTGCCGGAACGTATCCGGATCGTCGGGGACGCCGCCCCCTGCAGTGCAGAATGCACAGCGGCAGTAATAGCAAAGCAAAAGACATAGCATCGAATAATTTTGCAAAGGGAACGATTCTTCTCCACAAGAATCGTTCCCTTTTTCTTTTGGGGAACAGTTGCATAGAACAGGGCTTTTGCCCCTTATGCGGCGGATTTTGGTGTGGTATGATGCAGATACAGCAAGCGGAACGGACAAACCCGCTGCAGAGCAATCCACACCATGAGAGGAGAGAATTCATCCATGCCACTGAAAACCAAGTCGGCACCCAAGGAACACCTGGGGCTGACGACCAGGCAGAAAATGAAAAAGTACCGGGCGTTCTATATTATGTTCATCCCGCTTTTTCTCTGCCTGATCCTGTTCTCCTATTTGCCAATGTTCGGCATCCTGTACGCTTTCACGGATTATACCCCCTTCAAACCGGCCCAGTTCGTTGGACTGCAGAACTTCCAAAAGCTGTTCTCCCAGGCCGGCTTTTGGAAAGCGTTCTTCAACACCCTGCAGATCAGCATTACCAAGCTGGTGATTGATACGCTGGGCAGCATTGTGCTGGCGCTGCTGCTGGATGAGCTGCATTTCAAATGGTTCAAAAAGATCTCCCAGACCATCATCTACATCCCGCACTTTATGTCCTGGGTTGTTGTGGCTTCCATCTTTACCATGTTCCTCTCGCCGAAAAACGGCCTGATCAACGGCGTTATCACCGCTTTGGGCGGCGATTCCATCTATTTCCTCGCCAACGAAAAATGGTGGCGGCCCATCTTTTATATGATCGCTGTCTGGAAAGACATCGGCTGGGGCACCATCATCTACATTGCGGCGCTTTCCGGCGTGGATATGGAGCAGCATGAAGCCGCCGTTCTGGACGGTGCAACCCGCTTCCAGCGCGTGATCTACTTAACGCTGCCCGCCATTTCCGGCACCATTGTTACCGTCTTTATCCTGAACCTGGCCAAGGTTCTGAACCTGTTTGACCCGGTGTGGGTATTGCAGAACTCCATGGTCATCAACACCTCGGACGTTTTGGAAACCTATGTTTACCGCATGGGCATTTCCGGTTCGCAGTACGGTCTGTCCACCGCAGCAGGCTTGTTCAAATCCGTCATTTCTATCCTGCTGGTTGCCATCGGCAATAAGCTGAGCAAAAAGCTGACAGGCGAGGAGGTACTGTAATATGAACGGCATCAATTCCAAAGACCGTTTCTCTTTTGCCAAGGGCTACCGTGCCCGCACGATCTTTTTGATCTTTGATATCCTGCTGCTGGGCATCCTGATGTGCATGATGGTGCTGCCGCTGCTGAAAGTGATCGTTGATTCCATCGACCCCACCAGTTACGGCGTGCGCCTGTGGCCCCGCAAGATCGATTTTTCGGCTTATGAGATGATCCTGACCACCTCCAGCCTTTACCGCCCGTTTTTGGTCTCTGTGCTCACCACCGTTGTCGGTACCGTTACCGGCCTGTTCATCATCACGATGGGTGCTTATGTCCTGATCCAGAAAGATATGCCCGGCCATGTTCTGATGGGCCGCATGGTTCTGTTCACCATGATGTTCAGCGGCGGTATGATTCCCACCTACCTGACCATCAAGAACCTGGGGCTCATGAACAACATGCTGGCCGTTATCATTCCGTGCAGCGTTTCGGCTTACAACACCATTCTGATGCGCAGCTTCTTTGCCAGCATCCCGAACGAACTGTTTGAATCCGCCACCATTGACGGCTGCTCGCCCTTCGGCTGCTTCTGGCGCATCATGCTGCCGCTGTCCAAGCCTGCGCTGGCTTCCGTTGGCCTGTTCATCGCGGTCGGCCTGTGGAACGAGTATATGCACTTCATCCTTTACATCACCGACCCCAACTGGCAGAACTTCCAGGTCAAGGTCCGCTCCCTGATTCTGGAAGATGGCCTTTCCGGCACAGCCATCACACTATCGGCTGATATGTTAAAATCGGCAACGGTCGTTGTGGTCGTGCTGCCATTCCTGTTCATCTATCCCTTTATACAGAAATACTTCACCAAGGGCGTTACCCTGGGTGCTGTCAAGGGCTAAAAACTCGTACTTGCGGCGGAGTAATCCGCCAGGTAAAATAGAATTATATCAAACGGAGGAGAAAACCATGAAAAAACAGATTTCCATGCTGCTGGCCACGGCCTGCGCAGCCTCCCTGCTGGCCGCCTGCGGCGGCTCCGGCAGCACGGCGGCTTCCGCGTCTGCGGCCGATTCCACCGCTGCATCGTCCGAGAAGACGGCTGCCGACGCCGCTTCCCTCTACGAGAACGCGCAGAAGCCCGACAAGCTCGTCTGGTGGGTCCATGACGGCATGCACCAGGAAGATGGCTCCGAGCAGTGGATCGCCGACTTCGACGCCAAGACCGGCATCGACTTGGAGCTGGACTTCATCGACAATAACGAGTACACCAAGAAGCTCGAGCTGGCCTACGCTTCTGACACGGTTCCCGATACCTTTGACCTGAACGGCGAGACGCTGGGCAACTACGCCGCGCAGGGCGCTATCGCCGACCTGACCGACCTCGTCCACGAGAGCGGCCTGTATGACAAGGTCGACAAGAACCTGTGGGATGCCCTGACCGTCAACGGCAAGATTTACGGCGTCCCCCGCGAGACGCCTTCCGCTATCGTGACCTATGTCCGCAAGGACTGGCTGGACCGCCTCGGCATGGACGTGCCCACCACCTATGACGAGTTCATCGAGATGCTGACCCGCTTTAAGAACGAGATCCCGGAGTGCACCGCACCTTACACGGCCCCCGGCCTGAAGAGCACCCAGGCACTGCCTGAGTTCTACCAGGGCGCAACCGCTGACTATGTGAAAGTTGACGGCAAGTGGGTCGACGGCATGGCACAGGATAACATGCTGACCGCCCTGCAGAACCTGCAGGATGCTTACACCGCCGGCCTGATCGACCAGGAAGCCATCACCAACACCACCAGCTCCTGCCGTGATGAGTGGTACGCCGGTACCGTCGGCTGCTTCCCGTACTGGGGCGGCCTGTGGGGCGAGACGCTGACCGTCCGCCTGAAGCAGAATGTCCCCGACGCCGAAGTCATCGCTCTGCCTCCCATCGAGGGCGCTACCTATCTGTACAGCGCCCCCAGCGTGCAGGTTATTTCCTCCAAGCTCAGCGATGAGCAGGTTGCCTCTGTCTACAAGTATTTCATCGAGTACATGCACGACGGCGGCGAGGGTCAGGTTCTGTTCCAGAGCGGCGTTGAGGGCGTGCACTGGCAGCAGAGCGGCAACAATATTGACCCGCTGCCCACTATCTCCAAGCCTGCCGAGGCTTTCCGCAAGGCATGGATCACGCCTTGGCTGGCCCTCACCCCGATGACCGCCACCGATAAGAATGTCGAAGTTTCTCAGGAAGTCACCGATTCTCTGGCCGTTGTCTCTGCCAACGCGAAGAACATCTCCGTCTTCCCTGTGTCCGAGCAGCGCACGATGATTACCTCTGACCTGACCACCACCCGCGAGAACATCATCTCCCGCGTAGCCATGGGTCAGCTTACCCCGGAAGAAGGCATGGCCGAGTACAAGGCACAGGCCGAGACCCTGAACGTTGCACAGGCGTTGGAAGAAATGAACGCCAACGCATAACCTTACCATTCTCTAGTCCTTCTAAATACAAAGGAAAAGGGGCCGGGCGATTGCCCCGGCCCCTTTTCCTGTATCTGTGACCCGTTAAGATAAAGGAGCAAACCATGAAGATCACCTTGACCCAGTTCCGCCCCAATACCGCCGAAGCCGTCTGGACTGACTGTTTTGCCCAAGCCATTGCCGAACTGCACAAAGCGGGCGGCGGTGTGCTGACCGTACCGACAGGGGAGTATTCCACCGGCCCCATTGAGCTTTGCAGCAATATGGAGCTGCACCTGGAACCGGGCGCGGTCATCCGCTTTTTGAACGACCCTGCAGCCTTCCCTTTGCAGGAATGCCAGTACGAGGGGCGCATCTCCCACCGGCCCAAACCCTGCCTTTCCGCTTTCAATGCCGAGAACGTGGCCCTGACCGGCTCCGGTGTGCTGGATGGCTGCGGCGCACCGTGGTGGGCTGCCCAGCGCGCCCGCACCCTAGCCAATGGCCGCCCCTACCTGCTGCATTTTGAAAACGTCACCCACCTGCGCGTCTGCGGCGTGCAGCTGCGCAACAGCCCGGCGTGGACCGTCCATCCGCTGAACTGTGTGGATGTGCTGATCGAGGATGTCTCCATCTGCAACCCTTACAATTCTCCCAACACCGACGGCATCAACCCCGAAAGCTGCCGCGATGTGCGCATCCTGAACTGCCGCGTTGACGTTGGCGATGACTGCATCACACTGAAATCCGGCACCGAGGAAACGCCGAGCCCCGTACCCTGCGAGAACATCGTCATTGCAAACTGTCTGCTTGTGCACGGACACGGCGGCATAGTCATCGGCAGCGAGATGAGCGGCGGCGTGCGCAATGTCACGGTCACGAACTGTGTGTTCACGGGTACCGACCGCGGTTTGCGCGTCAAGACGCGCCGCCGCCGCGGCGGCTGTGTCGAGAATCTGCGCCTGTCGAATTTGGTAATGGAGCGCGTGTTCTGCCCGTTTGTTTTTAATATGTACTACAGCTGCGGCACGGCCGAAAAAGACCGCTGGGTGTGGGAAAAGACACCCTACCCCGTGGACGGCGGTACGCCCGCATTCCGCAACATCCGCATCAACGGCGTCACCGTCGTGGGGGCCACGGCATCGGCGGGTTTCTTCTACGGTCTGGCCGAAAGCCCTATCGATGGCCTGAGCCTGACGGACTGCCATATCGAGATGGCCCGCGGTGCGGCCCCCGAAAAGCCCGCCATGATGGGCAACTTGGAGCCGATGAGCGCGCGAGGGTTCTTCCTGCGCAACGCGAAAAACGTGGAATTTCACAACGTGACGCTAAAAAATGCAGACGGCGAAGCCTACGACACCGACGAGAGCGTCGACGGCGAGTTTTAACAGGAGAAAAGAATGAAACTGTACGATAACACGACTGAAAACGGCCAAAATTACAGAAACCCCGTGCTGTACATGGACTACAGCGACCCCGATGTCATCCGCGTGGGGGAGGATTACTACATGGTGGCGTCCAGCTTTACCTACCTGCCCGGTGTGCCACTGCTGCACAGCCGAGACCTCATCCACTGGGAACAGCTGGCGTGGTGCGTCGAAAAGCTGCCCTTTGCTCGCTACGACCTGCCCGCCCACGGCTGCGGCACGTGGGCCCCGGCCCTCCGCTACCATGACGGCATGTTCTATGTCTTTATCCCGCTGCCCGACGAAGGCATTTTTGTCACAACTGCGAAAAATCCCGCAGGCCCGTGGAGTGAGCTGCACTGCATCAAGCAGGCCTGCGGCTGGATCGACCCCTGCCCGTTCTGGGACGACGACGGCAGCGCCTACATGGCCCACGCCTACGCCAAGAGCCGCTGTGGCATCAAGCACCGCATCGATGTCTGCCGCATGGCCCCAGACGCAAGCCGCCTGCTGGACGACGGGGTCGAGGTGTTCAACAACGAGCTGATGCACCCCACGATGGAAGGCCCGAAGTTTTATAAGCGCAACGGGTGGTACTACATCTTTGCGCCTGCGGGTGGCGTCGGCACGGGCTGGCAGGTGGCGCTCCGCTCTCGCAGCCCCCTCGGCCCCTATGAGCAGAAAATCGTTCTGCATCAGGGCAATGCCCGCACCAACGGCCCCCATCAGGGTGCGTGGATCGACACGCCCGCGGGCAAGGACTGGTTCTTCCACTTCCAAGACGACGGCGTCTATGGCCGCATCCTGCACCTGCAGCCCATGACATGGTGCGAGGATTGGCCGTTCATCGGCTTGGAGCAGAACGGTGACGGCATCGGCGAGCCGGTCGAGAGCTGGCCGCTGCCCCTGCCAGAGGTGAACGCCCCCTATGAGTTGACCGCGGATGACGACTTTTCCAAAGGTCTCGGCATCCAGTGGCAGTGGCAGGCAAACCCAAAGAAAGAATGGTACACCGCCGAAAACGGTGCACTGACGCTGCCCGTTCTGCCTTGCGCCCGCGGCGAAAGTCTGCTGTGGTACATGCCGAATGTGCTGACGCAGATGCCGCAGACCCGCGCGTTCACGATGCAGACGACCGTCACGCTGGCTGCCGACGGCAACGGCGACGAGGCGGGTATCGCGGTCATGGGGCACGATTACTCTGCACTGGCGCTGCACCGCGGCGCGGCGGGCAATGAGCTGGTGCTTTACCGCGGCAAAGTCACGGCCCGCACAGCCGAGGGCGTGGCCGAGGAAGAAGCCGTCCTGCGCCTGCCGTTTGCGGGCGACACCGCGACCCTGCGCCTTTATTTTGAGGACGGCGGCACCGTGCACTATGCCTGCGAGGTGAATGGGCAGGAGACACCGCTGGACGGCAGTTTCCCTGCCGCCAAGTCCACATGGTCCGGCGCAAAGCCTGCGCTGTTTGCCCGTAATACCGCTAACCGTGCGGGCGGGCAGGGCCGCTTTGGCGCTGTGAGCTTTGAATGTCTGTGAGGGAAGCGACGATGAATGAATACGCTGAATATTTTGCGCTGATACGCGAAAATGACTTTGAGGGTGCAAAAGCCTATCTGGCCGTCAACCCTGCCGCAGCCAATGCGCGGGACAATACGGGCGTACCCGCCGCGTTGCGCGCCATGCAGACCGGGGACGATGATTTCTGCCGCTGGATTATTGAGCAGAGCCTTTCCAAATTGAACGAGACTGACCCCGACGGGGCCACAGCTCTGCACTATGCCGCGGCCAAGGGAAGCCCGGAACTGCTGCGCTATCTTGTCGAGCGTGTCGGCTGGGACCCCCTGCGCGGCGACTGCAAGGGCCGCACGCCCTACGGCATCGCCCATGCGGCGAGAAACGCGGCGGGCGAAGCCTACTTTGCCGAGGCCGTCGGCGCAGCATGGGACGATTTGTACGCCAACCCCGTGCTGCCCGGGTTCCGCCCGGACCCGTCCATTGTGCGCGTGGGCGAGGACTACTACATGGTCAACTCGTCCTTCACATGGTTCCCGGCCATCCCCATCAGCCACAGCCGCGACCTTGTCCACTGGGAACCCGTCGGTCATGTGCTGACTGACCCCGAAAACGCGATGTTACAGGGCCTTGAGGGCGGCCACGGCTACTGGGCACCCGATATTTCTTATTATAATGGGCGTTTCTACGTCACGGCTACTCTGCGCCGCAACGACGACCATCCCCGCCCGCGCGCGCAGATCGTGACGAGTGCCCCCGCGCCCGAAGGCCCGTGGGACCCACCCGCCGTCATTGAGGAAAACGGCATCGATCCGTCGCTTTTTACGGACAGCGACGGCAAGCGCTACATGGTGCTGAACCGCGGCGCGCGTCTGCTGCCCCTGACGCCCGACGCCCGCGCGGCGACAGGCCCCGCCCGCCTTTTGTGGTACGGCGACATAAAGCGCGCTAGCGAGGGCCCGCACATTTTGCAAAAAGACGGGTGGTATTATATTATTTTGGCAGAGGGCGGCACCGGCATGACCCACCAAATCAGCGTCGGCCGCGCCCGCACGCTGGACGGCCCCTACGAGTCGTTTCTGCACCAGTACGACCCCAATGGTACTTTGCAAAAATCCGGCCACGGCGACTTGGTGGAGACACAAAACGGACAGTGGTACGCGGTTTACCTCTGCGCCCGCCCGCAGGACGGTTTCAGCCCGCTGGGCCGCGAGACCGCGCTGGACCCCGTGGAGTGGACCGCCGACGGCTGGCCCATCATCAACCGCCGCAAGGGGCCGTCCGCGCTGCAGCGCCGCCCCAACCTGCCGCGGTTCGTGCCCCACGCCGCCAGCCTTGACCCCGCCGATGCGCGCAGCCTTTGGGTCAGCCCGCGCCTGCCCGCCGATGCCGCATGGGACGGCTGCACGCTGAGCCTGCGCGGCGATGTGCGCGATTTGGACGACAAAGCAACAAAAGCGGGTATCTACACTCGCCAGACCGCCCTGCAATGCAGCTTCTCCGCACGGCTGGACACAGCCCTGCGCCCCGGCTGGCAGGCGGGTATCACAGGCTATTACGACGAAAAATCCTATTGCAAATTCGGCCTGCGCGGCACCGAAAACGGCACGCTGGCAGAGCTGACCGTCCGCAGCCCAGAAGGAAAGACGGTCGTGCGCAGTGCGCCCGCGGCCTGCGGCACCTTGCGCATGGAGGCCGACGGCCTGACGCGGCGGTTTTACCTCGATGACACAATGTTTGCCGAGCTGCCGCGGGCAGAATTCCTCGCCGATGAGGGTCGCGGCTGCCAAAAGCGCTTCACCGGCAGCATGATGGGATTGTATGCGGTCGGCGCGGATTTTACCGCAAAATTCGGCGAATTGTCAATGGAAAATTATACGCCTGATTGGGCACTTTGAGAGGAGGCTCCCTATGGAGCTTTGGTACACCCAACCTGCCGTGGATTGGAATGCGGCGCTGCCCGCGGGCAACGGACGTCTTGGCTGTATGCAGTTCGGCGGTGTCGCGCGCGAGCGGTTCCAACTGAATGAGGACAGCTTGTGGAGCGGCGGCCCTATGCACCGCCTGAACCCCGACGCCTCGGCCACGCTGCCCAAAGTCCAAGAACTGCTCCGCCAAGGCCGCCTGCCCGATGCCGAACGGCTCGCGCTGGATGGGCTGGCCTCGACCCCGTGCGGCATGCGTGCATACCAGCCTTTGGGTGATTTGACTTTGGATTTTGACGGCCTGCCTGCCGAAGCCGACGACTACTGCCGCGGCCTTGACTTGGACGCGGGCACGCTCTACGTCCGCTTCACCGTGGGCGGCGCGCACTACGCGCGGGAGGCGTTCGTCTCCTACCCGGATGGCGTGTTCGTCCTGCGGCTGACGACCGATGCGCCGCAGGGACTCTCCCTGCGCTGCCGCTTGGACCGCAAGCGCCGCGAAGAGACAGGACACTTGGACGATGCAACGATCTATTTCACGGGCGATTCCGACGGCATCGGCTTTGCTGCCGCGGTCCGCTTGGCCGAGCACGATGGCGGCACGGTGCGGGCTGTCGGCGATACGCTGCTTTTGCGCGGCGCGAAGTCGGCAACCTTCCTGCTGGCTGCCGCCACGACCTACCGTGAGGCCGAACCCCTGCAGGCCGTCACCGCCTGCCTTGTTGCCGCGGCCAAACGGGGGTATATGGTTCTTAAAGAACGCTATACCGAAGATATTTGCAAAAACTTCCACGCCTGCTGCCTCACCCTTGCCACAGACCCCTCCTTGGAGGCCTTGCCCACCGACGAACGCCTGAGGCGCGCCGCCGCACAGCCCGACCCAGGGCTGGACGCGCTGTACTTCCAATACGGGCGGTGGCTGCTGTTTGCCTCGCCGTGGGCCATGAGCTGCCGCACCGTCTGTCTGCCGTGGGGCGTCTGGTGGGAGCGGTGGGCCTTGCTGATTTTGCGGCCAGCCGCCCGGGCAGCCTGCCCGCCAATTTGCAGGGCGTCTGGAACGACTCGTTCTTCCCACCGTGGGACTCCAAGTATACGATCAACATCAACACCGAGATGAACTACTGGCCCGCCAACATCTGTGGTTTGGCGCAAAGCGAGGAACCGCTGTTTGACCTGCTGGCCCGCATGGTGCCCAACGGCCAACGCACCGCGCGGGAGCTGTATCACTGCCGCGGCTTCGTCGCCCACCATAACACCGATCTGTGGGGCGACACCGACCCGCAGGACCGCTACATTCCCGCGTCCTTCTGGCCGATGGGTGCAGCGTGGCTCTGCACCCACATCTGGCGGCATTATCTTTACAGCGGTGATATGCAGTTTTTGCGTGCGCAGTTCCCGATGCTAGAGCAGGCCGTGCTCTTCTTCACCGACTTTTTGGAGCAGGACGCCGCCGGCTATTACGTGACGAACCCTTCGGTTTCGCCGGAGAACACCTACATCCTGCCCGACGGCGTGCGCGGGCATCTCTGCATCGGTCCCACGATGGACCGCCAGATTTTGCGCGAGCTGTTCGCGGGCTACCTTGCCGCAGCGGCCAAGCTTTCCGTCACGAATGAGACGACCTGCGCCGCGGCTGCCATCCTGCCCAGACTGCGCCCGACGCAGATCGGCAGCGACGGACGCTTACTCGAATGGGGCGGCGAGTACGGCGAGGCCGAACCCGGCCACCGCCATATCAGCCACTTGTATGGTCTGGCTCCGGGCAATGAGATCAGCACCCTTGCTACGCCGGAACTTGCCGCCGCAGCGCGCAAAACACTGGAATACCGCCTTGCCCACGGCGGTGGCTACACAGGTTGGAGCCGCGCGTGGATCACGCTGTTTTGGGCGCGGCTGGGGGAGGGGAGCAAGGTCGAAGAAAACCTGCGCGCCCTCTACGCCAACTCTACCTTCCCGAATCTGATGGACAACCACCCGAGCAAGCGCGGCCCTGTGTTTCAAATCGACGGCAACTATGGCACGACCGCCGCTATGGCGGAATGCCTTGCCCAAGTCAGCTATGACGGCGTCAACCCGCAGGCCGTGTCCCTGCTGCCTGCACTGCCGCCCAACTGGCAAAGCGGCGCGGTGCAGGGCCTCTGCCTGCCGGGCGGCGCATGCCTTGACCTCGTATGGGAAAACGGCACTTTGCAGACCGCGGCCCTGCACGCCGCGGCTCCGTGGAAAATGCGCCTGCACTGCGCGGGCGCGGAGGCTGAAATCGAGCTTTCGGCAAGGCAGAGCGTAACCCTGAACGCCGCCCTGCAGCCCATACATTAAAAAACGGAGGGAAAAATGAACGACTATACGGCAGAAACCGGCAACTCCCGCAACCTGCGCCGCGGTGCCCACCAGCTTTTAGAGCTGTACCGCGGCCATTGGGGCCAGCTGTTTTGGGCGGCGTTCTGGTTTACTGTCAAACATTCTCCGGCGTGGGTCACGCCGATCGTCATTGCCAACATCATTAACATTGTCACCGATCCGGAGCATCATAATCTGACGCAGTTCTGGCTCAACCTCATCGTCGGCAGCGTGTTTATTGCGCAGAACGTCCTGACGGCGTGGCTGCACACCCGCGCCAGCTCGGGCCTGACCCGTGGGGTGGAAATGGAACTGCGCGGCGCAATGGTGCATAAATTGCAGCGCCTGTCCATCCAGTACCACACGCAGGCCCAGACCGGGCGGCTGCTGTCCAAAATCATGCGCGACGTCGAAAATGTCGAGCAGATGATGCAGTCCTGTTTCAGCTCCATCGTGCCGCTCGTCACCAGCGTGACCGTGGCGGTAGTCGTCACGGCGCTGAACGACCCGCGCGTGCTGTGGCTCTATCTGTTCGCGGTACCCGTGGCGGGCATCACGGTGGGCGTGTTCCGCCAGCCTATCCGCAAATCGAACCGCCGTTTCCGCCGCGAGATGGAGCGCACGCAGGCCGCCGTCAGTGAGATGCTCGAAATGGTCCCCGTCACCCGCGCTTACGGCTTGTCCGAAGAGGAGGCCGACCGCATGGATGCCCTGCTGGGAGGCGTGCGCGACTCGGGATTTCGGCTCGACACGACGAACTCGCTGTTCGGCGCGACAAGCTGGGTCGTGTTCCAGCTGTTCCAGATGATTTGCCTGGGCTTCACGGGTCTGCTGGCGTGGAACAAGGTCATCACAGCGGGCGAGGTCGTGCTGTACCAGAATTATTTCGGACAGATCGTCACGGCCGTGTCGGGCGTCGTCAACCTGTTCCCGGCGCTGGCCCGCGGCATGGAGTCGCTGAACAGCATCAACGAGATCATGGCCTCCGGCGACGAGGAGCAGAGCGGCACGACGCCCGCCCCTGTGCCGCTGCGCGGCGCGGTGCGGTTTGAACACGTGGCCTACCGCTACCCCGACGCCGAGTGCTCCGTGCTGACGGATTTTGACTTGGCCGTCCCCGCGGGCAGCAGCGTGGCCTTTGTCGGCCCCAGCGGCGCGGGAAAATCGACGCTGCTGAGCCTCCTCATGGGCTTCTGCCGCCCCGATGCAGGTCGTATTTTGGTGGATGACATCGACCTGCGCGACATGGATTTGAAGAGCTACCGCAGCCAGATTGCTGTTGTACCGCAGAATACGATTTTGTTTTCGGGCACATTGCGGGATAACATTGCCTACGCCGCACCCGACGCCACGGACGAAGAGATTCTCGCGGTCATTGATGAAATCGGCCTGCGAGATATGGTTGACCGCCTGCCGAAGGGCATTTACACGAACTTAGTCGAGCACGGCGGCAACTTCTCGGGCGGGCAGCGCCAGCGCATTGCGATTGCGCGGGCCCTCATCCGCCGCCCGCGGCTCATCATCTTTGACGAGGCCACCAGCGCCCTCGACTCCGAGACGGAGCGCCTTGTCGCCGACGCCACCGCCCGCCTGATGGGCCGTTGCACGACCTTCCTTGTTGCGCACCGTCTCTCCACTATCCAAACCGCCGACCTCATCGCCGTGGTCGAACACGGCCGTATCACCGAACAAGGTGGCTACGAAGAACTTATGACAAAGAAAGGCCGGTTCTACGACCTGAAGATATTGCAGAAATAGTGTGCCCGCTATATTATAAAAGCAGCATTACCAGCAGGTATTGATTTAATAAGTTGTTTGTTGTAACACGACTTTGGTTTAGACCATCAACAAGCTCGAAAGCAACGATGAGAACGGTCTAAACGGTTTCGGCCGCGACATTGCGTACTGTGTCGATCATATCATCGGCAACAACGGCATGGAAAATGGTATGAAGCCAGAGGAGACTGTACAGAAGTATGTGACCTTGGAGGAATATTCTGACAGCTATAAATAAGAGTGACAGGCTTTCCCTGTACGAACGTCGCAGACAGCTGATTGCGGTTTTATATGAACGGCAGAACGATACCATTGGTAATCTTGCTTTTGAATTTTCTGTGAGCTCACATACCATCCGAAATGATATTCGGGTGCTTGAATTAGAATATCCAATCTATACAAGGATGGGAGCAGGTGGTGGTGTGTTCATTCTGGATTCGAGTCGCTTGCAGCAGCGATGGCTGACGGTACGCCAGCGGGAACTGCTGATGGATGTGTGCAGCGTTTTGGATGATGAACAAGCCCTGCTTATGAGATCCATCATTGGCGGGTTATCGCCTTGAATTATGAATGGCGTGTAAACAATTAGCACTTGCCATTGACAGACTGCTAATTGTTGGCGTATATTAAACTTACGGATTTACTCCGTACCAGCACCTTTACAACTGAATACACAGCATAACAGGTACTTTACTCTCTCGGTGGGGCGCACAGCAAGGTCAAGGCAGACCCTAACCCACGGCAGGGAGAGAACATAATGATACTCCAGATGCCCCACAGTTTCAGATGGGGTGACCGCGCAGGGGTTGGAATCAGTAAGATCCTTGCAGAGTCAGTGTACGGTCGTCGTCAGCGGCTTGCCTGTTATGTTCCCAAGTCTGGGGGCGAGCGGCAAATTAGACATTTTTCTTCAGCATTATTTTGATGCACACGGTTTCTTTTATTATTTACATGACCGTGTGATTGACGCTACTATGCGCATTATTTGAATTTTATTGAATTTACATCAAAATTTGCGGGGAAAGTGTACCCTTACGCCCGGATAAAACAGAGAAAATATATAAAGAGCCCGGAGAACCTTACCAAATCGGTAAGGCTCTCCGGGCTCTTTTTTCTCCCCCGGGAAGTGTATTCAAGAGGGTTACACGGAATAACAACACAGCACGGAAAGGTAGCGAACTTATGATTAGACCAATTCTGAGAGATTGTGCGAAATACGCCCGCGGGCCGCCGAAGTGAATCAGTTCTGATTCACTATTTGAGCACAAAATCGAAAAAGTGAATCAAATCTGATTCACTCTCACACCACGCCCAAACGCGCCCTGTGTGGGGCAGGTGGCACACGCAGCACACGGATACGAAACAGCCAACGCACCCGCCGTTTGGCGCGTTTGTGGGGCTGTGGGGCGGCGTGAGCCGTACAACTTAATACTAGAGAATAAAACTTACTACACACAAAATTACGATAATATGAGATAATAGATGTATATCAAACAAGAAGGGATGATGCAAATGACTTTTACGAAACTTCCGAAATCTATTACCGCAGAAGAACTCCTCTCAACGCCGCTGCCGCCCGTAAAGTGGATTATCCCCGGTCTACTCCCAGCCGGATTGGCGCTGTTTGCCGGTCCCAGCAAGGCGGGAAAGAGTTGGCTGACCTTGTGGCTGTGTTTGCAGATCGCGCAGGGTAATCCTGTCTGGAATCGAGAAATAGAGCCGCGTACCGTGATTTATTTCTCGTTAGAAGATACATTCAATCGTTTGCAAAACCGTATTTTCCAGCTGATTGACGGCGGAGATGCCCCAGAGCGACTGATTCTTCAAACCGAATGTCCGAGCATCGGGCAGGGTTTAGAGGAACAGGTAGAATCTTTGATTCATACATACCGCGATGTTGGCTTGGTTGTCATCGATACGCTTCAAAAAGTGCGTGTAAGCGATGGAAACGGCGGAATGTATGCAAATGACTATAAGGAGGCCGGTGCATTGAAAAAGCTTGCTGATAAGTATGGCATCTGCATTTTGCTGATTCACCACTTGCGCAAGCAAACTGCATCCGACCCATTCGAGCAGATTTCCGGCTCCACAGGGCTTATGGGTGTGGCCGATACAAGCTGGGTCATGCAGCGTAAGCGTATGAGCCAGACCGCTGACATTTTGCTCACCGGACGCGATATGGACGACAGGACGCTGCATTTGCGGGAAAAAAATTGCGTCTGGACTTTGGAAGATGAAGAAACCGCAGAGGAACGAGAAATCAAGACTGTTCCGGACTACTTGTGGAAAGTAGCGGAGTACATCGAAAGTGTGGGAAACTGGCAGGGAACGGCCTCCGAGTTGCTTGCAGCGGCAGGTATTGAAAATGCTAAACCGAACCAGTTCACCTACAACATGGCGAAGTATTTCGATAAAGTATTTGAACCGAAAAACATCCGATATAAAACCCATCGAAAAAACAAGGTTCGCCTTTTGAGCTTCTATGGTGACGATGGTGACGATGATATTGACATAACTCAATTATCGGGGTGGGGTATCCCAGAAAGACCGTCACCATCGTCACCATCGTCACTCGGAGCGCTTGAGGGAAGCAAGCATGGGCGAAGTGTTGCCACAGGGCAACCCGCCGAAAAGCCTACGGGGA
>ERZ827516.1191-NODE-1191-length-24234-cov-5.852765_pt1 | contig 24234 bp, 22 predicted proteins | sample MGYA00519703_ERZ827516 | MGnify/ENA primary metagenome ERZ827516 (study PRJEB31778, sample SAMEA3449337) | human gut metagenome | biome: human gut; feature: human-associated habitat; material: faeces | place: United Kingdom | collected 2010/2012 ...
AGCATCTTGCTTACTTAAATGCGCTTACGACACAGAACGCACAGTTGGCTGCTGCACTCGGGAATGATTACCTCGTTGCACCTGACGTTGTTGTTTACCGCGATCTCTATGAGGATAGCGAGATCAATGCCGCTCAGCCCATTGTTGATGACGAAATCTGCAAGATGGCTGATATTCGGAAGTCTAACGGCGGCAAGCCCATTCTTCATGCGAGTGTTTCTGCAAAGTACACGATGCGCAGCGACCGCGCACAGAACAGCCGCACAGAGGCATTGAACCTGATCCGCAACCGAAAGGGACATTTGCCGCACATCGTTGTTGTGACGGCTGAGCCTATGCCGAATCGCTTGGCATCTCTTGCGCTTGGCACTGGCGATATTGACTGCGTATATCACTTTGCACTCTATGAACTGATTCGAGCAGTTAAAGAGGCGGGTTCTGAGGATGCGGTGGAAACGCTGGAAACCTTGGTGCAGGGCAAGCGGCTGAAAGATATTTCCGATCTGCCGCTGGATTTGTCAGTATGAGACTTCGTGTATTGATTTATCCGTGATTGCATATCCTCTTCGTGGGGGTGGCAACCATGAGTGATATCTATCGCGAGTTTGAATTAACTATTTGGGAAGAAAGTCTTAATTTTGGAATTGTTGAAGGGAATAGTCTAACAACAGCACATACATTACAGAAGCCAAATAATGAGCAAAATAAAAGAAAAGGAGAAATAAACAATGCCGTCATGGGGAGAACTATTAAATGAACTCCAGCCTCACAAGAATGAAAACGGAGAAGATGTTCAGGGCTTAACTGTTGATGAATTGCGAGAAAAGTATCTTAAGTTGTTGTCACAACAAACAGGAAGAAATGTAATTGCGTACTATTCTGGGTGGCTTAAACCGGGAAAAACACAGAATATTGATATCAATGACAGTGATATCACTGGTGTTATGAACGCAATAAAGGGACTTGATTGTGATAAGGGCCTCGATTTAATTCTACATACGCCTGGAGGAAATCCTACGGCAACAGAGGGAATTGTCAAATATCTGCATAGCAAATTTGGAAACAATATTCGAGTAATTGTACCTCAAATGGCAATGTCAGCAGGGACAATGCTTGCGTGTGCCTCTAATGAAATTATTATGGGCAAACATTCGTGTCTTGGACCAATAGATCCGCAATATGGGGGCATTCCTGCGTATAATATCATAACTGAATTCCGAGAAGCTAAAGCAGATCTGGATAACAATCCAACGTCCAAAACTTACTGGGAAATGCAGTTAAAAAAGTACCCTGCTGCATTTTTCTATACAGTAATGGATTCGATACGACTGTCCAGTGTATTGGTTACGGAGTGGCTCACAAATTACATGTTCGCAGATGAAACAAATGGTGCAGAAAAGCGCAAGAAAGTTTCTAAAATCGTTAATAAACTCAATGCAAATAACAAATCACACTCTAGGCACTTTACTGTTAACTTTTGTAAAGAACTAGGACTAAATGTTACGGCGTTGGAGGATGATCAATCACTGCAAGAAGCCGTTCTAAGCGTTCATCATGCGTTCATAATCACAATTGATGCTACTCCCGCAAGTAAACTAATTGAAAACCATTTGGGAACACGATATATCACATCGCAAAAGTAAGAGGGATCACAAAATGAAAACAATTTTAGAGTTTGAAGTTGAAGAATATGAAAAAATGCTGTCAGCTTTGGATCTGCCTGTTGAAGATGAGGATAAATCGCAATATTTTAATGCATGGAATTTTGGTGAAACAGTTGGAGAGTATTTTGCCACAAATGAATCAGTAACTGTATGTACTCCCCGCTAATGCTAAGCATATTTGCATTGTAATGTACTTATCACCGCTGATAAGATTTTGATAAGCATCCATCGTACAGCTATGATAATATGGAGAATCAAAATTCTTAGAAGAACAGGAACAAACAATATCTAAGCAAAATTCGTTAAGTTATGTGTTCCTGCAACGAGTTTGAATAACGGATTAGAATGTCGAAAGCCTGTATTTATGCGGGCTTCCGGCATTTGTTTTATCAAATGGCTCTAGTTTGGCTCTATTTGTGGGGAGGGTAATGAGCTAGAATATACAGAAGGAGAACGGCGTTATGTCAATCTTGTCAACAAGAGAATGGGCAACATTAATATGGGGATGTATTTTCATGTTATATGTATTATGCCATAGGGAAATAAGAAAAAGTTTGTGGAATGTCATAGTAATATTTTTTGACAAGAAGTTAAGGATATTATGGGAAATAATATTGCTATATGTTCTAACGATTACAATGGTATTCTGTTATTTGCCTATTTGGGAGAATATATATATCAAAGATATTATTATATGGTTTCTTTTTTCTGGATTAATATATTGTATGAATGCGGTTTCGAGTGAAGCTGATGAAACATACATTAAAAAAATCCTTAAAGATAATTTGAAATTTACCATGATTTTAGAATTTTTTATGAGCACATTTACATTTAATATATGGATTGAACTTGCGATTATTCCAGTTATTACAATAATTACTGTTATGAATGTAATTGCAGAAAGAAAAGAAGAATATAAAAGTGTTCATAAATTATTGGATAGTATATTGGCAATCGCTGGATTTTGGATTTTTTATGAGACAATAAAGATTGGGATAAATGAATACAAGCAATTAAATATAATAAATACATTGGTAAGTTTTATGATACCGATTGTTTATTTAATATTGATAATTCCACTAGAATATCTATTGGAATTATATTCAAAATATGAAGTGTTATTTCTAAGAATGACTTTTAAAGAAGAAAAAGATAAAAGAATTAGATTGCATCATAGGATAGCTATACTTCGTGTGTGCAATTTTTCAGTTCGCAAGATATTATTATTTCAAACGGAATATATGATACAAATGTATGCTTTAATGAAAGAAGATGAATTTAATCAATTGATGCAAAAATTTAGAAGTGCGTGTAAGAGAATGACATCGTAAGTTTGGCATAAATAGAGTGAGTTTAATGTGTTTATTATAAAATTATTGACATAAGAAGGAATATAGATTAATCTTATAAAAAAGTTGAAGGAGAACATACACATGAATCAGAACTTATATTCAAGATGTTATATGTACATGTATTACGGACGTACACGGCTATAAAAATGCAAGGTTAGTGCATTAGGTTATAGCTTGTAGGTCTTTTAGTCTAGTGCATAAAACCAGAATATAAGAGAAGATTTTACATACATTGCATCTTATTAAGTTGGAGAAATCGCACTAGACATTGAATGTTTGGTGCGATTTTTTATGTTTACAAGAGAGAGGTGCAGAAAATGAATGATTTAATTGAACTGAAACTAATAAAAAGAGAGGATGCAGAATGTTTGTATAAACTGCAGATAGAAGCATTTATGCCCTTATATGAAAAATATCAGGATGATGCTACAAGTCCAGCAAAAGAAAGCCTTGAAATAATAGAGAAAAAGATAGTTGAGGACAAATCAGATTTCTATTTTATTTTGTTTAATGGTGAGAAGGCTGGAGCTGTAAGAGTTAAATGGTATAAAGGTGGAAAAGTATATGAGAATGTAAATTGGATAGCTCCTATTTTTATTATTCCACACTTTCAAAATAAGGGAATTGCCAGCAATATTATTAAGCAATTATTTACTATCTATCCAAATGCTATCGAATGGAGGTTAGATACGATTAAGCAGGAAGAGAGGAATTGTTATTTGTATGAAAAATGTGGATTTGTTAAAACAGGAGATGAAACAGTTGCAAATGAAAATATGACATTGATTGATTATGTGAAAAATTGCATTAGGGTGAGGCGATTTAAGGAAGAGGATACCAAAGAGGTCAGAAATCTTATTGTCAGAAATTTCTTAGAGGTTAACAGTAAAGATTATGGCATATCAGCAATGGAGAAACTTGCAAAGGGTTACGATGTGGAAAAGATTTTGAATGTGGCAAGTTATGCGCATATGTATGTCTTTGAATTTGATGGAAAAATAATTGGAACAGGTTCTATCTCAAGTTTTTGGGGAAGTGAAACAGAAAGTATACTTTTGTCCATTTTTGTCCTCCCAGAATTTCATGGAAAGGGTGTTGGAAGAAAAATCATAAATACTTTAGAAACGGATGAATTTTATGTAAGAGCAAGCAGAATAGAGATACCGGCATCCATTACAGCAACTGAGTTTTATAGAAAATTTGGATATGATTATAAGAATGGTATTAAGGAATTGGATGATGAGCATCATTACAGATTGGAAAAATTTAAGGAGGCAGAATTGACATAACAGCAGATAATCAATTATTTTTATTTACTGTACTAGAGTATAGCAGAGGTTCTTCTTAGGAGCAAATAAAAGATTGGTAAATGGAGGGCTTTTATGGAAGGACAGAAGACAGAATTAAAGATGATACGGATGTCGGAGGTTGAGTCACAGGAAGTGAAATGGCTGTGGTATCCGTTTATACCATATGGGAAGCTGGCAATTATTCAGGGAGATCCGGGTGATGGAAAGACCACATTGGTGTTAAACATAGCAGCAAAGCTGTCAAAGGGAGAAAGTCTCGACAGAGATATGAATGTGCAGGAGCCAGTAAATGTCATTTATCAGACAGCAGAGGATGGACTGGCAGATGATATGGAGTTTTACAAGGGCAAGATTAAGGATATGAGTGATAGGACAGAGCTGTTGCAGGAAAAGGCTGATGATCTGGAGCGTGTGAAGAGATATGCCGGTGCAGAGCAGATTGATACGATTATTCGTAAGGTAAAGGAACAGGAGCGTACAGAGCAGCAGATAAGGCGGTATGACAGGTCTTATGGGACAAGATAATTGGAAGGATGGATTGATGAGATGAAAGATAATCGAATGGATAATATCGTGGAATGTGTTTATAACATGGATAACGGCTATGTTGAGGTGTGGTTTACAGATGGAAATATGTTGCGGATAAAGTGCGAAGAAGTGGAGGCTGCTCTGAGGACAACAGAGCAGTCTCTGGCGAAGCTGCATAGGTTGTTGGATAACAAGCCAATAGAGTATGTGGCAATGGCTTTGTCCGGGGAAATGCAGGCATATTGTGATATTGAGGATGATATGGTTAAGGGAATGTTTGGGACGATTGTGCAGGGGTATTTGGAGAAAGGGTACAATCGGGCTACGGCGGAGATGATGGCTAGGGAGTTTTTTAGGTATGAGAGTTGAATAACATAATGTAAAATTGAATTAGAACTTTTCAAAATGGAGTTTATTGTAGTAAAATATATTATTATAAGGTAAATGTACGAGTATGGTTTGCAATTGGAGGTGAATTAGATGGAATGGAATGAATTCTGCGAAAAAGTTTCTAAGATGCTAGGAAATTGGAAAAATAGATTGCAATTTAATTATGATGATAATAAGATTTCGTACATTATTGCGACACAAGAGTATATATATACGATAGACAATTATACAGAATTAAGGCAACAAGCAGAACGATATGATTTTGAGAGATATTCAATATGTGATGGAGATAGTTATGAATCAGTTGTTGATATACCAGATATTGATTCAAGACGACGTTTTTCTATAGGCCTTGAGGATAAATTAACAGAACTAGTGGTAAGGGATGAAGAAGCGGGTATAACATATTCGTTTCATGAAATATCGAGACAATTAATTTGGTATCTTATTAAAGATTTTGATGTAAGAAAAAGAGTTTTTTCTAGTATTCCATCTGCGCTTTTTGAACGTAGGTGTGAGACTTTAGTAGAAAAAGATATATTTAGCTTGATAAAAATGATTACTCGTTTACCATTGGCGGTATATATAGAAACGAATACAACTAAGAATAGAGAGCAATTGCAAAGGTATGCAAAATCGTATTTATTTAATATTGCATATAATTTTGATTTTGTATTTAAAGCAGTAACAGAGATTGATGATTTATTTCCACAAAGGACTTCGTTGCCAAGAAGAAGAATTCAAAATGTTTCAGAACTTATGGCACCTCAACTTTTGTATAAAGAACAATTAGTTGAGCAGTATTATATGGCATTGACATCTGAGGAGCCTTTTGTAAAGTTTGTTGGTTTTTATCATATAATGGAACATTTTTATGAAGAAGTGTATAATGAAGATGTTTTCAAAAGTGTGCAGCATATTATTCAGCATCCTGGTTTTTCGGCAAAAAGGACGAAAGATATTGTTAAGATTGTAGATTTAATAAAAAAGAAAAATAGACAAAACAAGGAAGAATTTCAAGGTTCAGAATTGGAAGCACTGGAATTGACTTTAAAAAAATTTGTTGATATAAGTGAGTTGGTTAATGACTTGACAGAATTTAGTAATTCCATTGTGGATCATTATAAATTGTCAGAAGTTAGTTTTTCAAAGGGAGATACAGTTGATTTAAGAGATGTTTCAAATGAAAAGTTATATAAAAAGTTAGCAGCAAGGATATATAAGACTAGAAATGCGTTAGTACATAGTAAATCAAATGAAGGTCGTTTAAATGAAAGAGGTGTATATAATCCCTTTGTAAATAGTCAAGAATTAACAATGGAAATTCCTTTAATGAGATATATTTCTGAGGCGATAATAATTAATTCGGCTTCACCATTGTGATGGAAATGCTGTGGCTCCATATTGGCTCTAAAAATTTTACTCGAGGTACACAAAATTGCTAAATGAAATGAATATGAAGAATAAAACACACAAATGTGTACCAAGAAACAGCTAGATAAATATCTCCGCCCAAGAGTTTGAATAAGGTGTCTTACAAACTTAAACACTTGGAAATGCCCATAAATAAAGGGTTTCACACATTTAATTGTATAAAAAATTACGTTATGGCTACCAAATGGCTACCACTTACGTAATTGTAGGAGAATAAGATTCCAATGTGATTAATTAGTCACATTGGAGTCTTTTTTACTTTATAGGAAAGACCGTAGTTGGCGTTCTGGTAAATTGAAAACAGCCTGCCGGGAGGCGGGCATAGATTCCACCATATCGAATCATTTTAAAGTGCTTTTCAGGGATGTGTCTGATTAACCGTTTTATGAAATCCATAGTAGGGAGAGTTTCTTCGACATACTTTTCGTCTTCGTGACGATTGTAATGGAAGGTAACGAACACGCCGTCATAGCTGTAGCCACCTTCAAAAATCAGGCAGTGAATGTGAGAATTCCATTTGAGATCCCTGCCAAAAGTATGAAGAACCATGATATAACCGGGAGTGAAGTTTTTGGATTTGTTCATTTTAAAGAACATGTGGAAAATAACACTGGCAACAGAATGAAAAAAACAATGAAGCAGAGTTCTGTCCTGAAGGGAAAAATCACGGAGATTTTCATCAATTGTGAAGGCGCAGTGTCTGTGCTGAACGTTAACCAGTTTAAAAGACATAGATGTAGTACGTTCCATAGAATACTTGTTACTGCAAGAGGGACAGAAACGGCTGTGGCAGCGAAAAGGAATGAACTTAAGATTTCCACAGTGTGGGCAGCCGTACATAGAACCACCAAAAGAAGAATCACCACAGTTTATCATCTTTTCGATATTTTCCATCTCAGAAGATCTGTGATGAAGAGTATATTTAATTTCTTCATAATAGTCGGTAAAGATTCTTTGTAAGATATTCATATGTCTATTATGCAGAAAAATGAAGCAAAAGAAAAGCCCACCCCTCAAGATTGAGGGGCGAGGGAGTTGAATAGGCAAAGCATGTTTTTATTAGAGGTAGTACATGACTCAAAATATTTACTTTCTGATAATTATGAAACAATTAAGGCTACAGAAATTTTGGCAAAAGAAGGTTTTGTTGTTATGCCATATATGTATCCTGACTTAAATGCGGCAAGAGAATTAGCAGATGTGGGAGCAGCATGCGTAATGCCATTAAGTGCCCCAATTGGTTCAAACAAAGGATTGGCAACCAAAGATTTTATTCAAATTCTTATAGATGAAATAGATTTACCAATTATTGTTGATGCGGGAATTGGACGTCCATCTCAGGCATGTGAAGCCATGGAAATGGGAGCAAAAGCAGTAATGGCAAATACAGCAATTGCAACAGCAGGAGATGTTCAGGTGATGGCAGAAGCATTTAAGAAGGCGATTGAAGCACAAAAACTAGGAGCAACCTATATAAGTGCAGGTCATATATTTGCTACTGATTACAAAAAAGATTTACCACCAAGAGGATTGGAGTTTTTAAAAGAGGTTTGCAATAGCGTTACAATTCCAGTTTACGCAATTGGAGGAATAAAACTTTCAGATGTACAAATGGATGAAATAATCAAATGCGGTGCCAAAGGCGGTTGTATAATGTCTGGTATGATGAGCCTATAATTCTAAAAAATTAGAACACAAATTTAATCTGGTAAATGCTATAATGAATATATAATTAAGGTGTAAAAGAATAAATGATTAAAAGGAGATTTTATGAAAAAAGGGTTTAGTATAATCATGGCGTTTGTTACGGTTATGACAATGCTTTTTAGTGGCGTAACTTTTGCTGATGATACGAATGAAAATACAGAAAATAAAACAAAAGAAAGTAATTTTACAAATCTTATAGTATTTGCAAGATTTTTAGATGAAGATGAATTTATAGATAATTCTTATAATGGGGAATCTGTTAGAAAAATTACAGATAATACTTATAACAGTGCATATTTTAATGTTTCGGATTATTATGAAATTGCGTCAAGGGGAAGTCTTAAGATAAATAGCGTGTATTTGTTTAATAAAGGTGGTTCAGTGCAGTTATCTCATACAAGAGGATACTATGCAGAGTATAGTGAAGAGAATCCTGAAGGTTACAGGGACAACGGAGAGAGAGCAGAGCGTATGTACGAATTAAAAACAGACTGGTCTGAATCTATAAACAGAGCTATATCAGCGGGTAATGTGATTACAAATTATGATGGTACAAAAAAGTACAACTTTTCTGAACTTGATAAAAACAATGATGGGGTAATCGATGCAATCACCATTATTTATAAAAATACAACTCAGAGTATCTCTGTGGGTTGGTCCTCACCTTTGTGGAATTATAAGGATTATGCAGATTACGTAAAAATAAATGCAGATGGAAAAACAATTACAAGTAAAAACTATGTACAGGTGACAAATTCCTATAATTATTTATACAAGGATAATCGGGAAAACGTGATTTTGCCTATGGCAGTGGCAACTCATGAAATGGGACACATTTTAGGATTTAAGGACTTGTACAATAGTTCAAATAGTTCGCCGGTATATTATATGTCTGCAATGGCAAAGCATATGTCACCTGTGCCACAGTTTATATCTGTAAAAGAAAGAGAAGCAAAGGGGTGGCTTACATCTGACAATGTTAAAACAATTTATCAAAATGGACAGTATACCTTAAAGGAAGCATCGACTAGAGGAGATTCACAGATAGTCGGATACAAATTAAATTTAAAAGGAACCAATAAAACACTGTACTTAGAATATAGAAATTTTGGCACAGGTGGTAATAAGTATGATTGTCAGTCAAAAGAATTGTATAAAACAGATGGAACGAAGCTAAAAGGATTGATAATTGGTTCAGGACTTGTTTGTTATTTGGTGGACAAAGACACAAAATTCCCAAACAATATGGGATGCGTTGCAGGAAAGTGGAATTATGAAACATTAGGTGGCACATATGCAACAAAATCTGACGCACCATTAAAACTGAATCAGAGCTTGGAAATAACCGATGATATGTATGTTGAAGTCACAAACATAACTGATAATCAATTAACATTCAAAATAGAAGGTGATTTTGAAGAACAACAGACTGAAATTAAAGAAATCTCAGACAGGGAAAAATATGATGGAAGGGACGATGGCATAGTAACACCAGTAAAAGATCAGGGAGATACCAATTTGTGTTGGGCATATTCAAGCATTGCAGCAGCAGAATCATCCATTTTGAAAAGTGGAATTGATCCTACAGTAACAAAAGATACATTATCATTAAATCCGATGGCGGCAGCTTATAGAGTTTTTAAGAGAGAAAGCGATCCATTGGGAAATACAGATGGAGACTGGCAATCAGTAAATTATTTGACGCAGTCAGGAGACCCACTAAAAATTGCCAAGTTATATTCAATGTGGTGGGCACCGGTATCGGGTAATGTGGTTACGACAAACCCATATGAAAATCCATCATATAGATTTGAAAATGCAATTTATATACCTGAAAACAAATCAAATCCGGAAGAATACATTAGGTCAATAAAAAAAGCCATAGCAAAATATGGGGCAGTAACATTTCAGTACAACAATGCAAGAGAAACATTATACTACAATCCAAAGAATGAACAGGGCAGTACAATTTCTCCACATGCATGCACAATCATTGGCTGGGATGACAATATCCCATCAGACAAATTTGTGCCAAATGGTGCTACCCAAAAGGGTGGCTGGCTTGTAAAAAACAGTTACAAATCATTGGAGTATTTTTGGCTGTCATATGACAATACAAGCAGTTGTTCTTATGCATTTTCATTTGCACCAAAGGACAAGTATGACTTTAATTATTACTATGATGGAAGCATGGACGATTTCCCATTAAGAAAAGATAAGTCAGTGGCAAATGTGTTTAAAGCAAAAAAATCTGATGATTTAAAAGATGAATATATAAAAGCAGTAAATGTGGCTATTGGTGGTGAAAATGTAACCGCTAAAGTGGAGATATACAAAAATGTAGATTATCCTTATGGCGGACAGGACAATGTACCAGTTTCAGGTGGTTACCTGGCAAATACTACAACGGCGTATTTTGAAAACAGTGGATATGTAACAATAGAACTGAATCAGCCGGTAAAGATTGAAAAAGACCAATGGTTCTCTGCAATAGTAAGTGTTTCAAATGAAAATGGCGACGCCAAAATAATGACTTCATATAAAAATGGCAGGGAAATGTCATATATAAACAATGGTAGTGGATGGACACAACTTAAAAATTATGTAGGAAGAATAAAGGTATACACAAAATTGGAGAACAAAGTGGAGAATCCAACTATAGAAGTGCCTACAACGGAAGCACCAACCACAACTGAAGTGACAACAACATCAGAGCCAACAACGGAAGCACCAACCACAGCGGAAGTGACAACAACACTAAAGCCAACAATGGAAGTGACAACTACATTAGAACCAACAACTGAGAAACAAACTGAGACAACTGTCACAGTAGAACCCACAACTGAAATATTGACTACAGAAAATACAACATCAGAAACTACTGTAGAAAATCAAACAACTGACGAAACAACATCAGAAAAAGAATCAACTACAACTTTTGGACAAGTTGTAACAAAGGAAAATGAACCAACAACTAACGGAAAAACTACAACTCGTGTTGACGGTGTAAATAAAAAGAGTTTAAAGCAAACAAAAATTCTAAAAGTAAAAAAACTTAAAAATAGAAAAGTGAGAATTACTTTTAAAAAGGTAAGTAAGGCTAAAATATATCGGATACAGTATTCAACTGACAGAAAATTTAAGAAAAACGTAAGAACAAAACGTACAGGAAAAAATATATATCTGTTAAGAAAATTACGTGTTAGAAAAAGATATTATGTAAGAGTGAGAGCAATAGTTGGAAAAGACAAAGGCAAATGGAGTAGTGTAAAATCTTTTAAAGTGAGTAAGCGGTTTTATAAGTAATTGACAGTTATTCCATATTTGTTATAATACCGTCACTTGGTAGCGCAATGGTAATGTCAATTTACACACTTACAGATGCAATTGTAATTGGACAGGGAGTTGGGGCTAACGCCCTTGCGGCACTTGCATCAGGGCTTATGGGCTGTAATGCCGGTGGTGGAAGTTTTGGTGTTAGGGTGGAATGTAGTGTTTTTGAAAAATATAAAGTATAATACAAAATAATAAATTTCTAGCTAAGGAGAAAATATAAAATATGTTTCAGAAGACATTGGGTATAGTAGAGCTAGTATTTATCAATGGCGAAAACGTTATTTAAAAGAAGGTACATTAGGTCTTATGAATCACAAAAACATTACTCCGGGAACATTAGTAGAAGGTTCTGTTTCAAGTACAGATATTTCTTCTGATGAAATAAATCAGTTGAAGGCTCAAATACAAGATATGCAATTAGAAATAGATATTCTTAAAGAAACGATAAATGTATTAAAAAAAGACCCAGACATCGATCAGAGTGCTCTCAGCAACAGAGAGAAGGCGGTGATAATCGATGTCTTGAAAAATAGATACTCACTGCCATTATTATTACAGAAATTACAATTATCAAAAAGCAGTTATTATTATCAGGAACAATCCCTAAAAAAAGAAGATAAATATACACTTTTACGTGTTAGAGTCATTGAATTATTTACAGAGAATAAAGGTCGATATGGTTACAGACGAATTCACGCCCTACTTAAGCGTGAAAATATAATTGTCTCAGAAAAAGTTATTCGTAGGATTATGAAAGAAGAACAACGTAGCATCTGTGGATGAAGCGTTAAATGAACTTCCATTAGAGATGAAATCAAAACTCTCCGTACTATTTGGAGCAATGATTAATCAGATAAAAGAACAGGATGTAATTAATTAGACAAACAGACGATATGAACTATTTTTCTTTTCGCGTGATTAGAAGTTCATATCATATTTGAATATAGTTTTTTTCCATAATTTTTTGGAGAACTTTCAGGAATGCAAAACCTGAAGTCTCGTAAGACGCAGTTGAGGAATAGACGGATTTATACTATAATTTAATTTGAAAAGTTGTACCCAAGGGTAAGCAAAAACGAATGAAGGCGAAATGGGGTATGTTTATGACCGAACAGAAAAAGAATACTATCATAACAAGCGGCATCGCTGTACTTGCCGTGATACTGGCATATTGCTTCCGAATTGTAGGCAGGGGCAGTTTCTACCCGATGCTGTTTTCCTATCTGCGCAGCTTTATCTATATCGGTCTGTTTGCTGCCTGGGGGCTCTCCGTCCGTCAGCGGATCGTGCAAAAGCAGGTGTGCAGGTTTATGACGGTCACCGCAGTACTGCTTATCATCTGGATGGTAGTCCGTTCGGCAAAGTATTTTATATTCTGGCAGCCGGATGCCGTCCGTTACCTGTGGTATCTGTTCTATCTGCCCATGCTGTTTGTGCCTATGCTGGCGCTGCTGATTGCCATGTCATTGGGAAAGCCGGACGAATACAAATTTCCCAAGGAAATGTCGATTCTGTGGATCATCTCCGGCGTATTGCTTCTGCTCGTGCTTACAAATGACCTGCACCAATTCGTATTTACCTTTCCGAAGGACGCCACCGTGTGGACAGACAAAAACAACGGTTACTCGATAGGCTACTTCATTAGTGTGGGCTGGCAGGTACTATGTGCCTTTGCCGCACTCGTAATTATGTTTTTAAAATGCCGCGTGCAAAAAGGAAGGCTCCACTTTCTGCCCATTGTTCCTATGCTGCTGGCGATTGTTTACAGCGCATTTTACTATGTGGGTGCAGATTGGCTGCTCCACTTGTTCGGCGATGTTGCTGCATTCCAAAGTGTGATGTATATTCTGACCTTTGAGTTTTGCATCGCTTGCGGATATATACATTCAAACAGCCGTTATGTGGACTTGTTTGCCTCCTCTGTCGGCACATCGGCAGAGATCACCGACAAGGACTTTACCGTTCGGTATGCAGCTGTAAACACTGCACCTATCTCAAAGGAAACGATGAAAAAAGCCGAGCAAAGCCCGGTCACGATGGGCGGCTTGACCGTTCACACCATGCCCATTGACGGCGGCTATGCCGTATGGACAGAGGATGTGTCGGCTTTGCGTGACATCAAGGAGGACTCCGAGCTTCTTGCAGACGAGCTTGCCGACAGGAACGAAATACTCCGTTATGAATACAAGCGTGAAGCCAAGCGTCGCAAGGTGGAGGAGCAAAACCGCCTGTATGATCTCCTGCGTTCCACTACGCAGACGCAGATCGACCGAATTGCGGAACTCACTAAGGAATACCGCCGAATCTCAAGCACCGATCCCAACAGCGCCAAAACGCTCCTTGCCGAGATTGCCGTGCTGTGCAGCTATATTAAACGCCGCAAGCATCTGACGCTCCTTACCGACCGAGATATTAAAATAGCGGCAACGGAACTCCACCGTGCCTTCAATGAGTCCCTCCAAACACTGAAGCTGTTGGGCGTTCGCAGCTCGCTCTATGTGGACGAGTCTCTTTCCATGCTCTCCGGCAAAACGGCGACCGCTGTATTTGATTTTTATGAATCGGTTATTGAAGCCGATATTTTGAATTTAACAGGCATACAGGTAAGCCTCATAAAGGCAGACGGCTTGCGCTTGTCACTGAATGTGTGCTGCAAGGCCGACCTTTCCGCTTTGGTAAGCGGAGACAGTATCCGCTGTGAAAAAGAGGATGACGAGGAATACCAGCGCCTTGTATTTGAAGCGAAAGAAGGTGACAGGAAATGAGTGCATTTTCTTCCATTTCTGAATTTTGGCAGACTATGCTGCCGTTTATCATGCTTGTGGAGATCGTCCTTGAAATCGGGCTGTTTATGTATCAGCTTCTTCGCAGCAATAAGCCGGTGCGCAGCTTGCTGAGTCTGGCGGTTATGGCGGTGATGATTCCACTGCTGTTCTCCGTTTCCCAGGCAGATTCCGATAATATCGGGGACGCATTTCTGCTGGATGCACCGTGGCTGATATTTGCCACTGCCATTTTCCTTGCGGCAGTTCACTTTGCCATTGCTCTGCCGCGGGAATATCGCCGTAAAAAGAACGAGCTCTCGCCGTTCTCCATTAAGGAAGCAACCGATAAGCTGCCTATGGGCATCTGCTTTGCCGACCCCAACGGCAGGATCATCCTGTGCAACAACCGTATGCGCAGGCTCTCCTTTGCCCTTTGCGGCCACGAGCTGCAAATCAAAAGCGATATGGAAAATGCCCTGAGCGTGCCGGACAGATCCGTAATCGTCAAGGATGATTGCTACATCTTGCCCGACAAGACCGTCTGGCAGTTTCGCACACAAAATATCACCGTGGACAGTGATGACCGCTGGCAGCAGATAACGGCGCACAATGTAACCGAGCTGTATAACGGCTACCAAAAGCAAGAGGAAATAAATAAAGAACTGGCAGAAGTCAATCGAAAGCTCAGGAATATGTACGCTCGCATGGAGGACGATGTCAAGGAGAAGGAAAGCCTTGACCTAAAGGTCTATATTCACGATACCATCGGGCGAAGCCTCCTGACCATCCGTGACATCATAGACAGCGGAGAGGATACCGAGCGAAAGCTTGAGGCGTTACAAAATGCCATCGGTATGCTGGCAAGCAACCGTGTCACCTCTGTCAGCACAATGGACGAGGTAAAAAGAACCGCACGGCAGCTTGGCGTGGCTGTAAAAATCGACGGCTACCTGCCCCGTGATACCGTAGCCGAAGAGCTGACCGTTGCTGCCGCCAAGGAGTGCGTGACCAACTGCATCAAGCACGCAGACGGGAATGAGATATATATCCGCATTGCCCAACGCGGCGAACGCTATGATGTTACAATAACCAACAACGGCAAAATACCCACAGAGCCGATAAAGGAAGGCAGTGGCCTGTCAACGCTTCGCCGCAGTATTGAAAGCTCCGGCGGTGAAATGCATATTTCGCACAATCCACGATTTGCTCTTCTGATTACGATTCCCGCAAAGGAGATTAGCCTATGATAAACACCATACTTGTAGAGGATGATTTATACATCCAAAAGCACTTTGTCGATCGTCTTGCTGCAGACGGCGAGTTTCATCTTGTCGGCGTTTTCCGTGACGCCTTTGAAGCGGAAAAGCATTGCGACGCCACCGTAAAGCTCGTCCTTATGGATGTGCAGACGCAGCACAAGCACTCCGGTCTTGCCGCCGCAGAGCGCATCAAAAAGGCTTTTCCACAAATCAAAATCGTTGTGGCTACCTCGCTTGTCGATCCCGAAGTTTTGCAAAGAGCCAAAATGGGTGCTGCCGACAGCCTGTGGTATAAGGACCACGGCACAGAGGAACTGATGAGCGTGGTAAAGCGCACCATGGCAGGCGAAAAGGTATTCCCCGATATCGCTCCGGCCATTGAAATGGAGGGTACGATGTCCGATGCCTTCTCGCCACGACAGTTAGACATCCTGCGGCTTTATATAAAGGGCTTTACCTATCAGAAAATTGCCGATAAGCTGGGCATTTCCAAAAACGGCGTTCGCTGGAACCTGGACGATATGGTGGAAAAGGGCGGCTTTGAAAGCAGAGAAGCACTGGTTGCAACCGCCATTGAAAACAAACTCATGGTAACCACCTTAAAAGACGAATAAGCAAAACTGAACCCCTTGGCTGTATGGTCAAGGGGTTTTTCGCGCCCAAAAGGCAAAAATTTTTTGAAAAAATCGAGATTTTTCTTCTGTTACTGGCACAAGTGCCAGTGACAAGCGCCCAAAAATCAGTACAATTGATACTGTAAGATTAGAGTTATGCTTTTAGAAGGTGGTGATGAATGATGAAAAAAATCGTTTTGGACATTCAGAGCGATATCCATGCGCACACCATGGAGCGAATGCTGATGCAAAAATTGGACGATTGCCAAGTTGTGATTTCCGAGTCGCCGGACGCAACCGCCGAGTGGTGCAAGACGCATCGACCGGATGTGCTTTTAATGGAGGTCAAGGCGTATTCGCCATGGATGTTCAAAGAACGAATGGCAATCCGTGACAAGGTAGAACGGAACACGGAAAACTGCCGGGTCATTCTCTTTGTGGATGACGATACAGACGGAGAGTTGACCGAAAAGGTACGGCAGGCAAAGCGCGAGGGTCTGATAGACGCTTTTCTCTTCGGTTCGGTATCCGAAAACTACTTTGCTTCGGTGATCGACAGTGTTTAAATCAGGCAACACAAAATGTATAGACAAATTTTCAAAATGATATTGAGAGAGGAAGTGATAATATGACAAAAACAAACACACGAAGTCGCATCGTCAGCATCCTGCTGGTGCTTGTGATGCTACTGACAATGGTGCCCATCACCGGCGTGACGGCAAATGCGGCGGACACATCATGGACGACGGTCAACACCTATGACCAGCTGAAGGCGGCGCTGAGCAATCAGAATCCGCCGGACAATATCAAACTGGGCAGCGATATCGACACCGGCACGCTGACCAGCGGCATGGGCATCATTGAGCCACTGGAGGTCAAGGGCAGGAAGCAGCTTGACCTGAACGGCCACACGTTGCGGATGTACTCCGCAAAAACCGCCATGAGCGATATGATCACGATCAGGCGCGGCGACCTGACGGTGCTGGACAGCAGCTCCGGTCAGAAGGGAACCATTCTCGGCTCGACCTACAACGACTCGTGCTACCTCTTTGATATACAATACGGAAAGCTCACCCTAAACAGCGGAACGCTGAAGGTGGACGCCGGCAGCCTCAAGACCGAGAACAAATGGAGGCGCGTGATCTACTGCTACGTCGGCGGAACCGTCACCATCAACGGCGGCACGCTCCATGTTGCACCGGAGACATATGAAGGGGAAAATAATGCTTACGGCCAGTACTTTGAGGAGGAGTATAGGGACCTGCTCAACGGCTACTGCGGCTATACGCTGATGGCGGCGAACTCCTGCAAGGTGAGCATCAACGGCGGCACCTTTGAAAAGAAGGTCATGCTCAATGGCTCGGGTGACGGCACCAAGCCGCTCACCGTGATTAACAACGGTATTTTCCTCGACTATGTACAGGCATGGGTGGCTGCCAGCTTTGAGAACAGCTTTTCCACACACGAAGTGGTCATCAACGGCGGTGAGTTCCACAAGAAATTTTGGATGAGGCCAACATTTGTAGATAAAAACGACAAGGATTTAACGGGTTACCATGTAGCGGTAAAGCTGAACGGCGGCACTATCCATGAAACATTGTCAGTTGATAAGCAACCCTCGGATTATGGTTATGCACCTGTGAGACCGCGCCTGTCGTATAGCGATGTTACGTTTTTGGCAGCTGAAATGCTGGGGGGAAACGCCGTTCAGACCGGCAAGGGCACTTTTGCGGCACAAGACACCAGCAGCTACCGCGAATATATTCCCTATTACGATTACAACAAAAGTAAGCGATGGTCAGAGGGCTTTGTATTTGAGATTAAGGCAGTGAATGACCAGCCGACCAAGATTCTATCGAACGCATGGGGCATGAAGTCCGTTACGCTGGACGGCAACCCCATCGACTACTTCAAGGACTGGAAGGGCACCTTTGAGCGGATGGACAACAGCACGGCGCATACCCTCAAGTTCGAGTGGTATCCTCTGGCGAGTGAATTGGTAAATGAGGGTTATAGCTATCGCACAAAGTGCGAGCATTATATCTCCGGTTCTTCCGCGGTACAGCAGACAGATACCATCGCTGCCGATAAAACCTCGCATACGGTCACCATTCCTGCGGGCGCAGACCCCAAGGTCTATTCCTATGATTTGCAGCTGAATCTGGATAAGAACGGCAGCTCCGTCGGTATTTTCAGCAACCAGCATATCGTCAAGCTGGTGGTAAGCGAAGCACCGGTGGTTGAACCCGATCCCACCATCGAGGGCAGCGTGTACTACACCAGCGGCATCGTTTTCGGCCGCTCCATCTCCACCGCTGCCAGCGTGACCCCCGCAGAAGCCACCAAGTCGTGTCAGTGGCAGCGCAGCACGAACGGCGGCAGCACTTGGACGAATATTGACGGCGCAACCAGAGGCAGCTACACCCCTGTGGCGGCTGACATGGGCGAGAATGTCCGCATCCGTGTAGTAGTTACGGCAGAGGGGTATCTCGGAGAGATCGTCGGCGCGGCGGTGAAGGTCAGCAAGGCTGCCAACAACAATTATCCCGCGGTTATTCAGCTGGAGGCCGTAAAGAATGGCGCAGGCAATTACACCGGCTTTGAAATCACGAACTTTGACTCCGACTACGAGTATGTTTACAGCATGACCTCTACGCCGGATTGGAGCGCAAATCAGATTACTTCCGCTACCGTAACCGGTCTGACGAGCGACACCACCTATTATGTTTTCGCCCGTTTCAAGGAAACCACCACCCATACGGCAGGCTCCATTGTGAGCAGCAACAGCATCAGGCTGTATGACTATGTTCCTTTGGATCGCGTGTTGCTGGAAGGCTACGGCAGCTACGGAACGATCTACATCAAGAAGGGAGAGAGCGTAGAGCTGAAGGTCAACGCAGACCCCAGCAACGCCAACTCCTGGAAGGAGATCACCTTCAAGGATGAGGGCGCGACAACAAGCAACATCGCTATCTCCAATGGAAAAATTAACGCAAGCACCGGGACGGCCACACCGTTCCCAAATGGCCATACCATCACGATCACCGGCGTTTCTAAGGGCAGCGCAAATCTGAGAGCCAGATACCCCAGTGCCACATCAAGCGCCTACGGCACATGGTATGTGGTTGTATACGATGATTCCACTGTGACCAATGCTTTGAGACTTGAGAGCGTTTACGCATACGAGGATATTACCCTGAGCGAAAACAACACGGCAGAGCTTCCGACCAATCTTCCGAAGCTGCTGCCCGAGAACAGCGGCTATCATCTGGAATGGCGCATTCTCAAGAGAGGAACCTACGGCGCTACGTATGTGACGGAGAATGATAATATTAAGCTGGAGGACAGCAAGATCAAGCCGAAAGCGGCTCATACCGGATCGGAGAAAACCCAACTGGAACTGGTTGCCGTCAAGGATGGCAGCGACACATACAAAACGCTTCCTAAGACTTCCCTCTTTTATGTCACCGTAACTGAGGCTCCCGTCATTGAGCTTACCGGTGTTACCGTTGCCCCGACAAAGGTAAATCTGGATCTTAATGCGACCTATCAGCTCTCTGCCGTGAAGGAGCCTGTCAACGCAGCGGGCAGCCTGAACTGGGAGAGCAGCAATCCTGGCGTGGCAACAGTTGACAGCACCGGCAAGGTGACCGCTAAGGCACGGGGCACGGCAATTATCACAGTCTCCTGCGGCAATAAGAAGGCTACCTGCACCGTTATGGTCGACCACCAGCATGACTACTCCGGTCAGCCGTACCTGTATATGGATCCCGGCAATCACTATCAGGAGTGCAAGGCAGGCGATGGCTACAACATTCAGGCTCACGAGTTCACGCCTTGGACGGACAACGGAAACGGCACACACAGCCACCACTGCACCGTCTGCAAGATGACGGACGGCTCCACCTACACCGAAACCGCCGAGCATACCTGGGTATGGGTAGTGGATCAGGAGGCGGCGCTTGATCAGCCCGGCAAGCAGCACGAGGAATGCACCGGCTGCCATACTAAGCGCAGCGAGAACACCGAGATTCCCGCCCTGCGGGATTACGCTGTTACCGTCACCGGCGGCACGGCAACCGTTGCCGCAGGCACATCCATCACCCGCGCCATGGAGGGCGTTGAGGTCACCGTTACGGCAGACGCACCGGAGACCGGCAAGGTCTTTGATAAGTGGGTCGTTAAGGTAGGCGGCGTAACACTGGCTAACGAGACCAGCGCCACCACCACCTTCACAATGCCCGGTAATGATGTGAAGATTGAGGCCACATATAAGGATGCGCCTCCTAGCCATACCCACAGCTACGGCGTATACGTTGGAATGACATATACGGCAGGAAATTTAATATACCAGATTACATCAATTGATACTGCAACATTAGGACAATCAAAGGTTATTGGTGTAGTAGCTGCTAAGAAGAATAAAATAACAAAGATTACAATTCCGGACAGAGCAGATTGTAAGGGATATAGATTAAATGTAACAACAATTGGTAACAATGCGTTTGCCGGCTGCAAGGCCCTTGAGAAGCTTACAATAGGTAACAAGGTAACTGTTATCGGAAAAAATGCATTTAAGAAGTGCTCAAAACTTAAAACAGTAGTAATTGGAAAAGCAGTTAAGACAATAAGTTCTAAGGCATTTATAGGAGATAACAAGATTAAGAAGATTACATTCAAAGGTAAAAAACTTAAGACTGTAAAGAAGAATGCATTTAGCAAGAAAGCAAAGAAAAATATTAAGTCTAAGAAGACTAAACTTAAAGGAAATAAGAAAGCCATTAAGTTGTTTAAGAAGAAACTTAAAATTAAATAATTAAAAATTAATTAAAGAGGCTGGCTTTTTAAGAGATGGACATGTCATGTATGTCTTGTATTCTGCGAAAAGGTAGCCTCTAATAAATTTATTAAGAGGGAGATAAAATGAAAAAATAGCAGTTTGTTTACTAAGTGTTATAACTATGGTAGCTACATTGCATGTCCCGGCTCCGGCATTTGTTTTATCAAATGGCTCTAGTTTGGCTCTATTTGTGGGTGGAGAAATGTATAATCATTGCAGAGCAGATGCAGACAGCCATAGCTGAGAACAGCCGGACGGCACTTGACCAGAATGAATATGAAAGAAGATATGCTGACCTTACCGAAAGGTACAATACCATCAAAGCAGATTATGACAAGATTTCAAAACAGATTGAAAGCAAAAAGGCTCAGAGAGAATTATTCAAGGGATTCATCCGGGCATTGGAAAAATAGGGTGCTTTGGTAGAGGAATTCGATGAGGAACTTTGGAGCAGCCTTGTACAGGAAGTGGTGGTAAAGTCAAAGGATGATATACTATTCATCTTTAAGAACGGATTTAAGATAAAGACGAGATAAATTAAATCCTGATTTGACACATATTGTAATAGAAGAAAAAATCCAGAAATTTGATTATAAAAGGTCAGATTCGTCAGTAACCATCGGGCTTGACGGGTTTGACCTTTTATATTGCAGAAATATGACATAAAATGGATATGCGAATCTGGCGATATAAGGTATAATAGGTGTGTTGAGTTTAACAAATCGGGATTTGTGGAGAAGAGTAATTTGCTGGTATTAAATAAATTAGAGCGGTTGCTAACGGTATGTAAAGTCAAAAACATTGATGATATAGATTTAAGCAAGGAATTCTACTTCATTGGTAAAACAGATGAAGAAATTTCTCTTGTGTGTGAAACAAATGACGTTCCTGAAAACACAATAGAACGTGAAGATGGGTGGCGTGGTTTCCGTATTCAAGGAATTTTGGATTTTTCACTCATTGGCATTCTTTCAAAGTTGTCTGGAATACTTGCAGATAATAAAATTGGAATTTTTGCGGTATCTACATTCAACACAGATTATATTTTAGTGAAAGATGCGGATTTTGAAAAATCATTAGCTGTATTATTAAATGCCGGATATACAGTGATATAGATTTCAGATGCTTTAAACCCAAAGAAAATTATACGAGGAGTGAATTATTAGCATGAAAGTTCAGCATATTGCAATCGACGGAAAATGTTTCTTTATCAACACTGATATGATTATCAGACGCAGTTCATACCCTTCTGATCTGCAGGAGTATAATATCGTATCTAAACTTCCAGGACTTGTGTGCAGAGGAGGAAGCTGCATTATTGATTCATATGGGCATTATTTGACAAAACCTGTCTGGGATAAAGAAACTATCATTTACGCAGAACTTGATATGAATTTGCCTGCCGCCTGCAAAATGGAGCATGATGCAATCGGACATTATGCCCGTCCGGATGTACTTGAATTAAAAGTCAATGAAAAATAACAATAAAAAAACACTAAAGAAATTGGCAATCCTTGTAATAGGTTCTATAATTGCGGCTTATGGAATTACACTTGCACTGTATGCTGGATTTGGCGGAGCTACGCTTGCGGTGCTGTGGCAGGGGATTGCAAGAACATTTCACATAAGCATTGGCACAGCATCTTTTGTTGTAGCATTGGGAATGATTTTGTTTGCGCTCATTTACGATAAAAGTCAGATTCATATAGGAACTGTGTTGTACCAGATTGTATACAGTACCTGTGTAGATTTGTTTGCTAACTGCCATATTTACAGTACCTATAAGTGGATCAATTTTTTAATTATGTTGTTAGGAGTGGTTTTGTTTGCTGTCGGAACAGGACTATATGCGTCGACATCCCTTGGTAGAGGCTCCTATGAGGCAGTCACTTTTGCTTTAGCAGAAAAAAATCACTGGCAGATTAAATTTGTCCGAATGGCATTGGATATTTTGGTTGTTGTTACAGGTGTTTTGTTTGGCGGAAAGTTTGGTGTATGCACGCTTATTACAGTTATCATTTCAGGCCCAATTATCCAATTTGTTAATGCGAAAGCAAAACAAGTTTTAAAGATATGATAGTAAAGAAACTTACAACTTAGAAGTTGGAGGGATAGATTTCTATGATTATCAGATATGCAGAAGAGAAAAATTTTATAGAATTGCGACAGTTTTATGACGGTATGTGTAAAGTTTTAAGCGGAAAAGATTTTCTGCCGGAGGGAGATAAAGGTGGTTTCCCTCCAGATGAAATGATCAAAGATGCAATCAAAGAGAGAAATCAGTTTATCGGTATTGAAGATGGTCGAATTGTTGCGGCGTATATTATGAATCATGATCGTGATGAGGCGTATCACGCAGTTAAATGGCTTGTTGATGCAAATGATAACGAGACAGTAGTTCTTCATGCCTTGCGTGTCCTTCCGGAATATGGAGGTCGTGGATACTCGAAGCAGTTAGTTCAACACGCAATAGACACAGCAAGGGAAAGAAACCTTAAATCAATTCGTCTTGATTGCATAGAGGGAAATGATATTCCACAGAAAATGTATATGTCGTTTGGATTTAAGTATGTGGATAAGGTTGAAATCACATATGTTGATATTGGAGTACCGAGGAAGTTCCTCTTATATGAGTTTGTACTCTAATCAAGACATAATAACAGTTATATCTTGAACATTGTACAAACAACTTCCAGTTTGGAGAATTGAAAAAAACGGAATTTACCTATCAGGACATATAAACTCTTGACAATAAAGCTCCTATATAGTATGTTTTTAATAAACTACTATATAGGAGCTTTTGTATGGAAATGAATGGAGGATTTCTTGTCACCAAAATAAAACAGCTTGGAGACCGGATTTTCGAGAAGATTCTCAGTGAAAAGAATATTGATGCGTTTAATGGAGCCCAGGGGCGTATTCTTTATGTGCTGTGGCAGGAGGATGGTATCTCAATCAGGTCACTCTCGACTAAATGCGGATTAGCGATAACATCTCTTACTACGATGCTGGAAAGAATGGAAAATCAAGGGCTG